>OLQU01001671.1_pt1 | contig 14252 bp, 13 predicted proteins | sample 1672271 | NCBI WGS metagenome assembly OLQU01 (sample SAMEA3136666, study PRJEB25190) | human gut metagenome | biome: human gut; feature: human-associated habitat; material: faeces | place: Austria | collected 2013 | reverse complement strand
AAACTGCGTGGCAGACGTGAATATCCCGGTGGGAGAGGTATTTACCTCCCCGGTCCTGGAGGGGACGGAAGGGGTGCTCCATGTAAGCCGCGTTTACCTGGATGAACTGCAGTATCAGGATCTGGAGCTGAAGTTCGCCAACGGGATGGTGGAAGATTACCGCTGTTCTAATTTCGCCCGGGAGCTGGAGAACAAGGCGTATATCCGGGAAAATGTGCTGCACCGGCATCCCACCCTGCCTCTGGGGGAATTTGCCATCGGGACCAATACCACCGCTTACGCGGCTGCCAGGAAGTACGGAATTGAGGAGAAGCTGCCGATCCTGATCGCGGAGAAGATGGGACCCCATTTTGCAGTGGGAGATACTTGTTACAGCTGGAGTGAGGATATCAAAGTATATAACCCCAACGGGAAAGAGATCATCGCCCGGGACAACTCCATATCCATCCGGCGAAAGGAAGACGTGTCCAAGGCGTATTTCCACTGCCATACAGATATCACCCTTCCTTACGAGGAACTGGGGAAGATCGCGGTGGTGAAAGAAGACGGGGAAGAGATCCTGCTTCTTGAGAATGGAAGATTTGTCCTGCCGGGCACGGAGATTCTGAACGAACCATTGAAATCTATAAGTAAATAAGCTATGATAAACCAAGAAAGTTACAGTAGGAGGAAGATTATGCCAAAAGTAGGAATTGTAATGGGCAGCGACTCAGATCTGAAGGTGATGAGCAAGGCTGCGGCAACACTGGAGAAATTTGGGATTGATTATGAGATGACCATCATTTCCGCGCACCGGGAGCCGGATGTGTTCTTTGAGTGGGCGAAAGCGGCCGAGGGCAAGGGAATGAAAGTGATCATCGCCGGAGCAGGCATGGCGGCCCATCTTCCGGGCATGTGCGCGGCGCTGTTCCCTATGCCGGTGATCGGCGTTCCCATGTCAGGAAAGAACCTGGCAGGGGAAGACGCGCTCTTCTCCATCGTACAGATGCCGCCTGGAATCCCGGTGGCTACCGTGGCCATCGACGGAGGGATGAACGCGGCGATCCTGGCGGCGAAGATCCTGGCCACATCCGATGAAGGGCTGCTTCAGAAGCTGAAAGATTACACCACAGAAATGAAAGAGACCGTACAGGGCAAGGCCGCGAAGCTGGATGAGATGGGCTACGAGGCTTACCTGGCGCAGAAGGGGTAGAAGAAGATGGCAATGGATTATAAGAAGGCAGGAGTAGACATTGAGGCGGGATACCGCTCCGTAGAACTGATGAAGGAGCATGTAAAGAAAACCATGCGCCCGGAGGTGCTGGGAGGCCTGGGAGGATTCTCAGGAGCATTTTCCCTTAAGAAGATCAAAGAGATGGAAGACCCGGTGCTTCTGTCCGGAACCGACGGATGCGGGACAAAGGTCAAGCTGGCCATGATCATGGACAAGCACGACACCATCGGCATCGACGCGGTGGCCATGTGTGTCAACGACATTGCCTGCGCAGGCGGAGAGCCCTTATTCTTCCTGGACTATATCGCATGCGGGAAGAACTATCCGGAGAAGATCGCGGATATCGTCAAAGGCGTTGCGGAAGGCTGCCTGCAGTCTGAGGCTGCCCTGATCGGCGGCGAGACTGCGGAGCATCCGGGGATGATGGAAGAAGACGAGTATGATCTGGCAGGATTTGCCGTAGGCGTCTGCGACCGGAAGGATATGATCACCGGAGAGAACCTGACAGGCGGGGACGTACTGGTAGGGATGGCGTCCTCCGGAGTACACAGCAACGGATTCTCCCTGGTGCGCAAGGTGTTTGACATGACAAAAGAATCTCTTGACACCTATTATGACGAACTGGGCGGAACCCTTGGGGAAGTGCTGCTTGCGCCGACCCGGATCTATGTGAAGGCGCTGAAAGCCATCAAGAACGCAGGGGTTACCGTGAAGGCCTGCAGCCATATTACCGGCGGCGGGTTCTATGAGAACGTACCCAGAATGTTGAAGGAAGGCACCCATGCGGTGATCGAGAAAGACAGTTACCCGGTTCCTCCGATCTTCAAAATGCTGGCCCAGAAGGGAAATGTTGAAGAGCATGCTATGTATAATACCTACAACATGGGACTTGGCATGATCATCGCAGTGGCGCCGGAGGATGTAGAGAAGGCTATGGCGGCCATCCGGGAAGACGGAGACACTCCCTATGTGGTAGGCCGCATTGAAGAAGGAGAAAAGGGAGTTACATTATGTTAAGAGTGGTTGTTCTGGTATCCGGCGGCGGGACTAACCTGCAGGCGGTGATTGACAAGATCGAGGCAGGAGAGATCCGGGACGCGAAGATCGTGGGTGTGATCAGCAACAACGCCGGGGCTTATGCCCTTACGCGGGCGAAAGATCACGGGATCCCGGGAGAGTGCGTGTCGCCTAAGTCATTTGCCGACCGGGCGGCTTTCAATGAAAGTTTCCTGGCCAAAGTAGAGGAGCTGGAGCCGGACCTTATCATACTGGCCGGATTCCTGGTGGTGATCCCACCGGAGATGATCAGGCGGTACCGGAACCGGATCATCAATATCCACCCGTCTTTGATCCCCTCTTTCTGCGGGACCGGCTATTATGGGCTGAAGGTCCATGAAGCCGCCCTTGCAAGAGGCGTCAAAGTGACCGGAGCGACGGTCCATTTCGTTGACGGCGGCACGGATACGGGGCCGATCATCCTGCAGAAGGCGGTGGAGGTCCGGCAGGGAGATACGCCGGAAGTGCTGCAGCGCCGGGTGATGGAAGAAGCGGAATGGCAGATCCTGCCCCAGGCCATCGGCCTGATCGCCCAGGGCAGGGTGACAGTGGAAGACGGACAGGTAAAGATCCGGACAGTTTGATGGAAAAAGAAACAGGCGAAGGAGGCCCCAAGATGAAAGTTTTGATCGTAGGCAGCGGCGGAAGAGAGCACGCCATTGCATACAGTGTGGCAAAAAGCGAGAAGGTGGACAAGATCTACTGTACTCCGGGCAATGCGGGGATCGCGGAGTACGCGGAGTGCGCCCCTATCGGTCCCATGGAATTCAGTAAGATCACCGCGTTCGCGAAGGAGAAGGAGATCGATCTGGTGATCGTGGGTATGGACGATCCGCTGGTAGGCGGACTGGTAGACGAGCTGGAGGCGGCAGGGATCCGGACATTCGGACCCAGGAAGAACGCCGCTATCCTGGAAGGGTCCAAAGCTTTCTCCAAGGATCTGATGAAGAAATATCACATCCCCACGGCGGCCTATGAGAATTTCACCGACCCGGAAGCGGCCCTTGCCTATCTGGAGACGGCAAAATTCCCCATCGTGCTGAAAGCGGACGGGCTGGCCCTTGGCAAAGGTGTGCTGATCTGCAACACGCTGGAGGAAGCAAAAGAAGGCGTGAAGACCATCATGCAGGACAAGAAGTTCGGAGATGCGGGCAATGAGATGGTGATCGAAGAGTTCATGACCGGACGGGAAGTGTCTGTCCTTTCCTTCGTAGACGGAAAGACCATTAAGACCATGACTTCCGCCCAGGACCACAAGCGGGCAGGGGACGGAGACACCGGACTTAACACCGGCGGAATGGGAACCTTCTCCCCCAGTCCTTTCTATACGAAGGAAGTGGAGGAGTTCTGTGAGAAATATATCTACCAGGCCACCGTGGACGCCATGCGGGCGGAGGGACGTCCCTTCAAGGGCGTGATCTTCTTCGGCCTTATGCTGACGGCGGACGGGCCCAAAGTGCTGGAGTACAACGCAAGATTCGGGGATCCGGAGGCACAGGTGGTGCTCCCCAGGATGAAAAATGATATCATCGAAGTGGTGGAGGCCTGCATCGACGGCACCCTGGACCAGGTAGACCTGCAGTTTGAAGACAACGCGGCAGTCTGCGTGGTACTGGCCAGCGACGGATATCCGGTGAAATATGAGAAAGGATTTCCCATCGAAGGCCTGGAGGAATTCAAGAACCACGAGGGGTATTACTGCTTCCACGCAGGAACTAAGTTTGACGAGGACGGACGCATCGTGACCAACGGCGGAAGAGTGCTGGGCGTGACAGCCAAAGGCAAAGACTTGAGAGAAGCCCGGAGGAACGCCTACGCCGCTACGAAATGGGTGCAGTTCGAGAACAAATATATGCGCCGGGATATCGGGAAGGCGATCGACGAGGCCTAGAGGGAGTTCTATGAAATCAGTGGTACTTTGCTATAACCTGAAGGGAACGCCAAAAGGGCGCAAACTGGGAATGATCTTTGGATTCCTGGGATTCCAGGTCCGGGCAGTGGACCGGGCGGAATATCTCTGGCCGCTGGAAGTGCTGACCGGGCTTGAGAAGCCGGAGGAAGAGCCGGAGATCTACGAAGGAGAAGGCTTCCCGGAGGAGATGCTGGTGATCCAGGCAGAGACGGAGGACATGCTGGACAAGGCCATTTTCCTGATGCGCAAAGAAAAGGTGCAGGTGGGGCTGAAAGCAGTGGTGACGGAAGCCAACCGGGAATGGACGTCCCTTGCGCTCCATGATGAGATCCAGAAAGAACACGAGATCATGAGCAGACGAGAAGCGGAAAGGAAACGTTAGATTTGAGCATTTACGATACATTGAATGACAGACAGAAAGAGGCGGTGCTTCATACAGAAGGACCGCTTCTGATTCTTGCGGGGGCGGGATCCGGAAAGACCCGGGTGCTGACCCACAGGATCGCGTACCTGATCGAAGAGAAGGGGGTCAATCCCTGGAATATCCTGGCCATCACCTTCACCAACAAGGCGGCCGGGGAGATGCGGGAGCGGGTGGACAACCTGGTAGGCTTTGGTTCGGAGAGCATCTGGGTGAGCACCTTCCACTCCATGTGCGTGCGGATCCTGCGGCGGCATATCGAGGCTCTTGGCTATGCCACCAATTTTACCATCTATGACACCGACGACCAGAAGACGCTGATGAAGGACGTATGCAAGCTTCTGGAAGTGGACACCAAGGTCTACCGGGAGCGGAGCTTATTGTCCGCCATTTCCAAGGCCAAAAATGAGCTGATGACGCCGGAGGAGCTGATGCTTGAGGCGGGAGGGGATTTTGGCCGGAAGAAAGTAGCTGAGGTCTACGGCGAGTATGAGCGGCAGCTGCGGGCCAACAACGCCCTGGATTTTGACGATCTGCTGCTGAAAACGGTGCAGCTGTTCCAGACCCAGAAGGAGGTGCTGGATTACTACCAGGAGCGGTTCCGCTACATCATGGTGGATGAGTACCAGGACACCAACACGGTGCAGTTTGAGCTGGTGCGGCTGCTGGCAGGCAAGTACCGGAACCTGTGCGTGGTGGGGGACGACGACCAGTCCATCTACAAGTTCCGGGGGGCTAACATCCAGAATATCCTGAACTTCGAGAAGGTATTCCCAGACGCCAGGGTGATCAAGCTGGAGCAGAACTACCGCTCCACGGAGACCATCCTTGAGGCGGCAAACGGCGTGATCCGCCACAACAAAGGGCGGAAGGACAAGTCCCTGTGGACGGAAAATGGAAAAGGAGAGGCCATCGAGTTCCGCCAGTTTGACACCGCCTACGATGAGGCGGAGTATGTGGTGGATGACATCCGCCGCCAGGTGAAGACAGGGGAGAGAGGCTACAGCGATCATGCCATCCTGTACCGCACCAACGCCCAGTCCCGGATGTTTGAAGAGAAGTTTGTGACAGCCGGCATCCCCTATAAGATTGTAGGTGGCATAAATTTCTACGCCCGCCGGGAGATCAAGGACCTGCTGGCCTACCTGAAGACGGTGGACAACGCCCAGGACGACCTGGCGGTGCGCCGGATCATCAACGTGCCAAGAAGAGGCATTGGCCTGACCTCCATCAACCGGGTGCAGGAGTACGCCGCCCGCCGGGAGATGGGATTCTATGAGGCTCTTCTGGGAGCAGACCTGATCCCGGACATCGGCAGGGGACTCTCCAGGCTTGAGTCCTTCGCGGCGCTGATGGAGCATTTTAAACGGGACGCCCAGGAGATGACCATCTCGGACCTTCTGCAGGAGATCCTGGAGGAGACCGGGTACATAGAGAGCCTGCAGGCAGAGGACGCGGAAGAGGCGGAGGCCCGGCTGGAAAATATCGACGAGCTTCGCAACAAGATCGCGGCCTATGAGGAGGCCTGCCAGGAGCAGGACGAGCCGGCCACTTTAAGCGGGTTCCTGGAGGAAGTGGCCCTGGTGGCGGATATCGACGACCTGGACGAAAACAGCGATTATGTGGTACTGATGACCCTGCACAGCGCCAAGGGGCTGGAATTCCCCCATGTATATCTGGTGGGGATGGAGGACGGGCTCTTCCCCAGTTATCTCACCATCACCGCCGACGACCCGGAAGAGGTGGAAGAGGAGCGGCGGCTGTGCTACGTGGGGATCACCCGGGCTCAGGAGAAGCTGACCCTGACCTGCGCCAGGAGAAGGATGGTCCGGGGCGAGACCCAGTACAACAAAATGTCCCGGTTCCTGAAGGAGATCCCTCTGGAGCTTCTGTCCACAGGCGCGGTCTTCCACAAGGAGGACCAGGAGGAAGGATCCAGGAAGATGGCCAAATCCCACAGCGCGTATCAGCAGGCCAGACAGGCCTTCCACACCAAAGCATTTGCCGGGCTGCAGCAGGGGAAACAATTCGGAAGCCCCTCCGGAAGCCTGGACTATCAGGTGGGAGACCGGGTGCGCCATGTGAAGTTCGGCGACGGCACGGTGATAAACATCGTGGAAGGAGGCCGGGATTACGAAGTGACCGTGGATTTCGACGGGCCCGGGACCAAGAAAATGTTTGCTGCATTTGCACGATTGCAGAAGATTTAGAGAATTTCCATGTTTTCGAATAAATAGGTAGTAATCTGAAAATTTTAGTGATATAATAAGAACAATAATTGAGCTTGCGGCAGGCAGCAGAAAGGATGTGGGAGCATGAGTAAGGTTGAGGATCTTATTGCGGCAACAAAGTTAAGCGAACTGGTAAATAAAAAGGAAGAGGACAAACAGTGCAAGACCGTTCTGTGGGTTCTCGCCATCGTAGGAGCGGTAGCGGCCATCGCAGCCATCGCGTACGCGGTATACTGCTTCTTTACCCCGGATTATCTGGAAGATTTCGAGGAAGACTTCGAGGATGATTTCGACGATGACTTCTTCAACGAGGAAGACCAGGTATAGGACGGGCCAACCAAACAGTGAGAGAAAAGCAGGCATCTTGCCTGCTTTTTATCTGAGAAGTTTTGGCGGACAGGAGAGGAGATAAGAAGGGACTATGGACGGACAGTATTTTGCGCTGCTGATCGACGCGGACAATGTCTCCGCGAAATACATCAAACCCATACTGACAGAATTGTCCAGGTATGGAAATATCACTTACAAGAGGATCTACGGGGACTGGACCAGCACCCAGCACTCCAGCTGGAAGGATGAGCTTCTGAAGAATTCCATTACGCCCATCCAGCAGTTCAGCTACACCCAGGGGAAGAACGCCACGGATTCGGCCATGATCATCGACGCCATGGACATCCTCTACGCCAACGCGGTGGACGGGTTCTGCATCGTGTCCAGCGACAGCGATTTCACCCGGCTGGTGAGCCGGTTGAGAGAGAGCGGTAAGACGGTGATCGGCATGGGAGAGAACAAGACGCCGGAGCCTTTCCGCAAGGCCTGCGATAAGTTCACCATCCTGGAGAACCTGCTCAGCGAGCAGGAGCCGGGAGGAGATCAGGAGACCCACGATACTTTGAGTAAAGAGAAGATTGAGGACGCGGTGATCAAGATGATCATCGAGAATCAGGACAATAATAAGAGCACCGGTCTTGGCGAGGTGGGAAGCCGCCTGGTCAGCCTGTATCCGGATTTTGACGTGCGAAGCTACGGCTACAATATGCTGTCCAAGTTCCTGGAGGAATTCCGGCGGATCCAGATGGTGAAGCGGGGCAGCATCGTGTCCGTCACCCTGAAGGAAGACGAAGGGCACAAAGCGGATATCGACCGGTATGTGACCAGGATCGTGAAGGACGCGGGAAAGAGCGGCATTGAGCTTAGCACCCTGGGGAACCGGGTCTATGAGAAATATAAAGATTTCCGGATCAACGATTACGGCTACTCCCAGTTTAACCAGTATGTGAAGAGTCTTCCCAATATCCGGGTGGAGAAAGCAGGGACGATCTTAAACGCAGTTTATAAAGAGTAGCCTGAGAAAAAAGAAAGGTATTGGAGCGTATGAAAAAAGGGCAGATCTGTGAAGGTGTTATCCAGCGGGTGGATTTCCCCAATAAAGGAATGGTGTATGTGCCGGAGGAAGACCGGTATGTAATCGTGAAAAACGGGATCCCCGGCCAGAAGGTCCGGTTCGCAGTCAATAAGTTTAAAAAAGGGAACGTAGAGGGCCGGCTTCTGGAGGTGCTGGAGCAATCCCCTCTGGAGACGAGAGAGCCGGTGTGCGGGATCTTCCCAGCCTGCGGCGGCTGCATGTATCAGACCATGCCCTACGAGGAACAGCGGAAGATGAAGGAAGGCCAGATCCGTCGGATCATGGACGAGGCCGTGGAGGGCCAGTACCTGTTCCAGGGGGTAAAGCCAAGCCCCAAGGAATTTGGCTACCGCAATAAGATGGAATTCTCCTTCGGAGATGAGTATAAGGATGGCCCTCTTTCCCTGGGCCTCCACAAGAAGGGAAGCACCTACGATGTACTGACGGCGGCGGACTGTAAGCTGGTGCATGAGGACATGAACCAGATCCTCATGTGCGTGCTGGAGTACTTCCAGAAGCTGGGTGCCAGTTATTACCGGAAAATGCAGCACACCGGGTATCTGCGGCACCTGCTGCTTCGCCGGGGGGACACCACCGGGGAGATCCTGGTGAATCTGGTGACTACCACCCAGGAAAGCTATGACCAGGAACCGCTGGTGAGCGCGCTCCTGGATCTGAAGCTGGAGGGAAGGATCGTGGGGATCCTTCATATCCTCAACGATTCCCTGTCAGATGTGGTGAAAAGCGACGAGACAAAGATTCTCTGGGGACAGGATTATTTCTATGAGAAGCTGCTGGGGCTGGAGTTCAAGATCACGCCCTTCTCCTTCTTCCAGCCCAACACCAGAGGGGCGGAGGTGCTCTACGAGACGGTGCGGGAGTACATCGGAGACCTCCACGGCCTGACGGTGTTCGATCTCTTCAGCGGCACCGGGACCATCGCCCAGGTGCTGGCCCCTGTGGCAAAGCAGGTGGTAGGTGTGGAGATCGTGGAGGAGGCGGTGGAAGCCGCCCGGGAGAACGCCAGGAGAAATGGGATCTCCAACTGTAAATTCATAGCAGGCGATGTATTTAAAGTGCTGGATGAGCTGGAGGAGAAGCCGGACGTGATCGTGCTGGATCCACCCCGAGACGGGATCCATCCCAAGGCCCTGCCTAAGATCCTAAGCTACGGCGTGGACCGGATCGTGTATATCTCCTGCAAGATGACCAGCCTGGCCCGGGACCTGGAGATGATCCAGGCGGCGGGGTATCAGGTGGAGAAGATGGCGGCGGTGGATCAGTTCTGCGAGACGGTGCATGTGGAGACGGTAGCGTTGCTTTCCCACAAAAACCTGACAGCACAATCAGCGTAAAAGTGGAGTTTGGCGAGGGAGAGGGAAAGTACCGCTTGATAATATGGCTTCAATGAAAGCAATCATCTTCATAACCGGACATTGCATATCAGCAATACTTTCAAAGAAGCAGAAAAAGTGAACATCGACTCGAAAAAAGCGAACATTGAAGATGTTTTCACAGTAAAAACAGCTTCTCATATTCAGGTATTACAAGCGGCACTGGGATCGGAGTTGGTATTTGGAAGATCGGATGTTCAACGTGTGCTCGGCCTGAAACCGGAAGAAGCTCTGCGCTGTTGCGCGAAATGGCAGAACATGGAATCATTGAGCCAGTGTCCGGACATGGAAAAGGCAAGTATCGATTCCGGCATTAGGAAAGTTGAAACGATGGAATTTCAGACTTGTTCTGTCAGACCGAAATCTTATTAGAAGAACGATAGACATTTACAAATAAACAGAAAGGAGAGAGAAAAATGGTTTTGGGAATCGGAGAAGCTCCATGCAAGGTTTGAGGATACTGCATGGAGCGATGAGGCTGAATTAAAGCCAAAATCCTCGGACTTTGCAATTTGATGGATCGAAAAAAAATCAAAGGAGCAAAGTCAAAATGAAAAATAGAATATACGAATTGAAAGATTTTTACATTCTGTGGAGTACACAGGGATTGTCACAGCTTGGAAGTACGATGACAAATTTTGCGCTGACTCTTTGGCTTTATCAGGCTACTGGATCAGCGCTTCAGACGGCGCTTTTGTCTGTCTGTTCTTATACGCCGTATGTCCTGATGAGCATTTTCGCAGGAGCGTTCAGCGATAAGTGGGATAAAAAGAAAACGATGCTGGTATGCGACACACTGGCAGCCTGCTGTACGCTTTTGGTGTTCGGATTGCTGAAGGCGGGCCTGCTGTGTCCCTGGCATCTGTACCTGCTGAATGGAATCAACGGACTTATGAATACGGTACAGAGTCCGGCCAGTGATGTGGCAGTGACTCTGATCACTCCTAGGAAATATTATCAAAAGACCAGCGGACTGAGATCATTTTCTAATTCTCTAATCACGATTCTTCATCCGATGCTGGCAACATCCTTCTATGCGTTTGGCGGTATGGATTTTGTGATCATCGTGGATTTGTGTACATTTTTCGCGGCTTTTCTGGCGCTGCTGTTTGGAGTGAAGATTCCAGAAGCAGATAGAAATCGCAAAGAAGAAGAAAAACTGCTGGAGTCTGTGAAAGCAGGGCTGAATTGCCTGAACGAACACAGGCTGGTACTTGTACTGATCCTATTTTTGGCAGGTGTGAATCTAGTGGCTTCAGCATTTGATGCGGTGCTGCCTGCGTTTATCCTGCCAAGAGAAAATGGAGGAGAGCGGGTCTTAGGGATTGTTACATCCTTTGGCGGGATTGCCATGCTGGCAGGAAGTCTCCTGGTGTCTGTACTGCCGGCTCCAAAAGACAGGATCCGTCTCATTGTAGTTACAATGATGATATCCCTGACTACGGATAATTTCCTGATGTCATTGACGAGAACACCGCTTATCTGGTGTATCGGACAAATATTAGGCTATACACCCGTACCTTTCATGAACGCCAGCCTGGATGTGATCGTAAGATCTACAATTCCAATAGAAATGCAGGGCAGAGTTTATGCCTGTCGGAATACCCTGCAGTTTTTCACGATTCCCGTAGGATTTCTTCTTGGCGGGGGGATGGTAGATCAGGTCTGTGAACCGTTTATGGCAGGAACAGGAGCGGATAGTCTTGCGGCAATATTGTTTGGACAGGGAAAAGGTTCCGGTGCGGCAATGATGATCTTTCTGCTTGGGTTGACGGGAATGACGGTTTGCCTGGTGTTCGGGAAGGTGTTGAAGAAGTACCGGTATCAAGAGCGGTAGAAGGGCGTATTAAGAAGAAATTATCAGCACATGTAGAGAGTGTGGTATTGTTGCAAAGAAAGGATGAACAGAAATGAAACGTTCAAAAATAAATGCAGTGATCCGGGATATGGAAACACTCATAAAGGCACACGGAGTTGAACTGCCGCCGTTTTGCAGCTGGACTCCGGAGGACTGGCAGCGGAAAGGGCACGAATACGATGAAATCAGAGATAATATGCTGGGGTGGGATATTACAGATTATGGCCTTGGCAGATTCGATGAGGTAGGGTTTGCTTTGATCACACTTCGTAATGGGAATGTAAAGGATAGGAAATATCCAAAGACCTATGCTGAAAAGCTTCTTATGGTAAAGGAAGATCAGATGGCGCCAATGCATTTTCATTGGAATAAAATGGAGGATATTATCAACAGGGGCGGCGGAAATGTATTGATTACTGTATATAATTCTGATAAGAATGAAGGACTTGCCGGGACGGATGTTACAGTGTGCAGTGATGGCAGGAGATACACAGTCCCGGCAGGGACAAAGATACGTCTGACGCCGGGAGAAAGTATTACGATCTCACCGTATCTGTATCATGATTTTCACGTGGAAAAAGGAACGGGAGCAGTTCTTTTAGGCGAGGTATCTATGTGTAATGATGATAAGAGTGATAATCGGTTTTTTGAGGCGGTGGGAAGGTTTCCAAAGATTGAAGAGGATGAGCCGGCGTACCGGCTGTTGTGTAATGAATATCCAGCGGCACAGTAATAAAAGCGGATCCAGGATGGATCCGCTTTTTCATTTAGCCTTCTTTTGTTTCCACCCGCCGCATCTTCTTCATCTCCAGAGAAACCAGGACAACGGAGACAAGGAATGCGATACCATCTGCGATAGGTCCAGCAAAGAGGATTCCATCGATCCCGAAAAACAGCGGCAGAATCAGTACCAGCGGAATCAGGAAAAACACCTGCCTGGTCATGGAAAGCAGCAGGCCCTTCAGCGGCTTCCCAATAGCAGAAAAGAAATTGGAGGAGATCAGCTGTACACCATTTACGATAACCATAAATAAGAAGGTGCGCATAAAATGAATGGCAAATTCGTAGTAAAGCTCGTCTCCCTTTCCAAACAGTGAAATGATCTGATACGGGAAAAATTGGAACAGGATAAACCCGATGGTGGAGATCACAAAGCTGCATGTAATGGCCAGCTTGTAGGTGTGCCGCACCCTTGGATACTGCCGGGCGCCGTAGTTAAACCCGATGATCGGCTGGGAGCCCTGGGACAGTCCGATGAAGAAAGCCAGCAGGATTGCATTTGTCTTCATGACGATGCCGCATGCGGCCAGTGGGATATCTTTTCCATAAACAGTCATGGCGCCATAATAGGTCAGAGAGTTATTCATGACCACCTGGACCAGAGTGATAGCTACCTGATTCAGACTGTTGCTCATGCCGAGAGTGGCCGTGGCGGTACAGTCTTTCAGGCGCAGCCGGAAATGTTCCCTGCGGAGCCGGACACTCTGGAATTTCCGGAGGTAAAGGATGGCTGCCAGGAAAGAGAAGAACTGTCCGATGATGGTTGCCCAGGCAGCGCCGGCAACGCCAAGCTGGAACACGAAAATAAAAATGGGATCCAGGATGGTGTTGAGGATGGCGCCGATCAGCATACAGGTCATGGAATACCTGGGACTGCCGTCTGCGCGAATCAGGCTGCTCATACCGGTAGTGATGATCTGGAAAGGCATACCAAGGGCAATAATGCGGGAATAGGAGGCGGCATAGGGCAGATTCTCCGCAGTAGCTCCAAAAGCGTTCAGCATAGGATAAAGAAAGAGTTCGATCAGTACTGCATAGACAAGGCCAAAAAGGATCATCATGCAGACACCGTTTCCAACGACCCGGCATGCTTTTTCTTCTTCGCCGGCGCCAAGACTTAACGAGAAGCGGGAGGCGCTTCCGATACCGATCAGCAGCGAGAGAGCAAGGCAGATCGTGGTAAGCGGATAAGAAACATTTGTGGCGGCATTTCCCAGATAGCCGACGCCCTGTCCGATGAAGATCTGGTCGACGATATTGTAAAGGGAGCTGACCAGCGTAGCGATGATACTGGGTATTGCAAAGGTAGTAAGAAGAGAAGGGATGCTTTTATGTCCCAATGGATTTTGAGATGTCTGTATCTGTTCCATGATGCGGGTCTCCTTTCTGGCTGGTGAGAGCAACGGCTCTCAAAGCGGTTTCTTTTAGTATTTTCAGAAAAAGCTCTTTTTCGGACGGTGAGTAGCCGTCAAGTAATGTATCTTTAATATAGTCAAGGGCATCCAGAATCTGTCGGTTGGCCTCATATGCCTTGGCGGTTGGATACAGGCAGTTTTTCCGCCTGTCTTTCGGATCCGTTTCCTTGGAAATAAACCCGGAACGGATCAGAGAATTTAGAGCCCGGGTAATATTGCTGGGGTTTAGGTAGGTCAATTCAGTGAACTCTTCCTGAGTGATGCCGGGATTTCGGCAGATGACGGTAATATACATATGTTGACTGCTGTTGAGCCCCAGAGGAGCAAGCAGACGGTCCAGATATATTTTGGAATAGCGTTCCGCAATCGAAAGCCATTTTACAAGAATCACAGTAATTCCTCCTGATTGGTTGTCTGTTTTCCGAAAATAAGTGTACCACAAAATATTTGCGCGCGCAATAAAAGGCAGGGAAAGAGAAAGTGTGGGGGACAGAGGCCGTATTTTTCTGAGATAAACAGTGAAAAATGCGGAGGGTTGTGCTAAAATAGGGAAGTACAATATTTAAG
>OLQU01001653.1_pt1 | contig 14417 bp, 10 predicted proteins | sample 1672271 | NCBI WGS metagenome assembly OLQU01 (sample SAMEA3136666, study PRJEB25190) | human gut metagenome | biome: human gut; feature: human-associated habitat; material: faeces | place: Austria | collected 2013 | reverse complement strand
AGTTGAACCTGCAACCCACTGATTACAAATCAGTTGCGCTGCCATTGCGCCACACCAGCATGGACCAAGCGGTCTTTTGATAGAATACCAAAAAACGCGCGGCTTGTCAATATCTTCTTGGCGCGCAAAAAAAAACAACCCATTCCTCAAACAGTATACTATACCGTTTAACAAATGAGGTGCCATTGCCATCAGTTCATGCTTTCGTCTGCTTTTAGCATTCTTTTCTGTTGTATCACGTTTTGATACCAGGAATTTTCAACGCAATACATCGATAATAAAATCGAACCATTCGATTCTATTATCATAAAAACCCCACAGGAACCGCGGACGGCTCCTGTGGGGTTCAAAGTCTGTTGTATTCTTTTTTGAGCAGCGGGCTGCTTCAGCGGGCAAGGGCCTGCTGGATCTTTGCAAAATCCTCCAGTGTGAGGGCTTCCGGGCGGATGCGAGCATCAAAACCGGCGGCTTCAATGGCGGCTGTCACCGCGTCCTTGGACATCCCCAAGCCGCTGGCAATGGCGTTTGCAGCCGTTTTGCGGCGCTGTCCGAAGGCGGCACGCACCAGCGCAAAATAGCCTTCTTCGTCCTCCACCTGCACAGCGGGCTGCGGACGGATCTCCATGCGCACCACGGCACTGGTCACCTTGGGGGCCGGGTAAAAACTGCCGGGCGCAGCGGTGAACATCATTTTGGAGGTGGCATAGTAGCTCACCGCGCAGCTGATGGCGCTGGATGCACGGGTGCCGGGCGCAGCAGCCAGACGGTCGGCAGCTTCCTTCTGTACCATGACGGTCAGGCTTTCAATGGGCAGGCGGTCGCCCAGCAGCTTCATGACAATGGGACTGGTGATGTAGTAGGGCAGGTTGGCGCACACAGCCACCGGCATACCGGGGAACTCTTCCGCAATAAGAGCCTTCAGGTCAACTTTCAGTACATCCTGTAATACCAGTTTAAAATTGTCCACTCCGGCCATCGTTTCGGCCAGCAGCGGCGGCAGGCGTTCGTCCACTTCAATGGACACCACCTTGGCGGCGCGCTTTGCCAGTTCCCGGGTCAGCACACCGATGCCGGGGCCGATCTCAATGACACCATAGCGCTTATCCACGCCGCTGGCATCCACGATCTTGGGCGGCAGACCCGGGTTGATGATAAAGTTCTGTCCAAAACCCTTGGAGAGTGCAAAATCGTATTTTTCACACAGGGCGCGGATCACCGAGAGGTCGGTCAGTTCGGGCATAGATTCCATCCTTTTTCATAGTACGATTTGAATGCCCTCCGCGTCGCTTTGGGCATATTCAGCGGAAATATTATTATAATATGGCAACCCAGCCAGACCTGCGGGTCTGGCTGGGTTGCATTTTCACGAGAAGGGATCAATACGGCAAACAGCACCGCAATAAACCGGGTTCCTTTTTACAAGAAGAAGCCCATGCAGCATTTCTGCCGGTTTTACCCTTTATTCTGCGCTGGATGCTGCTTCGCCGCCGGCTTCTGCTTCGGTGGAAGAAGCCGTTTCCTCAGAGGAAGCGTTCTCCGGCTCAGTGGCAGCGCTGTCGGCTTCTTCGGAAGCAGCAGCCGAAGAAGCTGCTTCGTTGACACCGCCCAGAGTCGTGGTACCGCTCAGCTGCTGTGCTGCGCTGACCGCACGCTGGATCTGCGGGTCATCCTCGGGGGTATAATCGTAGAAATTCGTGGTCTCTTCGGCACTGAGGGCACGCTCCACATCCACGCTCAGGCCTGTGCCATCAAAGCAGGAGCCGTCGCCGCAGATGAGCTTTGCCACCGTGATGCTCACGGCGCTGCCATCCGAAAGGCGCTGCGGGCTGCTCTGGATGGTTCCCTTGCCCATGGTGGTGGTGCCCACCAGACGTGCGCCGTTCATAGTGCGCAGGCTGGCAGCAAACAGCTCTGCTGCGCTGGCGGTGTTGCCGTTGACCAGACAGACGATGGGCAGCTCCACCTTGCTCTCATCGTCGCTGCTGCCAATGATGGTGCGGTTTCCGTTCTTATCCTCGGCATAGGCCACAGTGCCTTCCGGGGCAATCAGGTCGATGCAGCTGATGGCATCATCCAACACGCCGCCGCCGTTATCGCGCAGGTCGAACACAAGGCTCTGGGCACCGCTGGTAGTGAGAGACCGGATGGCATAGTCCAGCTCGCTGGGCGTGCTGCCGTCGAACTGGCGGATCTTGATGTAACCCACGCTGTCCAGCATCTGGTAGTCCACGGTGGTGCTGGTGTAGCCGGAGTGGGTCAGGTCCGTCGTCCGGGAAGCAACCTTGCTGTCGAGCCATGTCACATTGACGATGGTGCCGGCTTCGCCCTGCAGGCGGGACTGCACGGCATCCACCCCGGAAAGGCTCTTCACATCGGTGCCGTCAATAGCAGTGATGTAATCGCCCACCACGATACCGGCTTCCTGCGCAGGCGAGTCCTCATACACCCTGGTCACTCTGGCATAGCCGGTCTGGTCCATGCCAAGCTCCACGCCAATGCCCATCACCTTGCCGCTCTGCTGGTTCATCAGCTCGGTGTAGGCGTTGGCGGTGTAGTAACGGGCGTACTTGTCGCCGGTACCCAGCAGGTAGCCTGCGGTCAGGCGGTCGTACAGCATCGTTTCATCAATGGTGTAGTAGTCGTTGCTGCGCACATAGCGGTCCACCTCGGCCACTTTGTTGTACATGCTCTCCTTTTCCTTCACGCTGCTCACCGTGCTGTCAAACAGACGCATGGCAATGAGCATGGTAATGGAAAAGGTCACGGTCATGGCAAGGATCACAATGGTGACAGCCATGCCCACAGATATCTTACGGTTCATGCTTGCCCCTCCCTGTTAATACAGCAGCATCATGATCACACTGCTCAGCAGCGAGAGTGCAAACACGCCTGCCAGAACAAGGCAGCCGATACGCAGCCAGCGCTTGTGTTTTTGTTCGTTCATAGAATACCAGACTCCTTATAAACACACTCAGTTGTGCGGGAACGGGATATAACCGCGCGGATTGACCGCATTGGCCTTTTTGCCGCCCTTCCAGACCTCCAGATGCAGGTGGTTGCCGGTAGAGTTGCCGGTAGAGCCAACGTAGCCGATCAACTCGCCCTGCTTGACATACTTGCCTGCGCTGGTGGCGACCGACCTCATGTGGCCGTACAGGGTGCTGTAGGCATTGCCGTCCGACATGCTGCCGTGGTAGATGATGACATAGTTGCCATAGCCGCCGCTGGACCAGCCTGCCACCTGCACATAGCCACTGGCGGCTGCATAGATAGGCGTACCGCCCGGGGCCGCCAAATCAATGCCGGCATGCAGTCTGTTCACGCCGGACACCGGGTTCTTGCGCCAGCCGTACTCGCTGGAAACGCGGGTATAGCTCTTCAGCGGGCAGGCAAAGCCGGTAAAGCTCAACTGCGGCTTGCTGGATGCAGCGGCCGCGATCAGCTTCTGGATCTCTTTCTTGACGGCCTCATAGTTCAGCTCGTCCGATTCAATAGCGGCCTGTGCCGTCTGCTGGGCCTTCTGGGCATCCTGTGCAGAAAGCTGCGCCGCAGAAATGCTGCTATTCAGCTCGCTCTGCTTTGCCTTCATCTGGTAGTTCTGGGTATCCAGCTCCGCCTTCTGGCTCTGCAGTTCCTTGCGCTGGGCCTCCAGCTCCACCTTGTCCGCTTCCAGTTCGGACTTGGCCGCCTTCATGTTGTCCATGATCTCGGTATCTTTGATGGAGATATCCTGCATGACCTCGTTGAAGGTGAGCAGCTCATACAGGTCGTTCACTGCGCTCAGCATGGCCACGCTTCCGCCGTCGCGCAGCTCTTGCATGGCAGCCATGTGCTTTTTAAAATCGCCCCACTGGCTGTCGATCTCGGCCTGCTTCTGGGTGATCTCGCCTTCCTTGGCGGTGATCTTCTGCTCGGTCTGGCCAATGTTGTTCTGCACAGCAGCGATCTGGGTGCTCAGCACACTGATTTGAGACTGAATGACGCCCACGCGCTCCTTTAGCTCACTTTCCAGCGCCTTTGCAGCAGCTTCCTTTTTCTTTGCGTCCGAAAGCTCCTTCTTGTGCTGGTCGATGGATTTGGAAAGGCTGTTCAGCTTGTTCTGCAGGCTGGCCATGCTGGTGGCTGCCGTGGCCGGCTGGAAGCTGACGCTTGCCGCAAGGCATACCGCCGCCAGGCACAGACTCACGCCGCGCAGCAGCTTGCTGCGGGCAGGCTCCGGCCGTGCATGGCGCGGCGCATAGCCGGGCATCTGCAGGCGGAAGGGCTTTGCATGAAGTGCTTTTTTCATGTGCGGCTCCTTTCGATCACACGTTCAGATGCTTGCGGATGGAGAACATACTGCCCAGACCACCCACAACGGCACCGCCGATGAGGCTGTACGGGATGATAGTGGACCAGACGGCGCTCACCGGCACCAGTGCCTGACCCATGATCATTTCCCACACGCCGCCCAGACCGTCGGAGGCCTGCACCATGTAGGAGTAGCCGCCCAGACTGATCGCTGCAGTGAGCACGCCGGAGATCAGGCCCATGGCCAGACCTTCCACAACGAAGGGCAGAGTGACCAGACCGTTGGTGGCGCCCACGTACTTCATGATCTCAATTTCGCGGCGGCGCGCAAACACGCTCAGGCGGATGGTGCTGCCCACCGTGATGATGCTGACGACCATCAGCACCAGCACGATGCCGCGGCCCACTTTGGTAACAGAGCGCTGCACCTGCACAAAGACGTTGGTCATTTCCACCGGGGCGGTAACGCTGTACACGCCCTGAATAGCCTGCATCTGCTTGCTCATGCTCTCCATCTGGCTCAGATCCGCGATGGAAACGCGGTAGTTGGCCTTGAAGGGGTTGTCATTTTCAAACTCATCCCACAGGGAGGAGTAATCTTCCATGTAATTGCGGTAGGTGTTCAGCACGTCCTGCTTGGAGACGAACTGCACATTGGTCACGCCGGGCATTGCCGCCAGCTTTTCGCCCACGGCCTGCGCAGTGGCATCATCACACTCCGGGTCCAGATAGACCACGGTCTCGTTCTGGCTGCCCAGATAGTTCACCATGCTGTCCACGTTCACCTCGGCAAGGCTTGCAAAGGTGTTCAGGGTCATACAGACACTGAGTGACAGGATGCACACAAAGGTCATGGCCCAGTGCTTGCCCAGATTGCGGATGCCGCGCCGGATCAGAAAAAAGAAGGTAGAAAGTCTCATCATACGGTGGCCGCCTCCTTTTCTGCGGTGTCAGCGGGTTCCAGCTCGGTCTCGAACAGGCGTTCTTTGCGCTCTGCGCGTGCGCGGATGGCTTCCTTGTCGGCAGGCACATCCGAAATGATGCGTCCCTTTTTCAGGGTGACGACGCGCTGGTGGAACTGGCGCACCAGCTCGTGCTCATGGGTAACGACCACCACGGTGATGCCCGTTTCGCTCACCCGCTCCAGCAGCTCCATCATTTCCAGGCTCAATTCCGGGTCGATGTTGCCGGTGGGCTCGTCCGCAATGACCAGCTTGGGGCCGTGGGCAAGGGCGCGGGCCACAGCCACGCGCTGCTGTTCACCGCCGGAAAGGGTGTCCGGATAGGCCTTGGCCTTATCCTCCAGATGCACCAGCTCCAGCATGTACTCCACACGGTCGCTGATCTCCCGGCGCTTGACGTTGGTCACATGCATGGCAAAGGCGATGTTTTCGTACACAGTCATGGTGGGGATCAGCCGGAAATCCTGAAAGATAATGCCCATCTGACGGCGCAGATACGGCACCTGATGGCGGTGCAGGCTGGCAACATCCTTGCCCAGAACAGTCACCTTGCCCTCACTGGGCAGCTCTTCGCGCAGCAGCAGCTTGAGCAGGGTGGATTTGCCTGCGCCGGAATGGCCCAGCAGGAACACGAACTCGCCGTCGTCCACATGGAGGTTGATATCGTCCAGTGCCAGCGGTCCACCTCGTTTATATTCCTTGGAAACGTGTTCTAAATCGATCATAGGGTAATATTAGCTCCTGACATTAAAATCTGTTTTCACAGCAAAAAGAACCGGCCAGCATCGGTTTCGAGCGGCCGGTTCTGCACTGCAGGCAGAGCCTGCAGCTTATTAGTATTTGGCCGGATTGTTGGACAGGTACTTCTTGACCATCAGTGCTACCTTAAAGACGATAGCATCGTCGAACTCACGCAGATCCAGGCCAGTCAGCTTTTTGATCTTTTCCAGACGATACACCAGCGTGTTGCGGTGCACAAACAGGCCGCGGCTGGTTTCAGACACATTCAGGTTATTCTCGAAGAAGCGCTGGATGGTGAACAGGGTCTCCTGATCCAGGCTTTCGATGCTGCCCTGCTTGAACACCTCGCGCAGGAACATCTCGCACACGGTGGTGGGCAGCTGATAGATCAGGCGTGCAATGCCCAGATTATCGTAGCGGATGATCTGCTTTTCGGTGTCGAACACCTTGCTCACTTCCATGGCGATCTGTGCTTCCTTAAAGGAGGTAGCCAGATCCTTCACGTTGGAGATGGGGGTGCCGATGCCCACCACAGCCTTGATGTAATGCTCGCCGGACAGGGTATCCACAATGCTGGCAGCCAGCTTTTCCATATCGGTGCGGTCGATGCCCTTGCGGATCTCCTTGACCAGTACGGTATCCGTCTCGCTGATATTGAACACAAAGTCCTTCTGCTTGTCGGGGAACAGGCTGCTGACCACATCGTAGGCGGAGATATCGCCGCCGCTGGTAACACGCACGATGAACACCACGCGGGAAACATCGGTGGCAAAGTGCAGCTCACGGGCCTTGGCATAGATATCGCCGGGCAGGATGTTATCCAGCACCACATTCTTGATAAAGTTGGACTTATCAAACTTTTCGTCGTGGTACTGCTTGATGCTCTGCAGGCTGATGGACAGCATGGCGGCAAACTGACCAGCCGTCTCGTCCACGCCTTCCACGAATACTGCATAATCATTATGCTTGGCGCTGGAGAACTGCTGATAGGTGTAGCCATCGCGCACAAAGCGGTCGCCTGCGGTCAGACGCTCCGCCATGAAACCCTCGCGCACTTCGCCGATCAGGTTCAGTTCCGAGCAGGAAATAACAGCGCCGGTCTCATCCACCACGCCGACCACCCGGTTGATCGCGTCTTTCATCTGGTAGATCACGCTTTGAAATACTCTATTGGCCATAATGGATACCCCTTTTCCTCGTTTGTGCAAACCGCAGCGGCAGCCGGTCGTGATTTTTAACAATTTAGCTGCATTACATTTTATATTTTACACAAAAGAATTTACTTTTGCAACATATTTCAACAAAAAAGATAGTTTTTTCTTGTGAATATTATCTTCAGGGGCCATTCTGAACCAAAAAAGTGCCTTTTTGCGTGGTTCTGCCCCCTATTCTACCGGAAAAATGTGTTGCTTTTTTGAAATTCGGGTGAAAAGCCGACCCTGTCAGCTGGAAATTTTTGACACTTCTTCGGCAGAAAGCTCCCGCCACTGGCCCGGTGCAAGGGCCGGGTCGAGTGCAAGGCCGCCGATGGCATCCCGGTGCAGGCCGTTCACGCCTGCGCCGTACACGCCGAACATCCGCTTGATCTGGTGGTATACGCCCTGCTTGAGCACCACCCGCACAGTACAGCCATCGGCAGAAAGGGCCGTCACCTCCGCAGGCGAAAGCGCTGTGCCGTCGGCAAGGGTCACGCCCGCCGCAAAGCCGGTGCGCATCTGCTCGGTCAGCGGCGTGTCCAACACCACGGTGTAGGTCTTGGAGACGTGGCGCTTTGGAGCAAGGATGTCGTGGGCAAAGGTGCCGTCATCGGTCAGCAGCACAAAGCCGGTGCTGGTCTTGTCCAGCCTTCCCGCCGGGAACAGCTGCCGCCGGGGATAGGCATCCCCCACCAGATCGACCACGGTGGTGTCACGCTTGTCCGTGGAAGCGCTCACCACGCCCTCGGGCTTGTTGAGCATGATGTACACGAACTGCTGATAGCTGAGCGCCCTGCCATCCACAGCCACCGTATCGGTTTCCCTGAGCTGAGTGTCTCCTTTTTTGCAGACAGCACCGTTCACCTGCACCCGCCCTTTGGAAAGCAGCGCCTTAGCCTCGCTGCGGGTGCACTGGGCCGTCTCGGCTAAGTATTTATCCAATCGCATACGCGGTTCTCCTTTTACATAGGTTTGGAGTTTTAGTGTAACATGATAAAATGATTTGCGCAAGAGAACTCCTTCCGTCATCGCTGCGCAATGCCACCTTCCTTTATTAGGGAGGCTTTGGCCGTACGGTAAACTCTTCCTCTTCGTCAGAGGCTCCCTCTTTGAGAAAGACTTCCCCCGGTCGGGGGAAGATGTCACCGAAAGGTGACAAAAAGGGGAACGGCTGACGCACGAAGTGCAGCTGAAGGAGTTTTTCTTTCCGGCCCTTTTCGTGAAAAAGCAAGAAGGAGAAGCCCGCAGGCTTCTCCTTCTTGCAAAACAAACTGTAACTTCCGCCGTTTATGCTCAGAGCGTAAGCGGAGAGCATTTAAAATCAAACACTCAAAGATGCGTGCTGCTCCACGGCATCGGGGTTGGCATCGAAGATGGGCTTGAGCACATTGGCGATGAACTCCTCCACCTGCTGCGGTGCACGGCCCACAAAGTTCTCCGGCACAAGGCCCGCCACGATCTCCTCGCGGGTCAGGCCAAAGGCAGGGTCGGCAGCAATACGGTCCACCATATCGTTGGGCAGGCCCTCTTCCTTGACCTGCTTGCCGGCGGCGATGGCGTGCTGGCGCAGACGCTCGTGCAGCTCCTGACGGTTGCCGCCCTTTTCCACAGCCTGCATCATGATGTTCTCGCTGGCCATGAAGGGCAGCTCTGCCATCAGACGGCTGCGCACCACCTTGGGGTACACCACGATGCCATCGGTGACGTTGAGCATGATGTTCAGGATAGCGTCGGTGGCAAGGAAGCCCTCAGCCATGGCGACACGCTTGTTGGCGCTGTCGTCCAGCGTGCGCTCAAACCACTGGGTGCCGGTGGTAAAGCTGGGGTTCAGCACATCCACCATCAGATAGCGGCTCAGCGCGCAGATGCGCTCACAGCGCATGGGGTTGCGCTTGTAGGGCATGGCGGAAGAACCGATCTGGTTCTTTTCAAACGGCTCTTCCATCTCCTTGAAGTTGGCCAGCAGGCGCAGGTCGGTGGCGAACTTCATGCAGCTCTGGCCAATGCCGGCCAGGGCATTCAGGATGAAGGCGTCCACCTTGCGGCTGTAGGTCTGGCCGGACACGGGGATGACCGCTTCGGGCGCAAAGCCCATCTCCTTGGCGATGGAAGCATCCACGGCGCGGATCTTATCGGCATCGCCCTTGAACAGCTCCATAAAGGAAGCCTGCGTGCCGGTGGTACCCTTGACACCGCGCAGCTGCAGAACAGCAAGACGGTGGTCGATCTCCTGCAGGTCCATCACCAGCTCGTTGGCCCACAGGGTGGCGCGCTTGCCCACGGTGGTGGGCTGAGCGGGCTGGCAGTGAGTGTAGGCCATGCAGGGCATGTCCTTGTATTCCTCGGCGAAGCGGCCCAGCTTTGCCAACACACCGATCAGCTTTTTGCGCACCAGTTCCAGACCCTGACGCATCACGATGATGTCGGTGTTGTCGCCCACATAGCAGCTGGTGGCACCCAGATGGATGATGCCGGCAGCCTTGGGGCACTGCTGGCCGTAGGCGTACACATGGCTCATCACGTCGTGGCGCACCAGCTTTTCGCGCTCGATGGCCACTTCATAGTTGATATCGTCCACATGGGCTTCCAGCTCAGCCACCATATCGGGGGTGATGTTGGTCAGGCCCTGCTCCATTTCGGCCCGGGCCAGCGCCACCCACAGGCGGCGCCATGTGCGGAACTTGTTATCGTCCGAGAAGATATACTGCATCTCGTCCGAGGAATAGCGGGTGGAAAAGGGGCTGATATAACGATCATGCTGAGACATTGATTGTTTCCTCCTGAAAGTGACTCCCCCAGTCGCCTTCCGGCGACAGCCCCCTCGGGGAGGGGGCCTTTCAGCCTCCCTCTCCGAGGGGGGTGGCATCGCATCAGCGATGACGGAAGGAGTTTTTCTCTATTCTACCATCAAATCTTGAAATAGTCCACGCCGCCCTCAAAGATCGGCTGATATTTGTCACCGGTAACGTTCTTGTACAGGTACTCGCCGCTGCGCTCCGAGTGGCCCATCTTGCCGAACACACGGCCATCCGGGCTGGTGATGCCTTCGATCGCCAGCACAGAGCCGTTGGGGTTATAGCTCTGATCCATGGTGGGATTGCCCTCGATGTCCACATACTGGGTGGCGATCTGGCCATTCTTCATGAGGGTGTCCAGCACCTCCTGCGGAGCCACGAAACGGCCCTCGCCATGGCTGATGGCAACGGTGAACTGTTCGCCCACCTCGCACTTGGAGAGCCACGGGCTGCCGGTGGATGCAATGCGGGTGCGCACCAGCATGCTCTGGTGGCGGCCAATGGTGTTGAAGGTCAGGGTGGGGTCATAGGGAGTGATGGGGCGGATATCGCCGTAGGGGACCAGACCCAGCTTGATGAGGGCCTGGAAGCCGTTGCAGATGCCCAGCATCAGGCCGTCGCGCTGCTGCAGCAAACGGCGCACCGCCTCGGTGACTTCCGGGTTGCGGAAGAAGGAGGCAATGAACTTTGCGCTGCCGTCCGGCTCGTCGCCGCCGGAGAAGCCGCCGGGCAGCATGACGATCTGGCTGTTATCGATGGCCTTGACCAGCGCCTTGCAGCTCTCGGCCACGTCGGCGGGGGTCAGGTTGCGGATGACCAAGATCTCCGGGTCGGCACCGGCGCGGGCAAAGGCCTTGGCGGTGTCGTACTCGCAGTTGGTGCCCGGGAACACCGGAATGATGACCTTGGGCTTTGCCACGCCGATCTTGGGTGCGGCGGGTGCAGTCAGCTTGCCGTTGATCTTTTCCACGGTGGGGCCTGCCTTGCGGTAGGGGTACACCGGCTCCAGCTTGCCTTCCCAGATCTCCTGCAGCTGGGCCATATCCAGCTTTTCGCCGCAGGCTTCAAAGACGTATTCCTTGGTGGTCTCGCCCAGGATCTCACCGGCGGGAGAATCCGACACCATTTCCAGAACGATGGAGCCGTACATGGGCTGGAACATCTCATGGGTGGTCTTATCCGCACGCATCTTGAAGCCAATGTGGTTGCCAAGGCCCATCTTGAACAGAGCCTCGGCAATGCCGCCGTAGCCCACAGAGCAGGCGGATGCCACCATGCCCTCTTCGATCATGTCCTCCACGATCTTGTAGTTGGCCTTCAGGGAGAAGAAGTTGGGGCAGCCGGTCTCGGGGTCGATGATAGGCCGTACCAGCACCACCGTGCTCTCCGGCTTCTTGAACTCGGTGGACACCACCTTGTTTGCCTTGCCGATGGCGGTTGCAAAGGAGACCAGCGTGGGAGGCACATCCAGCTTTTCAAAGGAGCCGGACATGCTGTCCTTGCCGCCGATGGATGCAATGCCCAGACCCATCTGAGCATCCAGTGCACCCAGCAGAGCGGCCAGCGGCTTGCCCCAGCGCTCCGGGGCGGTGCCCAGACGCTCGAAATATTCCTGGAAGGTGAGGTAAGCATCCTCATAGCGGAAGCCGGAGGCCACCAGCTTGGTAACGCTCTCGATGACAGCCATCTGAGCGCCCTTGTACTGGTCTGCGCTCATCAGGAAGGGGTTGAAGCCCCATGCCATGCCGGAGCAGGTGCTGGTCTCGCCGTCCACCGGCAGCTTTGCCACCATGGCGTTCTGCGGGGTCAGCTGATAGGCACCGCCAAAGGGCATGAGCACAGTGGCGGCACCAATGGTGGAGTCGAACCGCTCAGACAGGCCCTTCTTGCTGCAGATGTTCAAATCGCCCACCATGTTCTTCATCTTCTGGCTGAAGGTCAGGCCCTCCCACTGGGGCTGCCAGACCGTGGCCTTTTCCACATGGACCTTCTGGTGCTTCTCGGCACCGTTGGAGTTCAGGAACTCGCGGCTGATGTTCACAATGGACATGCCGTTCCACACCATGTTCAGGCGGGGCTCAGCCGTCACCTTTGCCACAGGAGTGGCCTCAAGGTTCTCTTCGTTGGCGAGAGCAATGAACTTGTCCACGTCCTCGGGGGCCAGCGCCACAGCCATGCGCTCCTGGCTCTCGCTGATGGCCAGCTCGGTGCCGTCCAGACCCTCGTACTTCTTGGTGACCTTGTTCAGGTCGATGTACAGGCCGTCGGCCAGCTCACCGATGGCAACGGACACACCGCCTGCACCAAAGTCGTTGCAGCGCTTGATCATCCTGCAGGCATCCTCGCGGCGGAACAGTCGCTGCAGCTTGCGCTCGATGGGAGCATTGCCCTTCTGCACCTCGGCACCGCAGTGCTCAAGGCTGTCCAGCTTGTGGGCCTTGGAAGAACCGGTAGCACCGCCCACACCATCACGGCCGGTGCGGCCGCCCAGCAGAACGATGACATCGCCGGGGGCGGGGCACTCGCGGCGGACGTGGGAAGCGGGGGTAGCGCCTACAACGGCACCGATCTCCATGCGCTTTGCCACATAGCCGGGGTGATAGATCTCATCCACCTGACCGGTAGCAAGGCCGATCTGGTTGCCGTAGGAGGAATAGCCTGCGGCAGCAGTGGTCACCAGCTTGCGCTGGGGCAGCTTGCCGGGCAACGTCTCACTGACCGGCTTGAGCGGATCGCCTGCGCCGGTAACGCGCATGGCCTGATAGACGTAGCTGCGGCCGGACAGCGGGTCACGGATGGCACCGCCGATGCAGGTAGCCGCACCACCGAAGGGCTCGATCTCGGTGGGGTGGTTGTGGGTCTCGTTCTTGAACAGGAACAGCCAGTCCTCGTCCTTACCGTTCACATCGCACTTGATCTTGACGGTGCAGGCGTTGATCTCGTCGGACTCGTCCAGATTTTTCAGGATGCCCTGCTTCTTCAGCTCCTTGGCGCCGATGGTGGCAAGGTCCATCATGCAGCGGGGCTTGTTCTCGCGGCCCAGATCGGCGCGCATGGCCATGTAGCGGTCAAAGGCCTTCTGCACCACGGCATCGTCGATCTGCACATCGTCCAGAATGGTGCCGAAGGTGGTGTGGCGGCAGTGATCGGACCAGTAGGTGTCGATCATGCGAATTTCCGTGATGGTGGGGTCGCGGTCTTCCTTCTGGAAATAGGACTGGCAGAAGGCGATATCGTCCAAGTCCATGGCAAGGCCGTAGTTCGCGATAAAGTCCGCCAGCTCGTCACGGCTCAGGCCCGTGAAGCCGGTCAGGGTCGCCACCTCCGTGGGGATGTCATAGCGGATAGCGAGGGTCTCCGGCACGTCCAGAGACGCCTCCCGGCATTCCACCGGGTTAATGACGTATTTTTTGAATTCCCGGATGTCCCCGTCCGTCAGCGCACCATACAGGGCGTAGACCTTGGCGGTGCGGATGAGGGGACGCTCGCCCTGAGAGATGATCTGGATGCACTGGGCGGCAGAATCCGCCCGCTGGTCAAACTGGCCGGGCAGCGCCTCCACGGCGAAGACGTAAGCGCCGGGAAGCTGAATGGACGCAGAAGCGGTATCCAGCTGCGGCTCGGAGAAGACTGTCTTCACGGCGTACCGGAACAGGTCTTCCGTGATCTTTTCCGCGTCGTACCGGTTGAACAGCCGGACATTTTCCAGCCGCTCCATGCCAAGTAAGGTTCTGGCCTCATTCAGCAGACCCTTGGCTTCGTTGTCCAGACCTTCCTTTTTTTCTACAAATACCCGATAAACCATGGGGTTATTCCTCCTGATGTGATTTATTCAGAGTTGAGGGAAGCACTGATGAAATCGGCGAGAGCTGACAGCGAGGGATTTTGTCCTCAGGCAAAGGCCGGAAAACGGAGGAATACTGGATGTATTTCCCGTTTTTCGGCCTGCGGCATGGGGGCAAAAGACCCGCTGCTCAGCCGCAGACGATTGATTCAGAGATTCCCAGCTTGCAGCGCGCGCTGGCCGATGTCGCTTCTGCGGTAGGCGTTTTCAAACTGCACACCGCTTGCAAGGCGATAGGCTTCCCGGATGGCTTCCGCCAGGGAACCGGCCACGGCGGTGGTGCCGGTGACACGGCCGCCGGAGGTCAGGAGCTTCCCATTTTCCAGCCTCGCGCCTGCAACATAGGTGTGGGCGGCAGCTTCCGGGGTCATGGTGATCTCGTAGCCCTTCTTGTAGCTGACGGGATACCCGGCGGAGGCGGTGATGACGCAGCAGGCATATTTATCGGAGAAGCGAACCTCCGTGTCCGCCAGCGTGCCGTTGGTTGTCGCCTGCATGACGGTCAGCAGGTCGCTTTCCAGCAGAGGCAGCACCACCTGGGTCTCCGGGTCGCCGAAGCGGCAGTTGTATTCAATCACCTTGGGGCCGT
>OLQU01001652.1_pt1 | contig 14420 bp, 9 predicted proteins | sample 1672271 | NCBI WGS metagenome assembly OLQU01 (sample SAMEA3136666, study PRJEB25190) | human gut metagenome | biome: human gut; feature: human-associated habitat; material: faeces | place: Austria | collected 2013 | reverse complement strand
CGGGCCGCCTGTTTCAGAAGAAAAAGGTGAGCGGATGGCAAAAAGATGCGAGTTGACGGGACAGAGATTTGGCCGCTTAACAGTGATAGAAGGATTGGAGAAGCGGGAGGACCGTTATCAGGTCTGGCTCTGCCGCTGTGACTGCGGCGGGGAGATCGAGGTTAATACCCGGCGATTAAAGAACGGGACAGTGCGAGATTGCGGGTGTGTTCCCCGCCGTCGCGGAAGCAGAGGAAATGTGGCGGAGGATCTGACCGGCCAGCGGTTTGGGCTTCTGACGGTGGTCTCCCGTACAGAGAACCGGAATGGAAGGACCTGCTGGAATTGTCGCTGTGACTGCGGCGGGGAGCGGGCGGTGACAGCCCGGGATTTAAAGAGTGGGAGAGTCACCAATTGCGGATGTCAGACTGGCAGCCGGGGACGTGTGGATCTGACCGGGCGGAGATTCGGGCGGTTGCAGGCTCTGGAACCTACGGACAGAAGAGACCGGAAAGGCTCTGTCTACTGGAGGTGTGTCTGTGACTGCGGACAGGAGATTGAGGTGACGGAGGACGGTCTTATGCGGGGAAATTACCAGAGCTGTGGCTGCCTCAAGAGGGAGAATCAGCAGGAGATCGTCAACCAGCTCCACCGGATCGACGGCACCTGTGTGGAAATCCTGGAAAACCGGAAGTACCGCAGAGACAACACCAGTGGTTTCCGGGGAGTATTTAAGCTGAAGAACGGACGTTACCGGGTCAATATCGGGTTTAAGAGAAAACGGTTCTACCTGGGGACCTATGAGGATTACCAGGAAGCGGTGGAAGCCCGGCTGAAGGCGGAGGAAGAGATTCACGGAAGATTTCTGGAGGCCTACTATCAGTGGAAGGAGAAGGCGGACAAGGATCCCGGATGGGGAGAGCGGCATCCGCTGAAATTTGAGGTAGACAGGCAGGGCGGAGAACTGGTGATCCTGGAGGAATAACACATTTTCCCTGTAATTTCTGGTAATAAAATGCCAGATATGGTAAAATCTAAGGAAGATGGGGTTTTAACCCCGTGAGGGACAGGAGTTTATGGGAAATGCGAAGGATTTTCTCTATTGTGCTGTTATTTATCCTTCTTCTGGCAGGCGCGGGAAGAGATGTATATGCCACAGGAGTGGACGCGCAGGAAGCAGGTCAGGAAACGGACCAGGAAGAGGAACTGACTGAAAAAGAAAAGCGGGAACAGATGTTAAAAGAGATCTATGACATGCCGGTGCAGTCCAACGAGATCAAAGGCTGGCCCAAGGGGCCGGGTACTTACGGGGACGCGGCCATCGTCATGGATGCGGGGACAGGGGCGATCCTGTACGCCAAGAATATTGATGAACATTTCTACCCGGCCAGCATTACCAAGGTGCTGACTGCACTGGTGGCCCTGGAGAACGGGAAGTTCGAAGACCCGGTGGTGGTATCGGAGGATTGTGTAAGTTTCCTGGAGCCGGGGGATTCTTCTATCGGCCTGAAGAAGGGGAATGAGATCACTTTGGAGCAGGCGCTTTATGCCACCCTTCTGGCCTCTGCCAACGAGGCGGCCTACGCGGTGGGAGAGAATGTGGGGAAGAATGCCGGCCACGATTATGCCTGGTTTCTTGAGCAGATGAATGAGCGCTGCCGGGAGCTTGGCGGGACGAATTCCAACTTTGCGAATACCAACGGGCTCCCCGATCCGGATCACTATACCTGTGCAAGGGATATGGCCCTGATCGGCAGCGAGATGTTCAAGTATCCGGAGTTTTTCAAGATCGTCCAGACGATGCAGTACGAGATCCCGGCGTCTGACACCTGCCAGCAGCACATTTTCCAGCAGAAGCATAAAATGCTCAATGAGAGCAGCGGGGAATATTATAAATACGCAGTGGGCGGGAAGACCGGGTATACTCCGGATGCGCTGAATACCCTAATCACCATGGCGGATAAGGACGGCATGCAGCTGGTGTGCGTGGTACTCCATACCCAGAGCGGCCATCATTATGGTGACACCAGGAAGCTCTTTGATTATGGGTATAAGAATTTTACCAAGACTCCGGTGGAAGGCAATGAGACTTCACAGGACGTGGGGGAAATCCTGGAGGAAGAAGGGGGCGGCTACGTGCTGCTGCCAAAAGGCGTGGAATTCGCAGATCTTGAGATGGAGCTGGTGCCGGACGACGCCAATGACGGGAAAGCTACGCTGAATTACATTTACGAGGGGAACCTGGTGGGCAAGGCCCGGGCGAAGCTGAGCGATCAGTATATCAGTGAACACAAGGCCAAGATTGAAAAGCTGGATACGGGCGCTGATGACAGGGACGGGCAGGACCGGGGGATGGTTGAGAAGATTGTGCTGGCCGGACTTTGCGTGGTCTGGGTGGTGCTGGTAATCCTCTTCGTGCGGACGATCCTTAAGCGGAAGCGGCGAAGGAAGCAGCATAGAAGGCATTAGTTGTTAATTGGGGACGTGGTATTTTTAAAAATACCACGTCCCAGATTGAAAATACCCTGTCCCCAATTAAAAAAACCTTGACGGAACGGGCCTTTCTAGCTATAATAATACCGCATATAGAAAGGCGTTGACGAAGACAGTAGACCGTATCAGAAAGGCAAAGAGAACCGGGGATGGTGGGAACCTGGTACCAGTAAGATACCGTTGAAGATCACTTCCGAGTCGCGGTTCCTGAAAGGCGGCTTTTTAAGTCCTCAGTAAGGACTGACGGGATTCCCCCGTTACAGGGAAGGCATATGTTGGTATGTTTAGGTGGTTTATAAGCGTCAGCCTTGGCTTTCGTCCTATACAGGACGGAAGCTTTTCTTTTTGTCTCCAAAAAGGGACAGGGTTTTTTCAATCTGGGACGTGGTATTTTCGAAAATACCCCGACCCCAATTAACAAGAAGGAGGTCAACCATGTACAAGAAAGTTTCGACGGACCTGAACTTTGTGGACCGGGAGAAGGCCACGGAGAAGTTCTGGGAGGAAAACCACATCTTTGAGAAGAGTATGGAGGAGCGAGAGGGCAATGAGATCTATATGTTCTACGACGGCCCTCCGACGGCCAACGGCAAGCCCCACATCGGGCATGTGCTGACCCGTGTCATCAAGGATATGATCCCCCGCTACCGCACCATGAAGGGCTATGAGGTGCCAAGGAAGGCCGGCTGGGACACCCACGGACTGCCGGTGGAGCTTGAAGTGGAGCGGGCCCTGGGTCTGGACGGCAAGGATCAGATCGAGGAGTACGGCCTGGAGCCATTTATTGATAAATGTAAGGAGAGTGTCTGGAAATACAAGGGCATGTGGGAGGATTTCTCCGCTACCGTTGGTTTTTGGGCGGATATGGAGCATCCTTACGTTACCTATCACAATGAGTATATCGAGTCTGAGTGGTGGGCGCTGAAGCAGATCTGGGAGAAGGGGCTTCTCTATAAGGGATTTAAGATCGTGCCTTACTGCCCCCGCTGCGGAACGCCGCTGTCTGCCCAGGAGGTTGCCCAGGGCTACAAGGATGTGAAGGAGCGGTCCGCCATCGTCCGGTTCAAGGTGATCGGCGAGGACGCTTATTTCCTGGCATGGACCACCACCCCCTGGACTCTGCCTTCCAATATCGGCCTCTGTGTGAACCCGGAGGAGGATTATGCCAAGGTAAAGGCGGCGGACGGCAATGTTTATTACATGGCCTGCGCCCTTCTGGATACCGTCCTTGGCAAGCTTGCCGAGGAAGGAAAACCGGCCTATGAAGTGCTGGAGACCTACAAGGGAAAAGAGCTGGAATACAAGGAATACGAGCCTCTCTACCAGTGTGCCAAGGACTGCGCGGACCGGCAGAACAAGAAGGCTTTCTTCATCACCTGCGACACTTACGTTACCCTGACCGACGGTACCGGCGTGGTACACATCGCCCCGGCCTTTGGTGAGGACGACGCCAAGGTGGGCCGCAAGTACGACATGCCTTTCGTACAGCTGGTGGATGAGAAGGGAAATATGGCCGAGAGCACTCCATTTGCCGGCCTGTTTGTGAAGAAGGCGGACCCGGAGGTGTTAAAGGATCTGGACGCGAGAGGGCTTCTCTTTGACGCGCCCAAGTTCGAGCACAGCTATCCTCACTGCTGGCGCTGCGACACGCCTCTTATTTACTACGCCCGTGAGTCCTGGTTCATCAACATGACCGCGGTGAAGGAGGACCTGATCGCCAACAACAACACCATCAACTGGATCCCGGAGAGCATCGGCAAGGGCCGTTTCGGCGACTGGCTGGAAAATGTCCAGGACTGGGGCATCAGCCGGAACCGTTACTGGGGAACTCCGTTAAATATCTGGGAGTGTGAGTGCGGACACCAGCACTCCATCGGCAGCATCGCGGAATTAAAGGAAATGTCCGACAACTGCCCGGATGACATTGAGCTCCACCGTCCTTATATCGACGGCGTGACCATCAAGTGTCCCAAGTGCGGCAAAGAAATGCACCGGGTGCCGGAGGTGATCGACTGCTGGTTCGATTCCGGAGCCATGCCATTTGCCCAGCTTCACTATCCATTTGAAAATCAGGATCTCTTCGAGAAGCAGTTCCCGGCGGACTTCATCTCCGAGGCGGTGGACCAGACCAGAGGATGGTTCTACTCCCTGCTGGCCATCTCCACCCTGATCTTCAACAAGGCGCCTTACAAGAACGTAATCGTCCTGGGACACGTGCAGGATGAGAACGGCCAGAAGATGAGCAAGTCCAAGGGCAACGCGGTGGATCCTTTCGAGGCGCTGGAGAAATACGGCGCGGACGCTATCCGCTGGTACTTCTATGTGAACAGCGCTCCCTGGCTGCCCAACCGGTTCCATGGCAAGGCAGTGGTAGAGGGACAGCGCAAGTTCATGGGAACCTTGTGGAATACCTACGCGTTCTTCGTGCTGTACGCCAATATCGACGAATTTGATGCGACCAAATATACGCTGGAATATGATAAATTATCGGTGATGGATCAGTGGCTTCTGTCCAAGCTGAATACGGTGATCAAGGCAGTGGACGACCACCTTGCCAATTATCGGATCCCGGAGGCGGCAAGAGCCCTCCAGGATTTCGTGGACGACATGAGCAACTGGTACGTGCGCCGCAGCAGAGAGCGGTTCTGGGCCAAGGGCATGGAGCAGGATAAGATCAACGCCTACATGACCCTCTACACCGCCCTGGTGAACATTTCCAAGGCGGCGGCGCCCATGATCCCCTTCATGACCGAGGAGATCTACCAGAACCTGGTGCGCAGCATTGATCCTTCCGCTCCGGAGAGTATCCACCTGTGCGACTTCCCTGTGGTACAGGAAAGTGAGATCAATAAAGAGCTGGAGTCCAACATGGAGCAGGTGCTTAAACTGGTGGTTATGGGCCGGGCCTGCCGGAATACGGCCAACATCAAGAACCGCCAGCCCATCGGGAAAATGTTTGTGAAGGCGGACTTTGAGCTGCCGGCCTTCTATCAGGATATCGTGACCGACGAGCTGAATGTAAAGGAAATGGAGTTCACCAAGGACGTCCGGGCCTTTACTTCCTATACCTTCAAGCCTCAGTTAAAGACGGTGGGACCCAAATACGGGAAAATGCTGGGCGGCATCAAGGCGGCCCTGGAGTCCCTGGACGGGAACGCCGCCATGGATGAACTGAACGCCACAGACGCCCTGAAGCTTGACGTGAACGGCCAGGAGATCACCCTTTTCCGGGAGGATCTTCTCATTGAGACCGCCCAGACGGAAGGCTATGTGTCCGAGCAGGACAATGGCGTTACCGTAGTGCTGGACACCAACCTGACAGAGGAGCTTCTGGAGGAAGGCTTTGTCCGCGAGATCATCAGCAAGGTGCAGACCATGCGGAAAGAAGCCGGATTCGAAGTGATGGATAAGATCGGCATCACCTATGAGGGGACCGGACGGGCAGAGGAGATCTTCGCCCGGAACGCAGATACCATCGGAGAAGAGACGCTGGCGTTAAGCGTGGAGAAAGCCGCGCCGGCAGGATATGTGAAGGAGTGGAAGATCAATGGTGAAGACGTTGTTCTCGGAGTGGAGAAAAAATAATCCGGATCCGGCCACAACGGAAAACGGAAAGGAAGCAAGTATGTATAATCCAAGATTTGAGAAAGAAGAATTCAAGAAAGAAGTTACCAATAATGTGAAGACCCTCTTCCGCAGGACTGTGGAAGAGGCGTCTCCCCAGCAGCTGTTCCAGGCGGTCTCCTACGCGGTGAAGGAAGCCATCATCGACGACTGGATCGCCACCCAGAAGCAGATGGACAAAGACGACCCCAAGATGGTCTACTATATGTCCATGGAGTTCCTTTTGGGAAGAGCCCTGGGCAACAACCTGATCAACATGACCGCCTATAAAGAGGTGAAGGAAGCCCTGGATGAGATGGGCATCGACCTGAACGCCATCGAGGACCAGGAGCCGGATCCGGCCCTTGGAAACGGCGGTCTGGGACGTCTGGCGGCCTGTTTCCTGGACTCTCTGGCAACCTTGGGCTACTCTGCCTACGGCTGTGGTATCCGTTACCGCTACGGCATGTTCAAGCAGAAGATCGAGAACGGCTATCAGGTGGAGACCCCGGACAACTGGCTCAAAGACGGCAATCCCTTTGAGCTGAGACGGCCGGAGTACGCCAAAGAGATCCGGTTTGGGGGAAATATCCGGGTAGAGTATGATGAGAGCGGCAAGACTCATTTTGTACAGGAGAATTATGAGTCAGTTCTTGCGGTTCCCTATGACTACCCCATCGTGGGCTACAACGACCATCTGGTGAACACCCTGCGGATCTGGGATGCGGAGCCGATCGTGGACTTCCAGCTGGATTCCTTTGACCGGGGAGATTACCACAAGGCGGTGGAGCAGCAGAACCTGGCCAAGAACATCGTGGAGGTGCTCTATCCCAACGACAACCATTACGCAGGAAAAGAACTGCGTCTGAAGCAGCAGTATTTCTTCATCTCTGCCAGCATTCAGACTGCCATTAAGAAATATAAGAAGAATCACGACGACATTATGAAGCTGCCGGAGAAGGTGACCTTCCAGATGAACGATACCCATCCTACGGTAGCGGTGGCAGAGCTTATGAGGATCCTTCTGGACGAGGAGGGCCTGGGCTGGAATGAGGCGTGGGAGATCACAACCAAGACCTGTGCCTACACCAACCACACCATTATGGCGGAGGCGCTGGAGAAGTGGCCCATCGACCTGTTCTCCCGTCTGCTTCCCAGGATCTACCAGATCATCCAGGAGATCGACCGCCGGTTTGTAGAAGAGATCCGGCGTCAGTATCCGGGAGATGAGGGCAAGGTAAAACGGATGGCCATCCTGATGGACGGCCAGGTGAAGATGGCCCATCTGGCCATCGTGGCAGGCTATTCTGTCAACGGTGTGGCAAGGCTCCACACCGAGATCCTGAAACATCAAGAGCTTAAGGACTTCTATGAGATGATGCCCCAGAAATTCAACAACAAGACCAACGGCATCACCCAGCGGCGTTTCCTGATGCACGGCAACCCGCTGCTGGCGGATTGGGTGACAGACAAACTGGGGACCAAAGACTGGATCACCGACCTGTCCCTGATGAAGGGCCTGAAGAAATGGGCGGACGACAAAGAAGCCCTTCAGGAATTTATGGACATTAAGTATAAAAATAAAGAACGGCTGGCAGACTATATCCTGAAGCACAACGGCATCGAGCTGGATCCCAGATCCATTTTCGATGTACAGGTAAAACGTCTCCATGAATACAAGCGCCAGCTTCTTAATATCCTGCACGTGATGTATCTCTACAACGAGATCAAGGAGCACCCGGAGAAGAGCTTCTATCCCAGAACCTTCATCTTCGGCGCCAAGGCGGCGGCAGGCTATGTGCGGGCGAAACAGACCATCAAGCTGATCAATTCTGTAGCGGACGTGATCAACAACGACCGCAGCATCAACGGCAAGCTGAAGGTGGTATTTATCGAGGATTACCGGGTATCTAACGCGGAGCTTATCTTTGCGGCGGCGGATGTGAGCGAGCAGATCTCCACCGCTTCCAAGGAGGCCTCCGGAACCGGCAATATGAAGTTCATGCTCAACGGCGCTCCCACCCTGGGAACCATGGACGGGGCAAATGTGGAGATCGTGGAAGAGGTTGGCCGGGAGAACGCGTTTATTTTCGGTCTCAGCTCAGACGAAGTCATCAATTTTGAGCAGAACGGCGGGTATGACCCAAGGGAGATCTACAATAACGATCCCCAGATCCGCCGGGTAGTGGATCAGCTGGTGGACGGCACCTACGCCCACGGCAATACGGAAATGTACCGGGATCTCTACAATTCGCTCTTAAGCGGCGGAAACGGCAGCCGCCCGGATATGTATTTCATCCTGAAGGATTTCCGCGCTTACGCCAATGCCCAGGAGCAGGTGGAAGAGGCTTACCGGGATCGGGACCGCTGGGCAAGAATGGCTCTCCTGCAGACGGCAAGCTGCGGCAAGTTCTCTTCCGACCGGACCATTCAGGAGTATGTGGACGACATCTGGCATCTGGATAAGATCACAGTGGAGGTGTAGGCAATGAACAATGCAGGCGGAGTAGTTACGCTGGTTTTGATCTATCTGCTGGTTTTCGGCGGTCTGGGGATCGGAGCGCTGGTAAGTTACATTTTGCGGGGCGTGGGCATGTACACCCTGGGAAAACGCCGGGGGATGGATTATCCCTGGCTGGCGTTCATCCCCTATGCCCGCACCTGGTTCCAGGGGGAACTGTGCGGTACTCTGCATTTTGGCCATAAGGAGCTTAAGTCCCCGGGGATCTGGCTTTTGGTGATCCCGGTGGTGGGAGGCATTGTGACCGGACTTTTCTCCATCTTTATCTGGGGAGGTCTGGCGCTGCAGATCACGGAGATGGTGACTTCCGTAACCGCCACCACCTATTCTGACGCTTACTACAGCTATCAGGGCGGCGCTTCTGTGGGCGGATTCCTGATGATGCTGGTGGGGGTCCTGCTCTTCGCGTTGGTGTCCCTTGCGGTGTCCGCAGTGTCCGGGACCCTGGAGGTGCTGGTGAACCGGCAGATCTTCGCCCGGTACGCGCCGGACAACAATGCGCTGCTCCATGCGGTGATGGGGATCTTCCTGCCGCTGTACACGTCTATCTATTTCTTCCTCATCCGGAACCGGGAGAGGGGGCCCCAGCCGGGACCTGGAGGATTTCCGCCCCAGGGAGGCCGGGAATTTCAAACGGGAGCAACAGAAGAATAAAAGGACCAGCCCTTCCATATAAGTATATGGGAGGGCTTTTTTATGTGGCAGAGAGTGAAAAAACTGGGTTGTTATCTTCTGATCATCCTTCTCTTGCCCTACGTGGTCACCGTATTTTTAAATGGGCCAGGCCTGGTGTCTTCTTCCCAGGTGGACAGTGCCGGGGTCCGGGTGAATACCGGGGAGGGTGAGGTGGAAATGTCTCTGGAGGAATACTGCATCGGGGTCCTGGCCCGGGCGATCCCGGCGGACTATGAGGAAGAGGCGCTGAAGGCTCAGGCGGTGCTGGTGCGGACAGACATTTACGGAAAGCTTCAGGAGGGCGGGACCGATGCCGTTCTGGAGGAAGCGTTCTGGGACAAGGAGGAGATGGAGGAGGCCTGGGGACTGGCCGGGTACAGGGCCAGTTATAAGCGGCTTGAGAGAGCCTGGAAGGAGACGGAAGGACAGGTGGTTACCTATGAGGGGAGCCTTGCCAGAACGCCTTTCTTCCGCCTCAGCAACGGCAGTACCAGGGACGGGAAGGAAGTGCTGGGGGAGGACTGCCCCTATCTGAAGATCGTGGACTGCCCCCTGGATATGGAGGCAGTGGAACAGCTGCAGACCGTCACGCTGGAGGAAGACCTGGACGCGGAGGTGGAGAAGGTGGATACCGCCGGCTACGCGCTCAGCGTCCGGGTAGGCGAAGAGACCGTCAGCGGGGAGGAATTCCGGGAGGCCTACCACCTGGCTTCCAGCTGTTTCACCCTGCAGAAGTATGAAGGGACCCTGCGGATCACTACCCGGGGCGTGGGGCACGGCCTTGGCATGAGCCAGTACACCGCCGGGAAAATGGCGGAGGAAGGCAGCACATTTGAAGAGATCCTTATCTATTTCTTCCCGGGGACGGCGCTCCAGGAGGTGGCGCAGATCGTAGACCTTGGCAAAGAGGGATAAAGGCTGCGGGAAAAGATTCATTTTCAGAGAATAAGGATATCACCATCTGGCAAGAATAAAGGCAAAGGTGGTGATAGAAAATGAATCAAAATCCAAATCAGAGGAAGAAACCAAAGCCAAGGAAAAGAAGAGGGGCTACCGCCGCCGCGGTGTTAAGCTTCGCGGCAGCTATCGCGATCGTCGGAACATATACATTCAGGGATTATAAGGAATCCCAGCGGGAGGATCAGCTGGCGCTGGCGGAAGAAGCCCGGGAGACACAGCAGCAGGAGCCGGAAGAGAGCCGGGAGACCAACACCGACCTGATCCTTAACACAGAGGAACCGGTGGAAGAAGAGGATGCCGACATGACCGAGGAGGAAGAGGAGACTGCTTCGGAGGAAAATGGAGAAAAAGACGAGGCGGTCCAGAGCACAAGCAGCCAGATCCCCAGCTTCACCAGCGACAGTAAGCTTCTGTGGCCGGTGGACGGTAACGTGCTGCTTAGCTTCAGCATGGACAAGACCGTGTACTTTTCCACCCTGGATCAGTACAAGTACAACCCAGCCATGGTCATATCCGGAGCAGAAGGAGATCAGGTGATCGCCTCCGCCCCCGGGATCGTCAAATCCATCGACGTGACCGCCGAGACCGGGACCACAGTCAACGTAGACCTGGGGAACGGCTATGAACTGTTCTACGGCCAGCTGAAAGAAGTACCGGTGAAGGCAGGAGACTATGTAGACGCCAAGACCGTGCTTGGATACGTGGGCCAGCCCACGAAATACTACAGCGTAGAGGGCTGTAACGTGTATTTTGAGATGAGGAAAGACGGGCAGCCGGTCAATCCTATGGAGTATCTGGTAGAGTAGGAAAAGTCAAAAAAGGGACAGGGTATTTTTAATCTGGGACGTGGTATTTTCAAAAATACCACGTCCCCACTTATGGTGTTATACTGGAAAGAGAAGCTATTTTCAGGGATTTACAAGGATTTACAAGAAAAAGGGGATTAAAGGAAATGAATTATACTTATATCCTGCGCTGCAGCGACGGCAGCCTTTACACCGGATGGACCAATGACATAGAGAAGCGCCTGGAGCAGCATAACGCAGGCAAAGGGGCCAAGTATACCAAGGGGAGAACGCCGGTAACACTGGAGTACTGCGAGAAGTTTGAGACAAAGCAGGAAGCCATGCGGCGGGAGTGGGAGATCAAGCAGATGAGCCGGAAAGAAAAAGAGGCGTTAATCAAAGTGGGGACGTGGTATTTTTAAAAATCCCACGTCCCAGATTGAAAATACCCTGTCCCTTTTTAGAGCAGGAACTCGCTCATCACCAAGTTGCTCACATCGATGCCCCGCTCACTCAGACGCACGTATCCTTCCGCCTCTTCCAGCATTCCCAACTGATACATCCGATCCAGCACATCCTGGTATACGCTCTCCAGGGTACGCCCGAAGGTCTCCCGGAACTGCTCTTTTGATACGCCTTCCATCTTCCGCAGTCCCAGAAACATGTATTCTTCCATCTGCTCAGACACCGTCAGTTCCTGTGGTTCTTCCCCTTCTACCCAGCGCCGGTTGCCGATGAGAGAAGCCGCGCTCTCCCCGATCCCCAGATATTCGGTCCGGTTCCAGTACCCCAGGTTATGGCGGCATTCGTATCCCGCCCTGGCATAGTTGGAAATCTCATAGCGGTGATAGCCGTAATCCTTAAGGATCCTTGCAGTGTCATGGTACATCTGCCGCTCCGTGTCCTCGTCAGGCAGTTCTTCTGCATGCCGCCCTTCCCCGTACCGCTCATAGAAGGGCGTACCTTCCTCGATGATAAGACTGTAGGCGGAGATGTGCTCCGGCCCCAGCCGTGCCGTCCGGATAAGGGTGTCCCGCCAGCTTTCCGCCGTCTGATAAGGAATGGCCGAGATGAGATCCACGTTGATGTTGGAGAACCCCTCCTCCCGGGCCATCTGGTAAGTATCCAGAAAATCCTGCCGGGTGTGGATCCGCCCCAGCATCGCAAGTTCCCGGTCGTCCATGGACTGTAAACCTATGCTCAGCCGGTTGATCCCTAAGTTCCGGTAGATCTTAAGCTTCTCCCGGGACACGGTTCCCGGATTCATCTCCGTGGTGATCTCCACATCTTCCGCCAGGGAAAAGGTCTCCCGAATAGCCTGGAAGATCTGTCCGGTCTCTTCCGCCTCCAGGATGGAGGGCGTGCCCCCTCCCAGGAAAATGCTGACAACCAAAGAAACCTCTGCCAGATCTCCGTGGGAACGGATCTTCCGGCAAAGGTCTTTCACATAGGCCTGCCGCGCGGCCCCGCTGGCCGGGGCAGACCTGAAATCACAGTACTTACATTTGCTGGCGCAAAATGGAATATGAAGATATAACTCCAAAGGTTTTCTGCCTGACTGCTCCATCGTCACTGCTCCTGTTACTTATCATCCAGCTTCAGCACACTCATAAATGCCTTCTGGGGAATCTCTACATTGCCCACCTGGCGCATCCGCTTCTTGCCTTCTTTCTGCTTCTCCAGAAGCTTCTTCTTCCGGGTGATGTCGCCGCCGTAGCACTTGGCCAGCACGTCTTTACGCAGGGCCCGCACTGTCTCCCGGGCAATGATCTTGCTGCCGATAGCCGCCTGGATGGGGATCTCAAAGAGCTGCCGGGGGATCTCTTCCTTCAGCTTCTCGCACATCTTCCGCCCCCGCTCATAGGCGGTATCCCCATGGACGATAAAGGAAAGGGCGTCCACCTCTTCCTTGTTGATCAGGATATCCAGCTTCACCAGCTCGGAACGCTCGTAGCCCGCCAGCTCATAGTCAAAAGAAGCATAGCCTCTGGAACGGGATTTCAGCGCGTCAAAGAAGTCGTAGATGATCTCATTGAGGGGCAGGCGGTAACGCAGCACTGCCCGGGTCTCCTCAATGTACTCCATACCTTCATAGACGCCCCGCCGCTCCTGGCACAGATCCATGATAGAACCGATATATTCAGAAGTCACCATGATCTCTGCCTTCACCACCGGCTCCTCCATGTAGTCGATCTCCGACGGATCGGGAAGATTGGTGGGGTTGGTCAGGTCGATCACATCTCCGTTGGTCTTATAGACTTTGTAGATTACACTGGGGGCAGTGGTCACCAGATCCAGGTTGTACTCCCGCTCCAGCCGCTCCTGGATGATCTCCAGGTGCAAAAGCCCCAGGAATCCGCAGCGGAATCCAAATCCCAGCGCTACCGACGTCTCCGGTTCAAACTGAAGAGAAGCGTCGTTGAGCTGCAGCTTCTCCAGCGCGTCTCTTAAATCCGGGTACTTGGCCCCGTCTGCCGGGTACATACCGCAGTACACCATAGGATTCACCTTCCGATAGCCGGGAAGGGGCTCCGCACAGGGGTGTTCCGCGTTGGTCACCGTATCTCCCACCCGGGTTTCCTTCACATTCTTCAGACTGGCGGTTATATACCCTACCATGCCCGCGCTCAGCTCCTCGCAGGGGATGAACTGGCCGGCGCCAAAATAGCCCACTTCTACCACTTCCGCCTTCGCCCCGGTAGCCATCATACGGATGGGTGTGCCCTTTCGCACCGTCCCGTCCTTGATCCGGCAGAATACGATCACGCCTTTGTAAGAATCATAGACAGAGTCAAAGATCAACGCTTTCAGAGGCGCATCCGGATCCCCCTGGGGCGCAGGGATCTTCTCTACCACCTGTTCCAGCACCTGATCCACGTTAAGCCCGGTCTTGGCTGAGATCAGCGGAGCGTCGGAAGCCTCGATGCCGATCACATCCTCGATCTCCTCGATCACCCGCTCCGGCTGAGCGCTGGGAAGGTCGATCTTGTTGATCACCGGCATCACATCCAGATCATGGTCCAGGGCCAGATACACATTGGCCAGCGTCTGGGCCTCCACCCCCTGGGCCGCGTCCACCACCAGGATGGCGCCGTCGCAGGCGGCCAGGCTCCGGGACACCTCATAGTTAAAGTCCACATGCCCCGGGGTATCGATGAGATTGAAAATATATTCTTCTCCGTTTTTCGCCTGATACACGGTGCGGACGGTCTGAGCCTTGATGGTGATCCCCCGCTCCCGCTCCAGATCCATATTGTCCAGCACCTGGGACTGCATTTCCCGGCTGGTAAGAAGCCCGGTCATCTCGATGATCCGGTCCGCCAGGGTAGATTTCCCGTGGTCAATATGGGCAATGATACAAAAATTGCGAATTTTACTCTGGTCTATTCCTGCCATTTTCTATC
>OLQU01001648.1_pt1 | contig 14478 bp, 15 predicted proteins | sample 1672271 | NCBI WGS metagenome assembly OLQU01 (sample SAMEA3136666, study PRJEB25190) | human gut metagenome | biome: human gut; feature: human-associated habitat; material: faeces | place: Austria | collected 2013 | reverse complement strand
TGCCCTCTTACTTGACGGTCGCGGACGCCGCCGCGACGATGATGGAGAAGTCCTCGGCCTTGAGCGACGCGCCGCCGATCAGGCCGCCGTCGATATCCGGCTGAGCCAGCAGCTCGGCCGCGTTGCCCGCGTTCATGGAGCCGCCGTAAAGGATGCTGATCGTCTTGGCCGTTTCGAGGTCATAGAGCTTGCCGAGCGTGGCGCGAATCGACGCACAGACTTCCTGCGCCTGTGCGCTCGTAGCAGTGTTGCCGGTGCCGATGGCCCACAGGGGCTCATAGGCGATGACGCAGTGCATGGCCTGCTCGGCCGTGAGACCGGAGAAGGCCGCCGCAACCTGATAGGCGACATACGTCTCGGTCAGGTCATGCTCGCGCTGCGCAAGGCTCTCGCCGACGCAGATGATCGGCGTGATGCTGTTTTCGAGCAGGATCTTCGTCTTGGCATTGACCTGCAGGTCGGTCTCGCCGTGGTAGCTGCGGCGCTCGCTGTGGCCGACAATGCAGTACTGCGCGCCGAGGTCGCTGAGCTGCTCGGCGGACACTTCGCCGGTGAACGCGCCGTGCTGGTGTTCGGACACGTCCTGTGCGCCGACGCCGAGGTGACAGCCCTGCCCCGCCGTCTCCAGCGCGGCAATGAGCGGATACGGCGCGCAGATGACTACATCGCAGCAGCGCTCAGCGGGAAGATTGGCCTGCAGTTCCTGCGTGAAGACCGGGATCTCGGCCACGCGCTTATTGAGCTTCCAGTTGCCGGCGATGATTGCTTTTCTCTCTTTCAAATTCATGTTTAATGCTTCCTTTCCGCGACTTACTGATCCAGCAGGCACGCAACGCCCGGCAGCTCCTTACCTTCCAGGAACTCCAGCGAAGCGCCGCCGCCGGTGGAGATGTGCGTCATCTTATCGGCGAAGCCGAGCTTTTCGACCGCAGCGGCCGAGTCGCCGCCGCCGACGATCGTGACCGCGCCGGACTCCGCCAGCGCCGCCGCGATGGCTTCCGTGCCTGTGGCAAAGGCCGGGAACTCAAACACGCCCATCGGGCCGTTCCAGACGACCGTACCGGCGCCCTTGACGGCCTCCGTGAACAGTTGGATGGTTTCGGGGCCGATGTCCAGGCCCATCCAGTCGGCCGGGATGGCATTGGTCGGCACGACCTTGCGCGCACAGTCGGCGGCAAACTGGTCGCCTGCCATGGTGTCCACCGGGAGCAGCAGCTTCACGCCGCGATCCTTCGCCTTCTGGATCATCTCAAGCGCATAGTCCATCTTGTCGGCCTCGAGCAGAGACGTGCCAATCTCGCCGCCCTGCGCCTTGACGAACGTATAGGCCATGCCGCCGCCGATGATGATCGTGTCGGCCTTTTCGAGCAGATTGTTGATGACGCCGATTTTATCGGACACCTTTGCACCGCCGAGGATGGCCACAAACGGGCGCTTCGGATCCTCGAGCGCCTTGCCCATGACGGACAGCTCTTTCTCGATCAGCAGTCCGGCATACGCGGGCAGATACGCCGCGACACCGGCGGTGGAAGCGTGCGCGCGGTGCACCGTGCCGAACGCATCGGAGACATAGAGCTCCGCCATCGAGGCAAGCTCCTTGGCAAATTCGGGGTCATTTTTCTCCTCGCGGGGATCAAAACGCAGATTCTCCAGCAGCAGGAGCTGGCCCGGCTGCAGTGCAGCCGCCTTGGCCTTAGCATCCTCGCCGACGATATCCTTGGCGAAGATGACTTCCATGCCCAGCAGCTCCGACAGGCGCTTGGCCACCGGAGCGAGCGTGAGGCTCTCTTTCCACGTGCCCTTCGGCTTGCCGAGGTGCGAGCAGGCGATCACGGCGGCGCCGTTGTCGAGCAGATAGCGGATGGTCGGCAGCGCGGCCACGATGCGCTTATCGCTCGTGATCTCGCCGGTCGTTTTGTCCTGCGGGACATTGAAGTCGCAGCGCAGGAGCACTTTTTTTCCGGAAAGCGGGACGTCCTTGACGGTCTTTTTGTTGTAGTTCATCTTGCTTCCTCCTGTTTTGTGATTTCACACAGGCGTGTGATATGGTATTCAGACATTCAAATCGATCTGCCCGAGCATGTTCTGCTGGCGCAGCGCTTCATAGCACAAAATCGCCGCAGTATTGGACAGATTCAGGCTGCGCGCCTCCGCGCGCATGGGGATGCGCAGGCAATGATCGGCATAGCGCTCGCGCAGCCACTCCGGCAGACCCTTTGTCTCCTTGCCGAACATGAGTGTCACGTTCGGGGTCGAGAGATCGGCGTCCACATAGCTCACGCTTGCCTTCGTCGTGAGCAGCCAGAGATTCTCATCGCCGTTTTTGGCAAAATACTCGTCGATGTTCTCATAGACCGAGATATCGACCAGATGCCAGTAGTCGAGTCCGGCGCGCTTGACCGCGCGGTCGGAAATGTCAAACCCGAGCGGTTTGACCAGATGCAGCCGCGAGCCCGTGCAGGCACAGGTGCGGGCGATGGCGCCGGTGTTGTTCGGGATCTCCGGCTCCACCAAAACGATGTCTACCATAGTGCTTTCCTCATACATATTTTTTCTATTTTATCATTTCTTATTTTATCCCGAAGCCGCTTTTTTTGCAATCTCCCTTTTAAATAAAGCTACCACTGGAAAGCGCTGCATTTCTGAACTTTTCGTGAAACATGCCTAAGACCATTGCGAAATGGATGAAAAAACTTTATAATATCCACAGAATCCATTGATTTCGCGCAAGATCCCATGCGCGGGAGGCATTATGACACAACTTTGCTCCATCTGTCCGCGCGGCTGCGGCGTCGACCGCGCAGGCGGACAATTCGGCTTTTGTGCCGTGCCGGACACGCCGGTCGTGGCGCGGGCCGCACCGCACTTCGGCGAGGAACCGTGTATTTCCGGCACGCGCGGCAGCGGCGCGGTGTTCTTCTCGGGCTGCAACCTGCGGTGCGTATTCTGCCAGAACCGCACCATCAGCCGCGGAGAACACGGAAAAGAGATCACCGTCGCGCAGCTTCGCGACATTTTTTTGCGTCTGCGCGATGAGGGCGTGCACAACATCAACCTCGTCACCCCCAGTCACTATACGCAGCAGATCGCCGAGGCGCTCTCCGGGCTGGAGCTCGGCATCCCGGTCGTGTGGAACAGCTCGGGCTATGAATGTGTTGAGACGCTGCATATGCTCGACGGGCTCGTGCAGGTATACCTGCCGGACCTGAAGTACGCCCTGCCGGAACCGGCCGCGCGCTACTCCGCCGCGGCGGACTATCCGCAGGTCGCGCGCGCCGCCATTCTGGAGATGTACTGCCAGACCGGGCCGTTCCGGCTCGACGAGGACGGCATGCTGCGGCGTGGCGTGCTCATCCGGCACCTCATCCTGCCGCAGCAGGGGGAAAACACCCGCCGCGTCATCGACTGGGTCGGGCAGACGTTCGCCCCCGGGCAGGTGCTCTTCAGCCTCATGAGCCAGTACACACCCGTCGGCGATCTGGCACGGTGGCCGGAGCTGCAGCACCCTATCTCCCCGGATCTGAACGAAGAAATGTACCAATACCTGATCGACAGCCCGATCACGGACGGCTTTTATCAGGACCTCGATGCCGCGACCGGCGACATGATCCCGGCGTTTGACGGCACCGGCGTTTGAACCACGACTCTATCAATACAGAAAAAGATATACGGAGGTACCCTCATGGAGTACAAAGAGATTCTCGACAGCGCACGCACCTGCATCGGGCCGTACTGCAAGGCCTGCCCGGTCTGCAACGGCAAGGCCTGCGGCAACCAGGTCCCCGGCCCCGGCGCCAAAGCGCCCGGCAACGGTTTTATCCGCAACTTCGACGCCTGGCAGAAGATCTGCGTCAACATGGACACCATCTGCCCGAACGAACCGGTCGATACGGCCGTGGAGCTGTTCGGCACCATGTACCGCTATCCGTTTTTTGCGGCCCCGCTCGGCGCGATGAAGCTGCACTACGGCGAAAAGTACACCGACCGTGAGTATAACAGCATCCTCGTCAACGCCTGCGCTGACAGCGGCATCGCCGCCTTCACCGGCGACGGCGTGGACGCCGCCGTGTTCCAGGGCGCGATGGAAGCCATCCGCACCGCCGGCGGCGTCGGCGTGCCGACGATCAAGCCGTGGAATCAGGAGCTGGTCTTTGAAAAGCTCGATCTGGCCAGAACCAGCGGCTGCAAAGCCGTCGCCATGGATATTGACGGCGCGGGCCTCCCCTTCCTGAAGAATATGACGCCGCCGGCCGGCAGCAAGTCCGTGCAGGAGCTGGCGGAGATCATCCGCTACGCCGGCATGCCGTTCATCGTCAAGGGCGTCATGACCGTGCGCGGCGCGCAGAAGGCCGCTGAGGCGGGCGCCGCAGCGATCATCGTGTCCAACCGGCCGCGTGCTCGGCCAGACCCCGGCCAGCGCCGAGGTGCTGCCGGAGATCGCCGACGCCGTTGGCGGCAGCATGAAGATCTTCGTCGACGGCGGTATCCGCACCGGCACGGATGTGTTCAAGGCGCTGGCGCTCGGCGCGGACGCCGTGCTCATCGGCCGCCCGTTCGTGCCGATGGTCTACGGCGACGGCGCGCAGGGCGTGGCGACCTACATCGAAAAGATCGGCAGCGAGCTGCGCGACACGATGGCCATGTGCGGCGTGCACACGCTCGGCGAGATCACGCGCGACTGTGTGCGCGTGATGTGACCGCAGCAGGCAGAAAAAAATCCGGGGACAGCGGTCCCCGGATTTTTTCTTTCATTCAATCGTCCCAGATCATGGTGGCGAAGTAATCCTCCGGCGTCTCGGCGCGGCGGATCAGGCGCGTGGAGCCGTCCGGCTGCAGCAGCACCTCCGCGCAGCGGAGCTTACCATTGTAGTTATAGCCCATGGCGAGGCCGTGGGCGCCAGCGTCGTGAATGACCAGCAGGTCACCGATGTCGATGCGCGGCAGCGCGCGGTCAACGGCAAACTTGTCGTTGTTCTCGCACAGACCGCCGACGATGTCATACGTATGGTCGCAGGGCGCGTCCTCCTTGCCCATGACCGTGATGTGGTGATAAGACCCGTACATGGCCGGGCGCATCAGGTCGCAGGCACAGGCGTCCGTGCCGATATACTCCTTGTAGATATGCTTGGCGTGGATCGCGCGCGTCACGAGATGGCCATACGGCGCGAGCATGAAGCGGCCGAGCTCCGTATACAGCGCCACGTCGCCCATGCCGGCCGGGACGAGGATCTCCTCGTACACCCTGCGCACGCCCTCGCCGATGACGGCGATGTCGTTTTCCGACTCCTCCGGCCGGTACGGGATGCCCACGCCGCCGGAGAGGTTGATGTACGTGATGTGGCAGCCGGTCTCCTGCTGCAACTCGACCGCGAGCTGGAAGAGAATACGCGCCAGCGCGGGATAGTATTCATTGGACAGCGTGTTGGAAGCCAGAAATGCATGGATGCCGAACTCTTCCGCGCCCTTGGCCTTGAGCTGGCGGAACGCCTCGGTGATCTGCGCACGCGTCATGCCATACTTGGCGTCGCCGGGCTTGTCCATGACCTGAAAGCCTTCACGCGACTCGCCGAGCGAGAACGTGCCGCCCGGATTGAAGCGGCAGCCGATCTTCTTCGGGATATAGCCGATCGTCTTTTCCAGAAAGTCCACGTGCGTAATGTCGTCCAAATTGATGGTCGCGCCGAGCTTTGCCGCCAGGCGATAATCCTCGGCCGGGGTCTCATTGGACGAGAACATGATGTGCTCGCCGGTGCAGCCGATGCGCTCAGCCATCATCAGCTCCGTGAGCGACGAGCAGTCGCAGCCGCAGCCTTCCTCCTGCAGGATCTTGAGGATGGCGGGCGTGGGCGTGGCTTTCACGGCGAAATACTCCCGGTAGCCGGGATTCCACGAAAAAGCGGCTTTCAGGCGGCGGGCGTTCTCGCGGATGCCCTGCTCATCATAGAGGTGAAACGGTGTGGGATAGCGCGCGGCAATGTCCTCGAGCTGTGCTGCTGTTACAAACGGCTTTTTCATTGGAATTCCTCCCTGCAAAACCTGAAATTGCACTCATTGTAGGAGCCGCTCGCGGCCGTGTCAAGAAGGCAAAAGCATTTTCGCCGTTCCGTGCATAGGCTCGACAGAATCTCCCTCCCGCTCCGTCATTTTGCCTGGAACGAAGAGGTCTCAGATGTCCTCGAGCGTCTCCGTTTCCACCGGTTGGGCCGCATCGACAAAGCGTACCTGCAGCACCGCCTGCGGCCAGTTGACCGAGATGGCCGCCGCCCGGCCGCGCGCCTGTGCCGCCGCGTCGATCTGCGCGCACAGCTCCGCCAGCACCTCGCGCGTCAGATAGCCGCCGCGCCAGTGGAACACCAGCCCCGGCTGCTTCTTGCGCAGCGCCTGATCGACTCTGCGCGCGACCTCCTCCGGCTTCGTCCAGGACAGGTGCTGCAGCTTATAGTAAAACTGCCCGCCGTCCGTGCAGGCCGGGGCCGGATACAGCAGCGGCCGGTGGTCGCGGAAGATCTTTGTGTCGTCGAGATTGAAATAGTCGTAGCGCGGGCCGTATTTACTGAGGGAATTGTCAAACGTGGCGTCCAGATGATAGCACTGCCCGCCGAGCCAGACGATGTTCCATGCGTGCAGGTAGCGCTCGCCGTTGGCGCGGTCCCGGTCGCTGACGGCAATCATGCACGGCAGACCGAGCCCGTCACACAGCAACTTGACCGTCTTGGCCATGCCCTCGCACACGCCGACGCCGTTGGTCAGCGGTCCGATGACCTCGTGCGAATACGGCTTTTCGAGCTTGTCATAGCGGACGTTTTCCACAATGAAATCATGGATCGCGCGCTCCTGCTCCACCGGCGGCAGACTGCGCAGCGGCCGCAGCAGGCGCGTCACACGCGCCTCGATCGCCTGCCGGTGCTCCCGGATGCGCTTTTTCTCAAATCGGTACTCCGGACAGAACTCCACAAACGCCGCTTCCGGCACCGCGCGGCACGAAAAACCGACGGCATAAAAGATCTCCGGATGATCCAGCCGGAGCTGGAAAAAGAGCGTGCTGAGCGTTTCCATCGGCAAACGCGGGATGCGCGCCGACGGCGCCGGCTCCTGCAGGCAGGTCAGCATGCCGTGATAGGCCGCGCGCTCCTGCGTCGGGAGCTGCTGGTAATAATATTGCGGATGCAGCTGCATAGTCACCGCGCTCCTTTCGTTAAATCTTCCCGCGGGCTGACCTGAAACCGTTTCTTGTACGCCCGCGAGAACGCAGAATAGTCATGATAGCCGCACTGAAAGCAGGCGTCTGTCGTGCGCATGCCCTGTGCGATGAGATCGCGCGCCACGCGCAGGCGTTTATCCGTGAGATAACCATGGATGGTGAAGCCGGTCTCGGCGCGAAACATGCGCATCATATAGTATTTGCTGAGGTAAAACGTATCTGCCAGCGCATCGATGCTGACATCCTCGGTCAGGTGCGTGTTGAGATATTCCAAAATGGCCGCCGTTTTTTCGTTGCAGTGCTCGGACGGAGCGTAGTTCACCCCGTCGTCATCCAGCCCGCGGCCCAGCATGACCAGCAGCTGCAGCATCTGCGCCCGCGCGAGCAGGTCATGCCCGTAGGCCGTGCTCCGCTCCTCCGCCTCGAGCGCGTCGAGCGTGCGCAGCAGCGCCGCACGCCGCCCGGCCTCCGGCCGCAGGACAAAGCTCTGCCCATCCGCCGGCAGACGGAAACAGGCATCCAGCCGGGAGCCAGCCGTGGACTGTGCGCGGAGAAACTCCGGCGATATGTAGAGGATCACGCGCTCGTAGCGCTGACTCGGGTCGATCTGCGCCTTGTGGATCGCGCCCTGCCGCACGAGCACCACGTCATACGGACGCAGCACGTGCGTGCGCCCCTCGACGATGTAGTTCCCGCGCCCGGCCAGAAAGAACACCAGCTTATGAAATTCGTGATAGTGGAACGCCGTGTCCTCCGCCAGTGCGCTGCTCAGGTGGAACAGGCGGAAATCTTCGTGCAGGTATCCCCTGCGCTCATAATCGGTCTGCTGCATGGCTCGCCTCCGAAAAAAGCATCTTTTGCAATGTATGATAGCATTTTTGTACAATTATTGCAACAAAGAATTGTATATACTGTCACCAAAGCGCTGTTACGGCGCAATCTACACACTGGGAGTGTTGCATTTATGGCCAAGGCAAACGGTTCCAAGTCTTTCTTTAAGACTTACGGATTCCTGATCTTCATGCTCACCGGCATCGTCGCCGGCTGTCTCGTGGGCGCGTTCGCCCCGGACTTCGGCAAAAAGATCGAATTCCTGGGTACCCTGTTCATCAACATGATGTTCTGTGTGGTGGTGCCGATGGTGTTCTGCTCCATCGCCTCCGCCATCGCCAATATGAAAAGCGTCAAGCGCGCCGGTAAGATCATGGGTGTGACCATCGCAACGTTCCTGGTCACTGCCGCTATCGCCGGTGTCATCATGTACATCGTCTGCCGCATCTTCCCGCTCGTGGATGGTCACTACACCATCACGGAAGGCGAGATCGGCGATACGCTGGGCTTCGGCGACATGATCGTCAACTTCTTTACCAAGCCCGACTTCATGGAGCTGCTGAGCCGTAAGGCCATCCTGCCGCTGATCGTTGCGGCGGTGCTGTTCGGTTTCGGCATCCAGATGAACGGCGGCCCCGAGACAAAGACCGCGCAGCTGCTGGAGGATATCACGGGCTGCATCATGAAGACCGTGAAGCTCATCACCTACTACGCCCCGATCGGCTTCTTCGGCTTCTTTGCCAATCTGGTGTCTACTTACGGCCCGGAGCTGGTCGCCGACTACAGCCGCACGCTCATTATCTACTACGTCATGAGCTTTGTATACATGTTCGTTTTCTTCCCGATCTACGCCCAGTTCGGCGGCGGCAAGGGCGGCGCGAAGATCATGTTCTCCAAGCTGTTCCGCCCGGCGGCGGTGTCGTTCGGCACCTGCTCGTCCGTTGCGACCATCCCGACGAACATGGAAGTTGCCGATGAGACCGGCATCAGCAAGGACGTCACGGACATCGTGCTGCCCATGGGCGCCACCATGCACATGGATGGCTCGGCCATGAGCGCCATCATCAAGGTCGCGTTCCTGTTCGGCGTGTTCGGACTGGACTTCACGACGGAAAAGGCCATTCTGGCCATCATCGTGGCGGTGTTCTCCTCCGTGGCCATGAGCGGTATCCCCGGCGGCGGCGGCACCGGCGAGCTGGTGGTCTGCACCATCTTCTTCCCCGACCAGCTGGCCATTGCCTACCCGATTGCGCTGGCGATCGGCAACCTCGTCGATCCTCCGGCAACCATGGTCAACTCCGCCGGCGACTATGTCGTGTCCTTCATCGTCTCCCGCTATGTGGACGGCAAGGATTGGCTGCAGAAGGCGCTCGCCAAGAAAAAAGAAAGCAAGGCAATCGAGCAGTAATCTGCCGATGTATCAAATTCCTTCCACCCGGAAACACTACGGTGTACCGGATGGGAGGAATTTTTTATGCTTGGAAAAGTCGAGATCTGCGGTGTCAACACGGCCGACCTGAAGGTCCTGAGCAGTGACGCCTGCCGGGCACTGCTCATCCGCGCAAAGCACGGCGACACCGACGCACGTGAGCAGCTCATTGCCGGCAACCTCCGGCTGGTGCTGTCCGTGATCCAGAAATTTGTCGGCCGCGGCGAGAACGTGGACGACCTGTTTCAGGTCGGCTGCATCGGACTGATCAAGGCCATCGATAATTTTGACGCCGAAAACCATGACGTGCGTTTTTCCACCTACGGCGTGCCCATGATTTCCGGGGAAATCCGGCGCTACCTGCGCGACAACAGCCCCATCCGCGTCAGCCGCTCCACACGCGACACCGCCTACAAAGTCCTGCAGGCAAAAGAGCGCCTGACCGCCGCCTCCGGCCGCGAACCGACGCTTGACGAGATCGCAAAGGAACTGGACATCCCGCGCCGGGACGTCGTGTTCGCGCTCGACGCGATCAGTGACCCGATCTCGCTCTATGAGCCGATCTACACCGACAACGGCGAGAGCATCTGCGTCATGGATCAGGTCGGTGACACGAAAAACACGGACGAGCAGTGGCTGGAGCATCTGGCGCTCTCGAACGCCATCTCCGACCTCAACGAGCGTGAGAAGAAGATCCTCTCCCTGCGTTTTTACGCCGGCAAGACACAGATGGAGGTCGCCGGCGAGATCGGCATCAGTCAGGCGCAGGTGTCCCGGCTGGAGAAAAATGCGCTCGGTAAGATCCGCAGGAACATCTTCCCCTCATAAGCCGCCGTCCGGCGCCATAGACTGGTACCAAAACGCTGCGGAGGGGTTACCATGAAATGCTGTTTATCCGATCTGCGATATAAGGAAGTCATCGACCTGACCACCGGGCAGCGGCTCGGCTATGTCTGCGACGCGGAGATTGACCTGGAAGAGGGCAAGATCGTGTCCCTGATCGTGCCGGGGCAGAAGAAGCTCGGCGGTCTGCTCAGCGGCGATGACGATTACATTCTGCCGTGGGAATCCATCTCCAGATTGGGCGAGGATATCATTCTCGCCGAGGTCGCGGCGCAGCAGCCGCGCCGCCGGCGGGAAAAGCGGCAGAATTATCTCTGACGACCTGAAAAAACGCCAAAAATCCGGGCAAATCCTCTTGCATTGCCCGGATTTCTCTGGTATAATACCAGAGCATTACGCACGGGGGTCGATGTGCGACCATGTGGCTTCGGCCTGGTCGGGCACAGCTGACGCCCCCGGAGGTAGCAACTAATTAAAGGAGGAAACAAAAAACTATGGCAGTCGTATCTATGAAACAGCTTCTCGAGGCCGGTGTCCACTTCGGTCATCAGACCCGCAGATGGAACCCGAAAATGGCGGAGTACATCTACTGCGAGCGCAATGGCATCTACATCATTGACCTGCAGAAGACCGTCAAAAAGCTCGAGGAGGCTTACAACTTCGTGCGCACCCTCGCGGAGAATGGCCAGACCATCCTCTTCGTCGGCACCAAGAAGCAGGCTGCGGACGCCGTGAAGGAAGAGGCTTCCCGCGTCGGCATGTACTACGTCAACGCCCGCTGGCTCGGCGGCATGCTCACCAACTTCAAGACCATGCGCACCCGTATCGACCGTCTGGCCCAGCTCAAGAAGATGCAGGAGGACGGCACCTTCGACATGCTCCCGAAGAAGGAAGTCATGAAGCTGCTCGGCGAGATGGAGAAGCTCGAGAAGTACCTCGGCGGCGTCAAGGAAATGAAGAAGCTCCCTGGCGCGCTGTTCGTCGTTGACCCCCGCAAGGAGCATAACGCCATCGCTGAGGCCCGCAAGCTGCACATCCCGATCGTCGCCATCGTCGACACCAACTGCGACCCGGACGAGATCGACTACGTCATTCCCGCGAACGATGACGCCATCCGCGCCATCCGCCTGATCGCTTCCACCATGGCCAACGCCGTGCAGGAAGGCCGTCAGGGCGTCGACGCTGAGGAAGCCGCTTCCGAGGAAGAGGCCCAGAAGGTCGAAGAGTAATTGAAAACTGCAAGGGCGGGCCGCGTACCCGCCCTTCTGATAAAAACAATAAAGGAGAAAGAATTATGGCATTTTCTGCTGCTGATGTGAAAAATCTGCGTGAAATGACCGGCGTTGGCATGATGGACTGCAAAAAGGCCCTCACCGCTGCTGACGGCGATATCGATAAGGCTGTGGAATGGCTCCGTGAGAAGGGCCTCGCCGCCGCTCAGAAGAAGGCCGGCCGCATCGCCGCCGAAGGCATGGCTTACGCCGCCGTCGTCGATGGCATCGGCGTGATCGTCGAGGTCAATGCGGAGTCCGACTTCGTGGCCAAGAACGAGAAGTTCCAGAACTTTGTCAAGGGCGTCGCCGCTGTCGTCGCCAAGGAGAACCCGGCCGATCTCGACGCGCTGTACGCCTGCGCCTACGGCAACGGCAAGACCGTGCTCGAGGAGCAGAACGATAAGGTCCTCGTCATCGGCGAGAACATCAAGGTCCGCCGCTTTGCGCGCTACGACACCGGCCTGAACGTCCCCTATGTCCACATGGGCGGCCGCATCGCCGTGCTCGTCAACCTCGAGACCGAGTCCACCGACGCTGCCGTCGTCGAGCTGGGCAAGGACATCGCCATGCAGATCGCGGCTCTGAACCCGACCTACAAGGATAAGAGCGACGTTTCCGCCGAGTTCATCGAGAAGGAAAAGGAGATCCGCCTGGCACAGGCCAAGGAAGATCCGAAGAATGCCAAGAAGCCCGACGCCATCATCGAGAAGATCGTCATGGGCGGCATCGGCAAGTACTTCAAGGAGATCTGCCTGCTGCAGCAGCCGTTCGTCAAGGACGACAAAGTCTCCGTTGAGGAGCACATCGCCGCCGTCGCCAAGCAGGTCGGCGCCTCCATCAAGCTCGTGAACTACACCCGCTTTGAGAAGGGCGAAGGCATTGAGAAGCGTCAGGACGACCTCGCCGAGGAAGTTGCGAAGCTCATCAAGTAAATTTCACTTCCATTCTGCATCCCGCGGCTCCGAACCGGGCCGCGGGATATTTCTGTCTGCGTCATCCTTTTTGTGGGAGATCAGTTTTAAAAACCGCCGTTTTTCAGGAGTAGAGTGGCTCTACAGCCGTGTAGAACCGCATTTTTTTTCGGTAGAGACCGTAAAAATGGAACGTAGACAGGGAAAAATGACAGTAGCTTGTATTTGCGCGCCGGCGGGTGTACGGATAAAGGGCACACACCGTGTAGCACTTTGAGCAAGCAAAGGAGCACTCTCATGATCCAGATCTTCACCGACACGTCGGCAAACCTGCCGGCTGCTTACATTCAGAAATATTCCCTGCGTGTTATCCCCCTGCACTATTCCATCAACGGCGTGCAGGCGCAGCAGGATCCGACCGTGGACTTTGACGGAAAAGCCTACTATGACGCCATGCGCAGCGGCGCGCCCGTGTCCACGGCTATGATTAACCTCGCCGCTTTTCTGGAGCCGCTGCATGAAGCACTGGCTGATGGAAACGACGTGATCTATATCGGCATGTCCGGCGGCATCAGCGGCACGGCACACGCGGCCGCCATGGCCGTGGAGGAGCTGCAGGAAGAATTCCCGGAGCGGAAAATCGCCGCCATTGACACCTATGCCGCCTCGCTCGGCGAGGGGCTGCTGGTGCTCGAGGCTGCGCGCATGCTCGAAAACGGCGCACCTTTCTCGCTGATCGTCGAGCAGATCTCCCGCCGCCGCCATACGATGTGCCAGTACTTCACGGTCGATGACCTCGCCTATCTGGAGCGCGGCGGCCGCGTGAGCAAGGCTGCCGCCATCGTCGGCACCGTGCTCAAGATCAAGCCGCTGCTGCGCGGCGATGACGAGGGCAAGATCGTCCAGTGCGGCAAGACGCGCGGCCGTAAGCAATCGCTCACCGCGCTGGCGGACTTTTACGAGAAGCTCGTCGCCGACAAGTCCGAGGAGATCGGCATCGCGCACGCAGACGATGCAGCCGGCGCGCAGTTCCTGCTCGACGCGCTGCGTCAGCGCGGCTTCACCGGCGAATGCCTGACCGTGTGCTACGAGCCCGTCACCGGCTCGCACGTCGGGCCCGGCACCGTGGCGCTGTTTTTCCAGGGCATCCACAGATAAAAGGAAAACCGGAGGACGTGTCCTCCGGTTTTTTTATTCTTCTTTCCGGTCGATCTGCCGGACCATTTTCTCAAACTTCGCGCGCGGGCCCATGACCTCACGCCCACAGCCGAGGCAGCGGAGCTTGAAATCCGCGCCGATGCGCAGCACCTCCCAGCGTTTCTCGCCGCAGGGGTGCTGTTTTTTCATCGTCAGAATGTCGCCGACCTGAATGTCCATCGCTCACTCCCCCTTGATGCGCTGCCAATAGGCGCGCGCAGCCTGTTCGGTCTTGTTGTCGCCGTACTCGTAGTAATGCTTTCCCTTCAGCTCATCAGGCAGATACTGCTGCTGCACCCAATGGCCCGGGTAGCCGTGCGGATACTTGTAGCCCTGCTCGCGCTCGAAGCCCGTGCCGTCGGCGTGGACGTTCTGCAGCTCACGCGGGATGGGCCCCGCCTTCCCTGCCCGAACGTCCGCAATGGCCGCATCGATGGACATGACGACGGAGTTGGACTTCGGCGCTGTGGCCAGCAGCAGCACCGCCTCCGCCAACGGCAGCCGCGCCTCCGGCAGGCCGAGCTGCAGCGCGCTGTCCACGCAGGACTTGACGATCATGGCCGCCTGCGGATAGGCAAGGCCGATGTCCTCACTCGCCGAACACAGGATGCGCCGGCAGGCGCCGATCAGGTCGCCGGCCTCGAGCAGGCGCGCCAGATAGTGCAGCGCCGCGTCCGGATCCGAGCCGCGCAGCGACTTCATGAGCGCGGACACGACGTCATAGTGATCGTCGCCCGCACGGTCATAGTGCATGGCGCTGCGCTGCGTGATGTTCTTGGCATCCGCGCGCAG
>OLQU01001645.1_pt1 | contig 14495 bp, 9 predicted proteins | sample 1672271 | NCBI WGS metagenome assembly OLQU01 (sample SAMEA3136666, study PRJEB25190) | human gut metagenome | biome: human gut; feature: human-associated habitat; material: faeces | place: Austria | collected 2013 | reverse complement strand
GACGACACCTACCACATCGACAAGACCGTCTTCGCCGTCCCCTTCGTCTGCGGCGCCCGCGACCTCGGCGAGGCCCTGCGCCGCATTGCCGAGGGCGCCACGATGATCCGCACCAAGGGCGAGCCGGGCACCGGCGACGTCGTGCAGGCCGTGCGCCACATGCGCCGGATGAACGCTGAAATCCGCCGCATCCAGAACCTGCGCGACGATGAGCTGTTCGAAGCGGCGAAGGAGCTGCAAGTGCCGGTGGAGCTGCTGCGCGAGGTGCACGAGGCCGGCAAGCTGCCCGTCGTGAACTTCGCCGCCGGCGGCATCGCCACCCCGGCCGACGCGGCCCTTATGATGCAGCTGGGCGCCGAGGGCGTCTTCGTGGGCAGCGGTATCTTCAAGTCGGGCGACCCGGCCCGACGCGCCGAGGCCATCGTAAAGGCCACCACGAACTTCAACGATCCTGAGATGCTCGCCGCCTTGTCCGAAGACCTCGGCGAAGCCATGGTGGGCATCAACGAGCAGGAGATCCAGATCATCATGGAAGAGCGGGGGCAGTAGAACCCATGTCCCCAACCATCGCCGTTCTCGCCCTGCAAGGCGCTTTCATCGAGCACGAGCAGCGCCTGCAATCCCTCGGCTGCACCACCATCGAGCTGCGCCAGGCCGCCGACCTCGCCCGTCCCTTCGACGGCCTGGTGCTCCCCGGCGGCGAGTCCACCGTACAGGCGAAGCTGCTGCATGACCTGGGAATGTTCGAACCGCTGCGCCAACGCATCGCCGAGGGCCTCCCCGCCCTCGGCACCTGCGCCGGCCTCATCCTGCTCGCCGACCATTTCCGCACCCTGCCCGTCACCGTGCGCCGCAACGCCTACGGCCGCCAACTCGGCAGCTTCCACGCCGAGGGTCGCTGGGAAGATGAAGCTGTTCCTCTCACCTTTATTCGCGCCCCGCGCATCGAAGCTACCGGCCCCGGCGTCGAGCCCCTCGTCACCCTGAACGACGCACCGGTAGCCGTGCGCTACCGCAACCAGATCGCCGCCGCCTTCCACCCTGAGCTCGACGACGACCACCGCCTCTACGAAGCGCTCCTCGCACCTTTGAAGCGCGCCTACTGAACCAACCGATAGACGGCGCCCGGGCCGCGCGACGGCCCCAGCCGTTCCACAAGAGACTTGTCCATCAGCCGATTGAGCGCGCGGCTGATCGTTGCCTTCGACTTGCCCAACGCGTCCATAAGAATCCGCGAGCTCACTGGCGCGGACGCCTCTTCCAAGAAGTCGACGATGTCGCACTCCACCGTACCCGGCGCCAGCACATGAATGGTATGGAAGCGACCTGTTTCGTCTGACCACTCCGTGACGGATCGCACGATCTTCCCGCCCGCAGCGCCCTCAGGCAGCCGAACACCACCGCGGCCGCCACCCCCCGCGCGCTCTCCGAGCCCGAACCCGAACCACCCTGCCTCCGCGCCAGCGCCGGCCTTGTACAGCGCCACCTCGAAAGCGGTGATGTGGTCAATGGCTACTGGTTCCGGCATATTCGCCTCGCGCAAGCTGGCCCGAATCTGGAAGTAACCCGTGCCCTTGTTCTCCACCACACTGCCCACCTCGGCAAACCCCTCGGCATAGGGGGTGACGCGCAGGATGTTGGCCAGTGCCTGGTTGCGCGGGAAGGAAACGCCAAGCTCGCCCAAACGGTCGACCGTCATAGCCCGGCACAAACCACCTGGACTCAATATCTCAATGCGGTCGTCGTACATGGTCACCTGAACCTGGGAGGTGCACCCGTCCGGCGAGTAATCGCGGTGCATAAGCGCGTTGGCCACCGCCTCGCGCACGGCCGTCTCGGGATACTCGGGTCTATCGATGCGAAACGCCCCCTCCACCTTCGACGAGACGCGCACGTTGCGTCGCAGCGCCACCATCAGCTCCGATATCATCACGGGGATGGGCCCGACGATCTCGCGAGAATCGAGAAAACGCAGCCCCTCGGCGCTCACATCGGCCTTCGACGTCCCCGGGATCACCGTAAACGAAAGGCAGGCCCGCGGGAAATAACGCTGCGGAAAGCGCCCGAGCGCCATAAGTCCCGCCAATGTGGGTCGCACGATCCCCTCCCCGTCACGAGCCGTCACGCAGAGCGCCTCAAGCAGCTCCTCGTCGCTCATACCCTTGAACGCTCGCGGCGAATCGGCACGCTGTCGGCGCATGAAGCCCTCCAGAAGCTCTTCGTCAAAGTCGCCCATCGCAGCCCCTTCGACCACTTCGCGATCGTAGTGCGGCGGCCGACGCCCCTCCAGCAGGCGGTCCACCTCGTAGGGGCTCAGCCTCCGATCACCATCCCCCACACGCGCATAGGAGCCGTCATGCATTGCGCGCGACTTGACGAAGCAGGGCTTAAGCTCGGGCGGCAGCTCGGGCACCGTGGCCACCACCACGGGCGACCCTTCGAATTCAACGATCTCCACTGACGCCCGCACGGGCGGTTCCATCTTCTCGCCGCACATCTGGGCAAGCGCGTCGGCCACAGCGCGCGCCTTAAAGCCCGGAACAGCCTGGAAACCCGCGCGCTCCGCCAACCCCAGAACCACCACGCCGCCCGATGTGTTCGAAAACGCGCTCAGCGTTTCCGCCATACTTTTCGGAAGCCCTTGAGCGGCCGCTTTCACCTCTACCCGCTTCGTGTCGGTGCCAAGGCGCCGAGCGAGACCAATATAGCTCTCCAGATCGAAATCGTACACGCCCATAGCCCACCCCCGCAAGTAGTTTCAAGAAGTCTCATTAGTATGCAACAACTTGAAACTATTTGCAACAACGCTTGTATTTGTTGGTGCGCGCAAACCCAACATTGTGCAAGACCCCAGTTCAGAGAATTCAAATCACGATTTGACTGTAACATCTGCGGGACCGACATCACCGGCAACACCTCCGCCCATGCGAAAGAACACATGAAGGCCGGTGAAGGATCTGGGCATCATAGTGAAATCCGTCAGATAGTCACCGGCTACAACACGGTTAGCCATAAGAAAGAGGGACATTGGGAAACGAGGGTTGTCGGCGGTCGTTGGGAATAGACGTTAGGCAGGGGTCATTAAGGATGCGCTTGATATTGCTGTCAAGCCCTGATAGACGATTTGTCCGTTTATCAGCCACAGTTGCTTAGATGCCGGCAGAGCATGAAACAATTTCTGCCAGTAGGCGTCATTTCGCGATGCGCATCTTTTATATCCAATAGGCTGCATGGGTATCGCTAACCCACACAGCCTATTGGCGCCCAATCTCTCTAACGTACTTATCTGCGACTATTGAATCTTCTGCGACCGACATAGAGCAGCAAAGAAGCCAGTCCTATAGCAGAAGCGCAAAAGAGAATCAGAGCAATACGCACAGGCAAGCCTAAGCTGTCACTTGTTTCTGCCAAAAAGCCTAAAGAGCTAGCAGGCTTATCAGTATCAGTGACGGAGTTCGCGTTATCTGTCTGACCCGAATTGATTTCCTGGTTACCTCCTGATGCCTCAGGTGCATCCGAACCACCGTTATTCCCTTGGCCACCGTTCATGCTTCCGCTATTGCCCTGATTGGTTCCACCGTTGTCTCCGCCTCCCTGCTCGCCACCACCTGACGGATCGCGTCCGTCATCGGTTACGCTCACGGCAAGATTCAATCTCTCGCTGTATTCATCAAAAGGCATCCCCTCTTTATATGCGGCGATTCGATACTTCGTATCTCCCGTAACACTGATAGGTCCGGTGTAAACGCGTCGCGTCCCGTTTGCATCGCAGGGGCAGGTGTCGTCGGTGGTGTAGTAGATGGTCGCTCCTTCGGTGGTGGTTGTCAGGGTTAGCTTCGAACCTTTCGGTACCGTCACGCTGTTCTCTTTTGGAGCCAACGCATCGAACGTGTTCGTTCCGATGGTTGCGGTGGGCCGCACGGGTTGCGCTGCATCAGAAGTGGTGCGAATCGCCAGCTCCTTGGAAAGCGACGTGCCAGTTGCCGCAAGGGTGAGCGCCGTCATTCCGGGAAGGTCACCATAGAGCGAGAACGATGTCTTGCCCTCGGAATCCGTCATGCCAGTTGCGATGCCCTCGCCAGAAGCGTCCAAGGCGCTGATACCGTCGAGCGCCGCGATGCTGGGCGCATCCACCTGTGCCGTCACCGGCTGGTTCGCCACAGGGGTGCCGTCCGAATAGCGCACGTAGGCCACAACTTGGACAGGTTCAGGAGCATCGCTTTGCAAGACGACGGCATTCTCATAGTTCGCAACGAGCTGCGCCGGACGTTTCTCGACGGTGAGCGTCTTCGACCATGACCCGAACAGATCGCCCAACGAACACTCCGTATAGCTCTTCGCACCGTTCAGCTTCACCGAAACACTTGCTCCTTCGGACAAGGGTTCTTGCGGGTAGATGCGCAGGACCTTGGCAAGCGCTCCTCCTCCGTCGGCCTCGCTGGCGTCTTTCGAGTCGACCCATTCAAGACGGGCGCTCTCGCCATCCACGAGGGCGCTCGTTCCTGCTCCCTCATCGGCTTTCATGTATTGGCTGAATTCCAGCTCTATATATTCGGGGCAGGCATTCGCAGCTACAACGCTTGGTGCCTGCGTTGACTTCAAACCTACCTTCAGCCCGGTTCGGATGGGGAGCACCGAAAGCCAGTCCGTCCTTGCTACGTCATACCCTTCTTTGGCGACCCTCACCTGATAGAAGCCGGTTGGCGTATCCCATTGGAAGGCTCCGTCTGCGCCCGTGGTCAGCGTGCCCTCCTGCTCGTAGTCTTCGGCATTCCATTTCCGTGCATTGCGGCCGTTTGCATCGTCTGCAACATAGATGGTCGCCTTGGCACCTTCTACGGGATTACTATCCAGCGCCTCATATACGATGCCCGACGGGTCGATGATCACATTTGACCCGATGCCGTAGAACTTGTCCCAGTCGATGATGTTCCTGACATCGTCGCTGCCATTGTTCTTCTTAGGAACTTCCTTGCAAACGCTCTTCCTGTAAGCGGTTGCCTGCTCATAGGCGTTCTTTGCCTTGTCGAGGTAGTGCGCGCGCAGCAGGTGAATCGAGGTGGATCCTGCATCGATCGCCAACGAGGCCTTGCTCACCACGCCGCCAGCAGTGCTAGCCCCCTCCGTCACTACAGAGCTGCTCCCCATGGTTGCGACAAGGATGATCGTCGATCCCACCGTGTTCCAATAACCGGTCATTACATCGGTGTAGTTATGGTCGTCCTCGTTCTCCATGAGCTCTCGGTACTTCTCGGCCGCATCGCGTTCGGCGTAGAGCGCCTTGAGGCAGTTCTGGCATGCTCCATCGCAAGGGTTGCGCTTCTTGTAATAGAGAATCCATTGGTTTATGGATTCGATGTCGGCTTCAAGGACGCCTAAGGCATCCATGTTGTCTAACCATGAGTCCATGGCGAATCTCAACCCCACACCACTTCCGATGACGCCGACGCCGCCCAGAACCTGATTGACATTCGTGCACTTTGAGATTTCATTGGCCACCTCTTCTGTCTCCTTAGCCCACATCTGGCTCTTCGCCCAGGCTTTCACCATGGGCGTGATCCTCTCAGGCGGAACGTCCTTGAGGATGCGGCGCGCAAGCACGTTGTCGAGCACACTCTTTGCGCCCTCGTCGATCACGCCGCTCACCATGTCAATCCCCATACCAAAACCATCCAACCCGGCGGCTTTGAGTGCATCCACCTTGGCGGAGCGCATATGGTCATCTTTCTCCTTATGTTCTGAGAAATCGACCTTGTAGGTGTTCTGCTTCTTTGCGTTCGGATCCGTAGCTCCTTGGGGTGCGCTTTCCGTCACCAAGCACGAATAGCCCGTGTAGACGCCTTCCGTCTTGCCGTCAGCACTGTTCTTCTGCGAGTCGGTGACATAGAGCTCGGCTTCGAGGCGGCCGTCTTCCAAGGTCTGGACTTGGACGCCCTTTGCGCTGTCGCCTTCGGAAACCTTGACGACGCCGCCTAGCTTGTCCTGAAGGCAGTTGTCCATCAGGGCCGACGGTGAGCCCGATGCGCTCACCTTGCCGATGCCCGCGCTCGTTCCCATGGCATCCAGGCTGTTTCGTATGGAGCGGTTCGTCAGCTTTCCGCACGCATAGTTGTTGTCTATGGACTCCTTCATCCTGTGGAAGAAATCCTTCACTTCCTTGATCGTTGCGGCATCCTGACCCGCATACCACCCATCTATCTCCGCATCAGTCGGAATCGAGTACTCGCCGATATCCGGGTCTTCTCCCGTGAAGTAGGGGTCGTCGATCGCAGCAATCCAGGTGTCGTCCGCATCTATGGGTGCACGGAGGCTGTCTAGGCTGATATCCGCGCGCTGCGCCTCAATCTCAGCCAGTGAAGCCTGCGCCTCCGCTTCGGTGAGCGTGCCTTCTTTGACACGCTGCTTTATCTCATTTTCGAACGCCTGTAAGGACGCATCTATTCCTTCGCAGGTTTTGCTCAGCTCGCTGCCGCTGGACGACGTGTCTCCGAACAGATTCTCCAAGTAGAGGTATCTGTCCTTGGCTTCCTGTTCGGCGCGCTTCTTGATGCGCTCCTTGAAGTCCTCGTCGTCCACGTTCGACGCATAGGCCAAGGCGAAGTTGTTGAACGTATAGGTCTGCGGGATGAAGAGCTCCTCGGCATCCAATTCGGAGATACTGAAAGACCCCGAGTCGGGATTGTCTGCCAGCAGCTGCAGATAAGTTTCGTCCACGTACTCGCCGACAAAGCGCGTATATTGCTCGTCGCTTGATTTCTTTGTAAGCGGGATGGCGACCGTCCTGTCGTCCTGCATGACCGCATACATCCATAAGGTGTCGCCGGCGTTGATCTCGTTGCCTGCTTTCTTCACGGTGACATCGAACGTCCAGTAAGCGCACGATTTCCGGGCAAGCTGGTGATGGATGGTCAGGCATTTGTCGCTCTCCTTGCCGTCGGCGATGAGATCCTGCGTCCGGCCTTCATTCGTCACCTTAAACGACCAGATCTGTGCCTGGGGTCGGTAGGTGCAGTCCGCATAGGAAGAGAAAGTGGCTCCTTCTGTGGTAGCAGTTGCATCCACCTTCACACGGTCTCCGTAAAGAAGGGAATCCGTTAGGCCTTCCGGCAGGTCGAAGCCTACCGTTGCTTTGCCCTTGCTGTTCGTGGTAACCGATTCGCCGACGTTTTGCCCGTTGATGGAAAGCTGTGCGGTTGCGCCCGGACTTGCATAGACGATGGCGTTATTGCCCTTCTGGCCCACATAGCCGGACGGCACCTCAACGCTCATCCCAAGGGATGCGAACGAAAGATTGCCCGCAGGCACCGTGGCCCCAGAAGCTGAAAGGGAAAATGGCATCGAATATACCCGTTCCTTCGTCGGTGTCAATGCGATGGATATCACCCCGGAGGTGGCACCAGAAGGGATCTTCACGGAAAGAGCGCCTTCTCTCGATGTGCATTCGAGGGTCTCGCCCGTATCCAACGCGGCTGATGCGTCGCTGTAATCGTTTCGGGGAATGTCAAACGTGAGGGTCGCATCCATGGATCGGTCGAATTCGTAGCTGATCTGAAAGATTGCTTCGCAGCCGACGACGATGGCGCTTTGAGACATTTTCGCAGTGACGGACTTCACGCCGATCGATGCCAGGGCATCCTCCGCCTTGAAATCGGGGACGCTAAGCGCAAGTTCGCTGGTAGCTTCGTCTTCGATGCGAATATCCCCACTGGCATAGGGAAGCGCGAGTCGCTTGATCACGCCTAGGTGAGAGGCGCTTACATTCAGTGAGGGCTTGAATGCCACTATCGTGTAATCGCCTGCCTTCAGTTTGCCGGTATCGAAATGCCAGGCGGGATTCTCTTGGCCGTCAGGCCAATACACTTGCGCATAACCATCCTGGATGCACCGGGCATTGCTTGCAGTGCCGTCGAACACCAGCACGCGGCTCGTCCCTTCGAAGGCGGCGTTGAGCGAGATGGTCGCACTGCCCCAGCGCGGAAGGACGGCGGCGAACTCTCCCGCTTCTTCGTTGAAAGTTGCAGTTGCAGGGGAAAGAGCGAGCGACTCTGCAGGGGTCACTTCAAGGGAAAGCTCGGCGAGGGCGGCAGGATCGTTGGCGAGCGATTCGGACAAGATGAGCTGACCGCGCTGCACCAAGTAATCGTCGGTGGCGCTCTCACCCGTCAGGTTTTTCCCTGGCTTGAGCTCTGCGCCGTTGCGCTTCAACGTAAACGAAAGGCTGTTCCAATTGGATACGGGAGCATATTCGGGATTGCCGCCGGTATCGCTGCTTCCCGTTTTGCATCGCAGGCTTATGGGATAGACCCGCTGAACCGCCAGTTTCGAAAAACCGGTTATCGTGCCCGCGTCCCAATCGCCCGTCATCTGTCCAGCGGGACGCAGCAGCTCCTTGTCGTAATACCCTGGCATCGTTATGGTGATGAGCGTTTCTACAGCAGGTTTTAAGCCTTCTGCCGTGAAGGCGCCGTCATCCGCAACGTTTGCTTGATAGGTGGAATCACCCTGCTGCACGATAACCTTCACGTCGGTTGTCGCGACACCCTCGGGAAGGTCGAGTTTACCCGTGACCTTCACGGTATTGATGTCGTCGTCGAGCCAAACCCAATTGATTCCTTTTCCTTTCTCTAGCTGTGAGAGCTTCCAGGGGTCTGACTCCGTGCCGTCTGTGCGCTTCTTGTAGGCATAGACAGTGGATCCATCATCGCAGGGCGCATACACGCTGCCTTCGTAGTAGATATCGTCATGAGCTAGGCGCACATCCGGGTTGTCGATGCGCAGCATCACCGCACCGCATGAGTCGAATGCGCCACCAAGGTACTGAAGCGATGTCGGCAGCACGATCAGGTCTTGCGAGGCAAGCCCGTCGCAATCGGAAAACGCACTGTCGCAGAGGCGCTCTATGCCGTTGCCGTCTGGGGATGTCTCAAATGCAACAGAGGTAAGGTCACCTGCCGAGCCTGAGCTGAAGGCGTACTCCCTGATCTCCTTGACGAAGCTGGGGAACGTGACGCTCTGCAGATGTTGGTATTTAAACGCTGCCACCGAGATATAGACGTCGTAGCTTCCGTCGAGCACGGCTGCTATGTCCATCGATTTAAGGCCGCCATCTCCGTAGAGCATGACCACGTCGCGGGTTTGCCCATCGACCGTATCCTCATAGCCCTTGTTGAGATAGGCATACACTTCGGCATCATGCAGTGGGTCCGGCGCTGGCCAGCCGCAATCGAACGACCAGCCCGGATCGTTCCAGTAGCCGTTGTCCTGCACGAGCGTTCCTACCCACATCTTCTTACCGGAGCAAGAGGCGGACGTCTTCCACAGGAGCGACTTGTCCAACTCGGGGTAGTTATCGCATTCGTAGTTGTCCAGCGTGGCAAGGTTCTGGGCGCTCACACCGCTCTTGAACGGATTGGGGCCTGGTTCTACGGACGCTTCTGTGACTGGCTGGCTATCTTCGGCGCCTTCTGCCACATCAGCATCATCCGAAGAGACAGTAGACTGGTTCGAAGCATCCTCATCCGGAACCTCTTCGTCGGAAACGGATGCGCCACCACCAGCGATGCTGTCCGTATCATCCTCGGATGCGCCATCAAGCAATATGTTGCTGGAGACTGAAAGCGCATCATCGGGCACATCGACTTCAGAATCGCTCACAGGGAGCAGTGCCGCCTGAGCGTCTTCGCTCGCGACTGCGTCCACCCGACTTGAATCTTCGGCAAATCCGACGATGGGACACATGGTCACAACCAGTGCCAAGGAGAGTGCGACGGCACAAGCTTTTGCAAAAGGAGATTTTGCTGTCTTGTCTTTTCTGGGCATGGCGGTTTCTATCTTTCTCTTGGTGAGGGATCCCGTTCATTCTCCGAAATCGAGGAACGAGGCACAATAGAGTTGCCAGGTTCGGCAATTGCCAAAACGGAAATCGTACGCTAGGGGGCGCATTTCCTGAGTACCATAGTCATTGCAACCTGCAAGCAACGAGAAAGCGCGAAATGAAGTTTCACGAACAACTGAATGCATATATCGAGCAGATCGACTGCATGGCGAAAGAGGTGAGCGAGCAGTCGGGAGTATCCGCCGCCACTCTGAGCCGATATCGTACGGGGTCGAGGCTCCCCGATACGGAATCCGACGCCTTTGAGAATCTCTGCTCTGCGATCGCCGAGCTGGCACGGCAGAAGCAGCTTGGCGATATAACCGCGGAATCAGTGCGTGAGCAGTTCATGCAGTCATCCGACCTTCGCCCCCGCGACGCCGATCGGCTCCTCGAGAACTTCGACCTCCTCCTTGCAACGCTCGATGTGGGCATCAGCAAGCTCTGTCGCCATATAAACTACGATGCCTCGACCGTGTTCCGTTTTCGCAACGGATCGCGTCATCCTTCTGATCCCGAGAAGTTTGCATCATCCGTTGCGGAGTACGTGGCGCGAGAATGGGACTCTGCTCGCGATAGAGCCGTGCTGGCGCATCTGCTAGGTTGCACTGAAGAGGAGCTAGCGGAAAGCTCCGTTCGGTACGAAAAGCTGATGGAGTGGCTGTTCGACGATCGCGACCATAGGGATCATCCCGTGTCGGATTTCCTGTTCAAGCTCGACGAGTTCAACCTGAACGACTACATCAAGGCCATCCACTTCGACGAACTGAAAGTTCCTTCCGTGCCGTTCCAAATGCCCACATCGAAGACGTACTTCGGTCTCGACCAGATGATGGAAAGCGAACTTGATTTCCTGAAGGCCACCGTGATCTCCAAATCAACCGAGCCGGTGATCATGTACAGCGACATGCCCATGGGAGAGATGGCGAAGGATCCGGAATTCCCGAAGAAGTGGATGTTCGGCATGGCCATGATGCTGAAAAAGGGGCTTCACCTGAATCAGATCCATGACTTGAACCGGTCCTTCGAGGATATGATGCTGGGACTTGAGAGCTGGATCCCCATGTACATGACGGGCCAGATTTCTCCGTTCTATCTCAAAGAGCCGTCGAATAACGTTTTTCTGCATCTTCTGAAGGTTTCCGGAGCCGCTGCCCTTTGCGGTGAGGCCATTGTGGGCCACCATGCCGAGGGAAGATACTATTTGACCAAATCGAGGAAGGAGTTGGGGTACTATACGGCGCGAGCCCAGGAGCTGCTGAGCGCTGCGCGACCCTTGATGGATATCTACCGCATCGACAACAAGAACGAGTTCAACGCTTTTTTGCAGGTCGATTCAGAAGCAATCGGGAAGCGCAGGAGCATCCTCTCTTCGCTGCCGCTCTACACCATCGATGCGTCCCTTCTGGTGGAGATGCTTGCAAGGTCTGGATTCGATGGAGAAGAGGCGGCCGGCATTGCCGATGCCGCCTCTTCGGCTCGTCGGCGCGTCGTGCATATTCTTGAGACTAGCGAGATCCATGTCGAGATACCGCTGCTTACCAGAGAGGAGTTCGAGGTCTATCCGTTGAACCTCGACCTTTCGAACGTATTCTGCGAGAAGGGCGTCGCGTACACGTACGAGCAGTACCTTGCGCACCTGGAGGATACCGACCGTTTCGCAGCGGATCATCCTCGGTATCAGGTAGAGAAAACTTCTTCACAGACGTTCAGGAACCTACAGATCAGCATTCACGAAGGCAGGTGGGCTATGGTGTCGAAAGAGCTTGTACCATCAATACACTTCGTCATACACCACCCAAAACTAAGACGTGCGATAGAGGAGTTTATTCCGCCTGTGGCCGAGAAATAGCCTCTGCCGCTGTTGTCTGAAGCAAATCGCGCAAACTGCTGGCAGGACTGCCATTATGTTCATCGATTATGAGGCTATCGTCCTTTCGCCATATGGCCTCAATCTTGCTATTGTTTGCGTCTATATCATCAGAATCAGGAGCCTGGTAATCGGAAAGCCCGCATGACATTAGAACACATCTAATGTCATTACAGTTGCCTTATTCGTTCGAAAGTAATTGGGCTTCGATGCCAGCCTCTCTGCAAGGTGACGTTAGATGTATTCTAATGTCATTCCAAGGCGGAGGAATACTTCCTATGTTGCATCCTGGGCATCCTCTTTGCTTGGAAGGCGCCTTGCGTAATAGCGGAACACCTCGTCGTAATGGTCTTCCACGAACTTTTCCACCAAAATAGATGTCTCTGTTTTAGTAGTAGCTCGGTTCGCTTTGCTGTAATCTTCATTGTCTTGCTGTGTTTCGCCGTGCGACATTCCTGAACCTCACCTCCTATTACGCATAACGCGAAGAGCGCACCCTATGGGCGGCTCTTTTTCGAAAAATTTTTCATTAGGTCGTGAATCCCAAGATTCGATTAGATGTTCTAGGGCTCTTGGAACGGCGCAGGGAGGCACAACATGTCATAACTGATATGACACGGTTAGCCCTGCGAAGAAGGACATTGAGAAATGCTGGTTATCGACGTCCATTGGGAGTGATTTGGAATCCTCTCGCGTATCAATGCGATGTAATAATTGCTCATTATCACGAGCAACTCCGAACTATGAAATATAATTTTCCAGAAATATGAGTAACTCAAGTTTGGTGAATGGCTATAGTGATTTACGAAATTCTCGGAAGCGCTCAACGATGCGCCAGGCAATTTCGCAGTATATCAAGCCCATCAAACACAGTCAGCAGATGCAGATCCTTGAACAATGCAAGACAAAAGCATATAATCGTCTTACTATTAGTAAAGGAGGTCGGTCCTATGGCAACTGCTTCTGTAACGGTGAGAGTCGACGAAGATACCAAGCGCGCCGCAGCTAACATCGTGGAAGATTTCGGCTTCGATCTCTCATCAGTCACGCGCGCGTTCTACCGTCAGATCGTACGCGAGCAGCGCATTCCCCTCACGCTTGAATATCCAACGCCTAATCTCGAGTCTCGCGAGGCAATAAGGGAAACGAAAGAACTCATCGCATCGGGAGATCCGGGCTACGCCACCGTATCAGAAATGTTCGAGGCGATGGGAGCATAGCGGTGCTGAGAGCCAATTACACCCCGCGCTTCCAGAAAGACGTTAAGCGCCTTAAGAAGAAGCACGTAGCGCTAGATCCTCTGAAAGAAGTCGTGGAATTGGTGGTCGCCGATACCCCAGATAGCCGATCAGAACTTGTTCGCCGGCATAATATGCATCGGCTCAAAGGCGAGTGGTCGGGAAGCATGGAATGCCATGTCGCAAACGCTGGCGACTGGTTGCTTGTTTGGGCGCAGACCGACGATCAGGCGTACTTTCAGAGAACCGGTGGCCACGACGATCTGTTCAGTGGATAGGAAGTGCTTTAGGATTGTGCAATCCACCAGGCAATATTGTTTTTCTGAGCTTACTCAGACCCTGTTCTCGCATTTTTCTGAACCGGAATTAACCTCATGTTCACACTTTTCTGAACTTGGAACATTAGCGAGCTAGTGCTATGCTCACTCCCCCTCGCAAACCGGAAAAGCCTCATCGTAGTCGGGGTCGTCCTCGCGGCGCACGAATTCGTAGAGAAGGCGGCGCGTGGCGGGCAGCTCTTTCTTCTTCAGTTGGTGTTCCCACAGCACGAGCACCTTCCAGCCGGCCGCCTCTAGCGCCGCCAGGTTTTGCTCGTCGCGCTCGACGTTGCGGGCGAACTTAGCCTCCCAGTAATCGAGGTTCTTCTTGGGCACCGACAGGCTGCACACGGGACACCGATGCCAGAAGCAGCCGCGGATCTCGATGGCGAGCTTGCGCCCCACGAACGCCACGTCCGGACGCCCGGGCGCTTTCCTCCAATCGCAGCGGTAGCCGGGAAAGCCCATCTCGCGCAGCATGCGGCGCACGAGCACCTCCGGCTTCGTGTCGCGCCGCTTGTTGCCCTGCATCGATTTGTGAGTGGCCGCCGACACAACCCCGAAATCGTAGCGGTTCGTCTTCGATAAGCGCACGCGAGATTCAGCGCCCTCCTCGCCTTCTGCAGAGTCTTCGTCGGCAGCCGCCGCTAAGACTTGCTCCCTCGCCTCGATTGAGCGATCAGTCACGCCGTCGGGAGCATCGCCCGCATCGCCCTGCGCAATCGTCTCTTTCGTTTTCTCTGTTGGCTTTTTCATGGCCGTTATTATAGCGCCTGCGCCTTCCCGCTTGCGGAACCCTGAACACTCCAATTAAGAAAGCGTAAGGTGTGCGTCTTTTTGCAAATGCTGTCACGCGGCGCGCAACCCAAGCGCTACCATGGGAGCCCCCCATCGGCTCGCCAGTCGCAACTGGCGCATTCCAGCGGCAATCACACGTCGCCGGAGCCGGCCGCCCCAAAAGCGAACCGAGCCCCAAGCGACAACGCAGCAGCCGAAGGCAAGCCAAACGAAACACCGAACCCAGGAAGGAGGAGGCCCCATGACGAACGCGCCATTCGCGCTCGACCGTCGCGAGTTCATCGCGCTCGCCGGCGGATTGGCCGCCGTGCTCGTCGTCGGCGACGGTGCCTATTTCTCCTCCCGCAGGTCGGCCGCCCACGCCCAGCCTGTACCTTCCGAATCCGGTACCCTGACCC
>OLQU01001643.1_pt1 | contig 14504 bp, 8 predicted proteins | sample 1672271 | NCBI WGS metagenome assembly OLQU01 (sample SAMEA3136666, study PRJEB25190) | human gut metagenome | biome: human gut; feature: human-associated habitat; material: faeces | place: Austria | collected 2013 | reverse complement strand
GACGGAACTGGCCGAGGGATTTGTTGTCTTTCGCGAACTGACGCTCACCCTGTACAACGTTGATATCTACAGCTGTCTGGTTATCTGCTGCTGTGGAGAAGATCTGGCTCTTCTTTGTAGGAATTGTAGTATTTCTCTCGATCAGACGAGTTGCGATACCACCCATTGTCTCGATGGACAGTGACAGTGGAGTAACATCCAGAAGAAGGATATCACCGGCACCTGCATCACCTGCAAGTTTACCACCCTGTACGGAAGCACCAAGTGCAACACACTCATCCGGGTTCAGGTTCTTGCTTGGCTCTTTGCCAGTTAACTGTCTTACCTTATCCTGTACAGCCGGGATACGGGAAGAACCACCAACCAGAAGTACCTGGCCAAGCTCAGAAGCTGTGATACCTGCATCAGACAGTGCACGGCGAACCGGCTCAGCAGTCATCTCTACAAGATCATGTGTCAGCTCATCAAATTTAGCTCTTGTAAGGTTCATATCGAAATGCTTCGGTCCCTCAGCAGTTGCTGTGATGAACGGAAGGTTGATGTTTGTTGTTGTTGCGGAAGAAAGCTCTTTCTTAGCTTTCTCAGCTGCCTCTTTCAGTCTCTGAAGAGCCATCTTGTCGTTGCTTAAGTCTACGCCCTCTGTTCTCTTGAACTCAGCAAGCATGTAATCTGTGACTTTCTTATCAAAGTCATCTCCACCAAGACGGTTGTTACCAGCTGTGGAAAGAACCTCGATAACACCATCACCAATCTCGATCACAGATACATCAAATGTACCACCGCCAAGGTCGTATACCATGATCTTCTGCTCTTTCTCATTGTCAAGACCATATGCAAGAGCTGCTGCTGTAGGCTCGTTGATGATACGTTTTACATCAAGACCTGCGATCTTACCTGCATCTTTGGTAGCCTGACGCTGAGCATCGTTGAAGTAAGCCGGAACTGTGATAACTGCCTCTGTTACTTTCTCACCAAGATATGCCTCTGCATCCTTTTTCAGTTTCTGAAGGATCATTGCGGAGATCTCCTGTGGAGAATATTTCTTGTCATCGATGGTTACACGGTAATCGGTACCCATCTCTCTTTTGATAGAGGAGATCGTTCTGTCTGCATTTGTAACTGCCTGACGTTTTGCAGGCTCACCTACCAGACGCTCTCCTGTTTTTGTGAATGCTACAACGGATGGTGTTGTTCTTGCGCCTTCTGTATTTGCGATAACTGTCGGCTGTCCACCTTCCATTACGGCTACACAGCTGTTTGTTGTACCTAAGTCAATACCAATAATCTTTCCCATGATTTTTTCCTCCTGTTTTAGTCTGTATCTGTTAAAATAAAGTTTGTTGTCAGTTAGTTCGCAACCTTCACCATACTGTGGCGTACTACGAAATCCTTGTAGGTGTAGCCCTTCTGAAATTCTTCCACCACGATGTTCTCTCCAACCTCTTCATCCTCCACATGCATCACTGCATTATGGAAATCCGGGTTGAATTCCTTTCCCACTGCTTCGATCGGCTTCACACCAAGCTCATCCAGTGTTGTGGTAAGCTGCTTGTAGATCATTTTCATTCCATCTGCAAAAGCATCACCTTCCTGTGCCTGTGCAAGACCTCTTTCGAAGTTATCCACAACCGGCAGGATCTTTTCAACGATCTCTTTTGCTCCGATGATGTACATGCTGGATTTTTCTTTTTCCGTTCTTTTACGGAAATTATCAAATTCAGCCATGGTACGCTTCAGGCGATCGGTAAGTTCCTCCACCTTCTGCTCAGATTTATCTTTTTTCTTCTTTCCGAAGAAGGAAGTTTTTGATTTTTCTTCTTTTTTATCCTCTGAGGCAGCTTCTTCGCCTGGAGTATTATTTTCTTCCTCCGGCAGATCTTCTCCCTCCGGTGTCAGGTTTTCTTCTTCCTGATCTCCGTCAGTTACGGGGATTTCCTTCTCCGCTTCCTGCTCTTCGGATGTTTTCTTTGTTTCCTCCGACACTTTTTTTCTACCGCCTTTCTAAGTTTTCTTCTTTTTCAAAACGTCATCCAGATGATTCTTCAGTTCCTTCAGACTGTCCACTACATTCTCATAATCCATTCGTTTGGGACCGATGATCCCGATGGTTCCGTACATTCCGTCTCCCAGTTCATATCTGGCAGTTACAATGCTGCAGTCCTTCATGGTCTGGATTGGCATCTCATCACCGATGTAAACCTGGATTCCTGTATTCTCTCCATCTGACATCTGTTCTTTTACAAGATCGGCAAGTTCATGCTTCTCCTCAAATGCGGAGATCAGCTCCGTTGCCTTCTCTTTATCGGCAAGCTCCGGATACTTGAAGATGTTAGTTGCACCTGAAGTATAGATCTCCATATCTTCCTCTTCCACATGAATGGTGGCTGCCACTGCATCCAGAACCGTTGCCACCACACCGCTGTGGCTGCCTGCCTGTTCCTTCAGTCTGGCGATCATCCCAAGGTTGATATCCTGGATTGGAATCCCATTGAGATTGGTGTTAAGAAGAAGATTCAGTTTCAGGATCGTCTGGTCGTCCATTTCCTCATCCAGATTGATGATCTGGTTCCGGACTGTGTTGTTGTCACTGACAACCACTGCCACAAGCTGAAGCTCGCTCATCCTCGACAGCTGGATGAACTTGACCTTGTTGCCGCTGTACTGCGGAACGGAAACCATGGTAGCATAGTTGGTATTGGAAGCAAGAACCTTCGCAACCTTCTTAAGCACCTTATCCATCTTATCTGTCTTCTCAATGATCAGATCTCGCAGCTCTGCGACCTCCGCTTCCTTCTCCTTCATCAACTCATTGACGTAAAGTCTGTAGCCCTTATCTGAAGGAATCCTTCCTGCTGAGGTATGAGGCTGGACGATATAGCCCATATCTGTCAGGTCTGACATTTCATTTCGGATCGTTGCGGAACTGACATTGAGATCCGCATACTTGGAAATGGTCCTGGAACCAACCGGTTCTCCGGTTTCCATATAGGTCTTGATGATTGCTTTTAAGATTTTTTGCTTGCGCTCATTCAACACCTCTTCCATGAATCCATCTCCTTTCCTTTTTATTCTTTCCTGACGGATGTTGATTCTTTTTTTACATCTGTTAGCACTCATTTTAGTGGAGTGCTAACATCTACAGTCTTTAAGATATCACCATGTAAAATATTTGTCAATATGTTTTGAAAAAAAGTTCTTATTTTTTCAAAACAAAAAAAGCATCAGTACGATGCTTTTTTGTAATACTGGTCTATGCAGTTCTGTGCCCCGGCAAAAAATTCCGCTTCTGTTTTCTGTCCCAGCACATATTTCTGAAATTCCGTTCCCATGGACGAAACGGCTTCTATGGAATCGGCACACAGTGGTCTTGCTTTCAGCTTATAATCTTTCAGATATTGCCGGATCATTTCAATGCCATCCAGATCAAAATTCTTATCCTCGATCACATCCAGTCTTGCCGGACACATTTTTGTCAGCTGTCCGTAATTTTTACTGGCCTCATATCCGGACACATACTGAAGGAACTTCAGAGCTGCTTCTTTATGATCAGAATTTTTATTCAGTACATACTGCCAGGTTGCGATATTGGTCACCTTCTCGTCAAATTCCGGAAATGGTGCCATATGGATCTTATCTTTTCCATACACGCCTGCATTCTGAAAAGTACTCAACACACCGGTATACATAAACATACATCCATACTGGCCGTTTATAAATTTTTCATTCAGCTGGTCATGCTGGTCGATCAGATTCTCCTCTGATATCATCCCTGTATCCAGCATTCGCTTCATATATTCTGCCGCTTCTCTTGTTTTCGGATCCGTCCAGTCTGTATAATCTCCTCCGAAAAAATCGACATACTCGCTGATACTATTATATATGTAAGAAATCTCCCATGCATCCCCATATGCATATTTTCCCGTATTCTGAAGCTTTTTTTGAAGGATCTCAAGATCACTGAGACAGGAGAGTCTGTCCAGACCAGCCTGATCCAGCAATTCCTGGTTCACCCAGAATGCCATGATATCCATCCTGAACGGTACCGAAAAAATATGTCCGTCTGACATGCATATTTCTTTCAGGTATTCCTGCAGAAAATTCGCCGCTGTCTCCTCTGTCATAACCGTATCTTCCAACGGAAGAAGAAATCCCTTATGTTTAAATTCGGATATCATCTCATCATTTACTGTGATCAGATCAACAGAATCATCTCCTGATGTCAGAAGAGTTGCTATTTTGGCCTGGCGATTGTCCGCATTGGCCGGACATTTTTCAATATGGATCTTTATTCCAAGATCTTTTTCCGCCTGGCTGATAAAAGAATCAAAGCCTTCTGTGCCTGCATCCACATGAAGGATCGTCAGTTCCTGTCTGTTCTCCGGCACAATATCAGATGCAGCCTCCTTCTTCTGGACTCCACATCCTGTCACTGCCAGAGCCAGGGCAAATACCCCGCAAAATACCTGTTTTTTCAATCTCTACCACCCTTTTTATCTGGGCCATCTATCCTCTTTTGACATCAACGGCTGGAACGGTGCATGAGGAAGTGTCTGATACCAGTACGCTACACTTGCCACATCATCCTGTCGTTCAAACAGGCCACGGTATCCGACGCCTATCTGCTGGATCGTAACGCGAAGATCCTCTTCAAAGCAGATCGGATCCTGTAAATGCCATCTGTAAAAGCCTCGCATTGGCGGGCAGTCATCATTATGATAAAAATTGTGGATCAGTTCGTCATGAGCAGAATAATACGGATATCCCAGATATGGTGTGTTATAATTCTGTTCCACGGTTTTTCCATCCACCTGTTTGGCAAAGCTCCAGGAACCTCCAAAGTAATCTTCCGTTCCTGTTCCACAGATGGTCGGATACTCCTCATCTCCGTCAATATAAAACTTCATTTCTCCCTCGCCCCACCAGTAACGTTCCAGTGTGGTAAGTGCCATGTAGGTTCCTATATAATGGCCTTTTCCTTTTACTCCATCCAAAATTGTATAATCTTTTGTTTTTTCTGTCAACCGTTCCCTTCTCCACTGCGCATGGAAATAAGCAATATCGTCCGGAAGCTCATCATAGAGACAGTAATCTACCTGATAAAAGAAAGCCGGGATTTTATTTGCATGCTGGTTTTCCAGTGTGATCTTTGCTTTCTTCTTAAACGGCATCGGGAAATAGCAGTTAAAGCCCCTGTTTGGAACAACAGCCACCGGAACAGAATTTACAAAACATTCTCTTCCGAATCCGCAGCAGAAGAAATCACCCAGAGGACTTTCCACGGAAGGAGTTTCCTCGTCATCCCAGTACATACGGATCACAAGATCTCTCAGTACAAAGCAATCTGCCTCTGTAGTCTTGTTATCAACGGTGATCCAGATATGATTGATCTGTCCCGGTCCTTCCATTTCTGCCAGAGTTACCACAGTTCCCGGCTCAATATCCTTAAGACACGGGCTTCCTTTTCTGGACGGTCCCAGATGACTTGCAGCCATACCGCCTCTGCCTTTTTCTCCATGAGGATTTTCCGCGTTGATCGCACGGCTTTTTCCATGCTTTGCAAGTGCGATTCCTCCCAGTCCGCCTGTAAATGCCTGATACATATCTGTTTTCTCCTCTCTTTTGGAAATTAAAAATATTATATTTACGCTTTTACTCCACCTGCCATGATACCATCCATGATCTGTTTCTCAAAAACAGCTACAAAGATAATGATCGGAAGAAGGATGATCCATCCCATGGCGCTGACCAGATCCCACGGAACTCCATACATGTTGTCACGTAACGGAAGCTGTACGATGGAAACAGAAAGTACCTGAATACCATTTGAATAAAACAACGGTGTGAAAAAGTTATTCAGACAGGTAATAAAGTTGATAATGCAAACCGTAGCGATTGCCGGCTTCATCAGCGGCAGAACGATCGTAAACAGTCTCTGTGAAAAAGATGCGCCGTCAATAGCAGCTGCCTCCTCCAGTGAGATCGGGATCTCACCGACAAAGTTTCTGAGGATCAGAACCGTAAACGGTATAACGGTACTGATATAAAGAAGGATAAGTCCCGGATATGTATCATACAGCTTTACCTTCTGCATAAACTCATACAGCGGGCGGGCTGTAACAACCTCAGGGATCAGCATGGTAGCCAGCACAAATGCAAATGCAACAGAAACTCCCTTTGAGGTAAATCTTGAGAATCCATAGGCAGCCATTGCACACAGCACGGTACTGATCACAAGTGTAAGGCCTACGATCAGAACTGTATTTCCGATCTTTGAAAGCAGTCCTACATTCTGTATCAGAAATTTATAGCTTTCCAGTGTGGGATGATCCGGAAGATAATCGATCGGTGTTTTAAACAGTTCTCCTGCCGGTGTGATCGAAGAAATAAAGATCCAGTAAACCGGGAACAGGATCAGAAAAGCCACGACTGCAAACAGAACCCATCTTCCAACGGCTACCACTCCATGATAAACATTATATTTTCCTGTATTCTTCACGATAATTCCCCCTAACTGTCAAACTTATTCATAACACGTATATTCAACCAGCTGAAGATCGCCATTACAACAAACAGCAGCATAGCCAGCGCCGAAGCATATCCTACGTTTAGATTTGTAAATGCTTCTGTTGTGATTCTGTATGCGATCAGCGCAGTATCCTCTCCAGGGCCTCCAGATGTCATGGAATAAACCAGATCGAAGGTTGTCAGTCTCCAGAGTGTGAACGGAATACATAAAGTCAGGACATTTTTTGCGATCAGCGGAAGTGTGATCCGGAAAAAGCTCTGGATCCCGTTTGCACCGTCTACCTTTGCTGCCTCATAGATATCGCCGGAAATAAACTGAAGTCCGGAAAGTACAAGGATTGCAAAGAACGGAAGGTCCTTCCACAGGTCCATTGCAATTACCGCTGCTCTTGCAGTACCTGTATTGATCAGCCAGCTGTTCTGGTAACCCGGTACAAACCAGCGGATAAAATCATTAATCAGACCATAATCATTGTTAAATGCCCATTTTGCAGCCATACCGGCTACTACTGCAGGCATAGCCCACGGGATCAGCACGATGGTCCTCAGAAAACGGCGGCCTTTGAATTTCATATTCAGGATCAGTGCCAGGATAACTCCGAGGATCACATGCAGGATCATGGAAACAACCACAAATATTGCCGTAAAGCTGATCGATGTGAGCACTTTAGGATCAGAAAATACCTTCAGGTAATTCTTGAAGCCTATAAATTCATTGATACCTGCAAGGATACTGATATTAAAGAAGCTGTTTTTCACAGTCATCAGAATGGGATATACTGTTGTAAAGCCTCGAATCAGTACAACTGGCAGGATCAAAAGCCATGGTATCCACTTCATAGTTTTTTTACTTATTGTCATGGAACTTTCCTCCCTGTTCATCAAGCAATGTAAAACAGACTTTTACCTCTGCTTTACATTGCTGTTTTTTTATATCTTTTACTTATACATATCTACCACATCCTGAGCCTTCTTGCAGAACTCATCAACTGTGATCTCGTCTTTCATACAGGACTGGAAGATCGTTCCCATATCGCTGATAAATTCCATTGTCTGTGCCACCATCGGACGTCCCTGTACATTGCATTCATTTGCATATCTGCTGTACATTTCTTTTGCCGGGTCAGAATCCGGAACTACCTTCTCTGCAACATCCTTTCTTGCAGGATATCTGTCAAATGCTTTATAGGAAGCTTCCATTCCGCCTTCATCAGCCATATACTGGAGGAATTTCACAGCTGCATCTTTATTCTTGGATGCTTTGTTGAGAACATAGCTCCAGGAATCTGTAAAGATCGCACGCTCTCCCTTGCCGCTGAAATCCGGTACCATTTCCATGTGGATCTTATCTGCGCCAAGCATACCTGCCTTTTCATAATCTGTTCCAAGGCCCCACATGAACCAGCATCCATATTTTCCGTCATTGACCTTCGGATTCATCTGCTCATATTTATCAGCGATCTGCTCAATGGATGTTTCTTTATTAGCAACCAGATCGTGAAGGAACTGAACTGCTTCCTTGTTTTCCTCTTTGGTCCAGTCAAAATAATCGCCGCCGAACATGTTTACAAACTGTGCAAGCTCGTTAAATGCATAGGTTTTCTCCCAGGAACCGCCGTAGCCGAATCTTCCGTCCTTGGAAACAGCCTTCATATACTTCATGAAATCCTCTTTTGTATCAATGGATTTGATTCCGACCTCATCCATGATCTCCTGATTTACCCAGAATGCAAGATATCCTGTATAGCCTGGAACACCGACGATGTTTCCGTCCTTATCTGTGATCATATCCTTTACATATCCCTGGGCAAACTGATCAGCGATATCATCTGTCATTACTGTATCGTTCAGTCCTTCCAGCCATCCGGAATTTTTAAATGCCGCGCTCATCTCATCGTTGATCTCAATGACATCCACGGAAGTATCTCCTGTGGAAAGCATTGTGGTGATCTTCTGCTGACGGGTATCTGTATCTGTAGGTGCCGCAATTACATTAATGTTCAGGCCCGTGGCATCTTCCACATTTGCAAGCCAGTCCTCAAAATCCGGGTCTGTGGTGTTGACGCTGTATAAGGTAAGATCATATTTTTCCTTTGCGGAAACAGTAACCACGTTACCTGCCATACCCACAACCATCGCTGCTGCCAAAACTGCACTCATTACTTTTTTCTTCATATCTTTCTTCCTTTCTGGACATTTTCGTGTTTGTCCACACCTGTTTTTGATGGTTTAAGGATACCAGAGAGCCCCCTCATTCTAAATACAATATTTTATGATTTATTTATATTATTTTTCGTTCTCTTGTATTTTTGTTGTTAATTTTTTATAATCCTTTTATATAATCTATATTTGTAACGGCTTTTTTCACAGCTGAATTCGGTTTCATTAATTTGTTTTTGACATAAAGGAGAATATGTACTATGAAATTCCACAAATGTATCCCACCCATTTTTTCCTCATTTCGCTATAAGCTCCTGCTCGCATTTCTGATCGCAACTATGGTACCTCTGATTTCCCTGACCTTCATCAGCTATCACATTTCCTATAACATTGCCAGAGATCGTATCATCGATTCTGCCGTAATGACTGACAAGCAGCTGGTCTCTCAGCTGAACGACCGCCTCGGTCAGGTTGAAAATGTAGCAGATACCATACAGTTTCAAATGTACTCCCTAAATCATTCTTCCTCCAATAAGGTAGATGCACTGAAAAAATTCACCACTGTAAAAAACAATATTTCGCTGTATAAATCCACATTCGATTTCTTCCATATATATGTTTTTCTGCAGCCCGATCAGCTCGGTTCAAAAGAAAGCCTGTACTTCTTTTCCACAGATGAGCTTTCTGCATATGGTCTGGATAAAAATATTGTTTCCGGTTCAGGCTTTTCCTCTGTCTGGATACCGGTTTCCAATATGCCTCTGCCTAAAATACTGTCCACAAAAAAATCATCTGCCGATGTGATCCTCTGCGTCCGGGCACTGAAAAATCAGGCCACCGGTATTCTGGAATACGCCTACGGCATTGCTCTGGACACCTCAGAGCTTACCACTTATCTGCAGCCTGCTGCTTTGGATTCCCGCATATACAGCTACATTCTCACAGATCACGGAGAGATTGCAGCAAAAAATACATCCTCACTGAATTTATCCGGAATTTCCAAAGCACAGTTTCAGAAACTCAAAGGAAATGCAGATTCTTCTTTTCACAGCGGCGACAAATATTATAACTGCTGCACCTTAAGCAATGGCTGGCTTCATGTTACCGAAATCCCGGAAAGCTATATTCAGGGCAACACGCACATCCTGATCCGTGCCTTACTGATCACTGTCCTTATTTTCTTGCTCCTTACTGTTATCATCGTTATCCTGTTTTCCGAAAATCTTACCCGGAAGATCACTGCACTTTCCTATGCAATGGAAGCCTTTCAGCTGGGATATGACCCGGAACATCTATCTATCGTTACTGTTCCCCACCCGGATGATCCTTCCAGGTATGATGAGATTGACAGACTGGGCATCACCTTTGAAGATATGCAGCACACAATAGCCGGAAACCTGAAGTCCATTGTAAATCTTTCCGTAAACGAAGAACGTCTGAAATACCAGCTGCTCCAGTCACAGATCAATCCGCATTTTCTTTACAATATCCTGGGATCGATCCGTACCTGCCAGTCCCTTGGAAAGCTTGACATTGCTGATCAGATGATTGCAAATCTGACTGCCTTTTACCGTCTTACCCTGCGTAAATCAAAGGAACTTATTCCTATTAAAGATGAATTGGAAATTGCCCGGCTTTATCTGGAAATGGAAAAGCTCTGTCATAAAGATAATCTGGACTGGGAGATCGAAGCAGAAGATGGAATCGAAAATTTCCTGATCTGCAAGTTTACACTTCAGCCATTTCTCGAAAATTCCATTCTGCACGGGATTTCTTCGGGCACACCAGCTGTTTTCATTTCGATCCATGTTCTTTATGGCGATGATACGGTTGTGATCTCCATTGAGGACAACGGTGCCGGCATGGACTCCGAAACCCTTGCACAGCTGCGCCATGCTATTGAGCATAATGTTATTGATTATGAGAAGCATTTTGGAATTTCCAACGTAAGTTCCCGTATTTCCAACCCATTATACGGAAACGGTTCCGTAAGGATCCGCAGCAACCCCGGAAACGGCACATACGTCACCATTGAATTCGAACAGATGGAGGAAGATATCGATGAAAAAAATAATGATCGTAGATGATAATTACTTATCTGCAGAAGGTATCGAAAAAAACATAGACTGGGAAACACTGAATGCAGAGATCATCCATGTCTGCTACAATGGAACCTCTGCTATCGAAGCCATGAAAAAAGAACCGGCAGATCTGATCATTTCTGACATTGAAATGCCTGATCTTGACGGCATTTCCATGAGCCGTCAAGCTCTTGAGATCAATCCTATGGTGAAGATCATCCTGATCAGTGCCTATGATAAATTTGAATATGCAAGACGCGCTCTGCTCCTCGGTGCTCTGGATTATATCGAAAAGCCTCTGGATTATGCCTATCTTATCCAGAAGGTAAAAAACGCTTTTGCACTGATGGAAAAGGAACAGAAAAATCTCCAGCTTCTGAAACAAAGCAGGCCTCTTCTTACGGAAAAATTTTTCCGCGAGATCACACACCTTCCGTCTTCTGAAGCAGCCTACCGACTGAAGCCTTATCTTAAGTATCTGAACCTGGAGCTGAATTATGATTTTTATACAGTTGTTATTCTGGAGCTTGAAAATGCTCCGGATCTAAAAGCTGTTTACGGGATTGAAAAGTTTCAGATGGAGCTTTTCAACCTTCAGGATCTGATAACTGAGGAAACCGCTTCTCTTGATTTTGTGTATCTTCTCCCGGATATGGATGGCTATCTGTGCATTCTGGGACACAGCGGCTGTCAGTCCAACAGCTTCCGCCAGCTTACCAGCGGACTTATTTCCTCAATCGCAGATGCCTGCCAGCCACTGGGACTTTCTCTCAACGCAGGCATTGGAACAATTGTCCAGGATTTCTGGAACCTGAACCATTCTTATAAAAGCGCCGTACATGCACTGGAATACAGATTCTTTTTCCCGCATCAGAATATCTTTGACGGAAGAGAGGCTCTGGGTTCCGATCTGTCTGTTGCAGATTTTTCAGATACAAAGGAGGATGAACTGATCCGGCTTCTCTGCAAAAAGGATACCGCTGCCATAGATCTCTGGTTTCAGAATTTTTCCGACTGGCTCACTCAGAAATTTCGCACAAAGAATTTCGCTTTCATACAGATTTATTCTCTTCTTGGCCGGATCCTGAAATTTTTCTATGAATTAAATCTGGATACGCATGACCTTGAAGCTAAAATTTTGTATGTTTACAACCACATAAATGAGTTTCATAATACGGAAGAGCTATGTCAATGGCTGAAGGATCTGTGCCATCTTTTATGTCGGAAGCTTGATTCCTCCATGAATGATTATCACCAGAAGCTCTGCGAACTGGTGATTTCCTATATCAACGAACACTACACTGACAATACGCTCTGCCTCAATGATATTGCTGCCTCTGCCAATGTAAGCCCTGCTTATTTAAGTGCTCTTTTCAAAAAAAATCAGGGAATCAGTCTCAGTGACTTTATCACATCTCAGCGAATTTCCGCAGCCGCCCGTTACCTGACTACGACTACTATGAGTCTGAAGGAGATCAGCCTGAAATGTGGTTATGCCAATCAATATTATTTCAGCACCAGCTTCAAAAAGAAAATGGGGATCACACCTTCCGCCTATCGGGAACAGCATACATAACTTCTTCTCTTCTTTATAACAAAGTTACTGGCACAAATGCCAGTGCCCTTCTCCGGAATTTTACTTATAATCAATCAATAAAGAGAACCATCATATTTTTTCGAAGGAGGGATCGCTATGAAAAAATGGAAAAAAATCCTGATATCTCTGATAACAGTCTTTGTACTGGCCATGCTTCCGGCAGAATCGGCAATTCTGCCTGGCACAGTCTGTGTTACAGAGGCCGCTCCCAGGATCAGTTCTTCCAAGCTTACCATGATCAAAGGGCAGAGCAGAACACTGAAGATCACCGGTCTCAAAAAAGGGCAGAAGATCACCTGGAAGAGCAGCAATTCCAAGATCGTTACTGTAAACAAAGCTGGCAAGCTTTTTGCAAAATCTGCAGGAAATGCTACAATTACTGCTCAGGTAAACGGAATCCGCTTTGTCTGCAAGGTTAAAATCCAGAAAAAAGCTGCTCCGGCAAAACCAGCCCCTACCGCAGCTCCGAAGCCCGGCATAAAATTAAAAAACCACATTCTGAGCAAAGGCAAAAAGGCCAGTGATGGAAGCGTAAAAATCGAGCTTAACACACACGATGAATCAAAAAAAATCGATATGGATTTAGGCGGTTTGGGTTCGTCATCTTCTTCTATGCAGGTTTCCGTAGATGAATATCGAAGTATCACATACATTCCAAAAAACAACAGTTTTAAATTCTATTTCCGGTTTTCCAGCCATGATGATTTAAAAAGTGATATTACTTTGACTTTCCCGATGAATTCTACTGCGGCTTCTTTAAACTTTTATTTTTACATGAGCATACTTCCTGATGATGAATCCGGTACACTGATCGCCACTATGAGCAGCTCCGCTCCGCTTTCCGCCATCAGGAATGAATCCTCTAATTTATCCTTCCACTTCCAGAAGCTTACAGATCCTTATGAAATCCTGACACAAAAAGATGCTTCCGAGCTTGCCAACGACACTCTGGATATGGCTGTTCCATATTGGACTGATCTTCTCAAGGGCTCCGGCATCACCCTGCGCTCCCTGGGCTTTTCAACTACAAAATAAGCTTTTCCCAAAAACAGATTGAGCATACCCGGCAACACCCCTGGCTATTACAGCCAGGGGTGTTGTACTGTCAGCTGCTTTGCAGCCTATTCCGTTAATTCTTCCAGATTCTTTTTTAATTCGAGCATCTTGTCTCTCAGCTCAGCTGCCTGCTCGAAATTCAGGTCTGCTGCCGCAGCACGCATCTGCTTCTCTACCTGAGCGATCACCTTCGTCAGTTCTTTTCGGTTCATGGATTCCGGATCCTTTTTAAGCTTCACTTCTGTCTCTGCCACCTTCTTCGAAACAGCGATCAGATCACGGACCGCCTTCTTGATCGTGGTTGGAGTGATGCCATGCTCCCTGTTGTAAGCCTCCTGTATCGCTCTCCTTCTTTCTGTCTCCGAGATTGCTTTTTCCATGGATTCTGTCATATTATCTGCATACATGATCACATGGCCTTCGCTGTTCCGGGCAGCACGGCCGATAGTCTGTACCAGGGATGTTTCCGAACGAAGGAAGCCTTCCTTATCTGCATCCAGGATCGCTACCAGCGTGATCTCCGGAATATCCAGTCCTTCTCGCAGAAGGTTGATCCCGACTAGCACATCAAACACATCCAGGCGCATATCGCGGATGATTTCCGCACGTTCCAGAGTGTCAATGTCTGAATGAAGGTATCGGACACGGATTCCCAGATCCTTCATATAATCGGTAAGGTCCTCTGCCATACGTTTGGTCAGGGTCGTGATCAGGACTTTATTTTTCTTTTCAATTTCCTTATTTACTTCTGCTACAAGATCATCGATCTGTCCTTCGATCGGACGCACCTCCACCTTCGGATCAAGAAGCCCTGTAGGACGGATGATCTGCTCTGCGCGGAGAAGCTCATGGTCATATTCATATTCTCCCGGTGTTGCAGATACGAACATCACCTGGTCCAGCTTGGTCTCAAATTCATCAAAGCTTAACGGGCGGTTATCTTTGGCAGAAGGAAGCCGAAATCCATAGTCTACCAGTGTCTGCTTACGGCTCTGGTCTCCTGCATACATACCGCCTACCTGTGGAACTGTCTTATGGGACTCATCTATAATAAGTAAAAAATCATCTCCGAAGTAATCCATCAG
>OLQU01001603.1_pt1 | contig 14817 bp, 9 predicted proteins | sample 1672271 | NCBI WGS metagenome assembly OLQU01 (sample SAMEA3136666, study PRJEB25190) | human gut metagenome | biome: human gut; feature: human-associated habitat; material: faeces | place: Austria | collected 2013 | reverse complement strand
AGTAGGAGTACGCTTTTTATTCCAATTTTCTATGAGAATGAATAACAAACCATAACAGATTCTGATGATTATAAAAAGGCTGTTGAACTATTAACCGAAGTCAATATAAATTCTGAGTTTCTCGTTCCAAACGAGTGTTTAGAGGGGTATGTACGACTTAACATCAGGAATGAGGATGTAATTGACTCTTTGAGTTTTGTTCAGGGGGCATATAGAGTTCCTTTGACTGATAATCAAATAAATACAATTAAACAGATTTGGAAATTGTACAGCAAAGATACAGGATTGAAGAAAGAAGCCACAGATAATTTTATGAGGTTTTGGGACAGTTATGATTCTTTGCGCCAACTGCGTATATGGTGGGATAATATACCCAACGCGTTTCAGATTACACGTGTTGGGGAAATACTTGCACATACAAATGCAAAGCGGTGTAGCCCGAACATACCGGATTTGATTTAAAATATACTTGAGGCGGTGATTCTATGAGCTACGAATACTCCGAAAACATCCTTGTCCAGGAATCGGCGGGGCACCTGCTGGAGCGGGAGCTGGGCTGGGAGGTGGCCTATGCCTACAACACGGAGAAGCTGGGCAAGGACGGCACTTTCGGCCGGACAAGCTACAAGGAGATCCTGCTCACCCGGTATTTTCGAGAAGCCCTCCAGCGCCTGAACCCGTGGCTCACCTCCGCCCAGGTGGACGAGGCCCAGAAGAAGATGGAGTCCCGCCTGTCCACCGCCTCCCTGATGCAGGTCAACGAGGAAAAGTACGCCCTCATCCGGGACGGCATTCCCGTCACCGTCAAGCGCCCCGACGGAAAAACCGAGGAGAAGCGGGCCCAGGTCATCGACTTTCAGTGCCCGGACAACAACCACTTCCTGGCCATCAAGGAATTGAAAATTCACGGCGACCTGTATCGCAGCCGGACGGATATCGTGGGCTTTGTCAACGGCATTCCCCTACTCTTTGTAGAGCTAAAAAGGACCGATGTGGATGTACAGAACGCCTACATCGACAATTATACCAACTACCTGGACACCATCCCCCACCTGTTCTGGTACAACGCCTTTCTCATCCTATCCAACGGCCTGGAGGCCAAGGTGGGCACCCTGGGCAGCAAGTACGAGTTCTTCCACGAGTGGAAGCGCCTCAGCGAACAGGACCAGGGCAGCGTGGCCCTGGAGACCATGCTCCGGGGCATCTGCAAAAAGGAGAATTTTCTCGATCTGCTGGAAAATTTCATCCTCTTTGACCACTCCGGCGGCCGCACGGCCAAGATCCTGGCCCGAAACCACCAGTACCTGGGTGTCAACGAGGCGGTGAAAGCCTACGAGGCCCGGAAGCTGAACAACGGCAAGCTGGGGGTGTTCTGGCACACCCAGGGCAGCGGCAAGAGCTACTCCATGGTGTTCCTGGCCCAGAAGATCCGACGGAAGTTTGCCGGTTCCCCCACCATCGTGGTGCTCACCGACCGGGAGGAGCTGAACAAGCAGATCAGCGACACCTTTGAGAACTGCGGCCTGCTGGGGAAGGCAAAGGCCGGGCAGTTCATGGCGGCCAGCGGCGACGATCTGATCAACAAACTCCGGGGCAACCCCAGCTTCATCTTCACCCTGATCCAGAAATTCAATCAGCCGAAGGCCCAGCCCATCTATCCCGACCACGACATCCTGATTTTGTCCGACGAGGCACACCGCAGCCAGTACGGCGTCTTTGCCGACAACATGATGGCGTTGCTGCCCACTGCATCCCGCATCGGCTTTACCGGGACGCCACTGCTGTCCAGCGACAATATCACCGAGCGCACCTTCGGCGGCTACATATCAGTGTACGATTTCAAACGGGCGGTGGAGGACGGGGCCACGGTTCCCCTGTACTATGAGAACCGGGGGGATAAGATCGCCGACCTCCACAACCCGGAGATCACCGACCGGATTCTGGACGCCATCGAGCGGGCCGACCTGGACGTGGACCAGCAGGAGAAGCTGGAGCGGGAATTTGCCAAGGAAATCCACCTGCTGACCGCTGAGCAGCGGCTGGACTCCATCGCCAGGGACTTTGTGGGCCACTACTCCGACCTGTGGACCAGCGGGAAGGCTATGTTCGTGTGCCTGAACAAGGTCACCTGTGTTCGGATGTATAACTTGGCACAGAAATACTGGGCCCGGGAAATTTCCGAGCTGGAGGCGAAACGCAGACACGCCACCCAGCAGGAAGCCCAGGAGCTGGACCGGAAGATTGCCTGGATGAAGGAGACGGAAATGGCCGTGGTGGTCAGCCAGGAGCAAAACGAGATCCAGACCTTCCAGAAATGGGGCCTGGACATCAAATACCACCGGGAGAAAATGGAGAAACGGGAGCTGGACAAGGAGTTCAAAAACTCGGAAAATCCTCTGCGGGTGGTGTTCGTATGCGCCATGTGGCTCACCGGCTTTGATGTGAAGTGCCTGTCCTGCCTGTACCTGGACAAGCCGCTCAAAGCACACACCCTCATGCAGACTATTGCCCGCGCCAACCGGGTGGCCGAGGGCAAGAACAACGGCCTGATCGTGGACTACGTTGGAATTGTAAAGGCACTGAGAAAGGCGCTGGCAGACTACACCGCCAATGTGGGCGGCCATGGCGGGACCGACCCCACCGTGGATAAGGAGCAGTTGATTTCTCGTATTCTGGATACCATTGCCGCCGCCAAAGCTTTTCTTCTAAAACGCCACTTCCAGTTGCAGAAACTGATTGACGCAAAAGACTTTGAGAAGATGGCCTGCTTGCAAGACGGGGCAAACGCAGTCAGCGGGACGCTGGAGGAGCGCAAGCAATTCCAAACGTACGCCGCAGAACTGCTCCGAATGATGAAGTATGCCGACCGGGAAGATGTCTCACCGGAAACCCGAAAGGAATGCGACGCCATCGTAGCCATCTTTCACCAGCTTCAAAAGAAGCGGAAACACGCCAACAACACGGATTTGATGGTAGAGATCAACGGTATTATCAGTGAATATGTGCAGATAGATGTCCCCGGAGAAAGTCTAACCCCTTCTCGCCAGTTTGACTTCAGCAAAATCGACTTCGACCTGCTGCGCAGAGAGTTTTCCCGGACAAAAAAGAAAAACCTGATTCTCAAAGATTTGGAGGACCTGATCCAGCAGCGCCTGAAAGAACTATTGTTCGCAAACCCCCAGAGAATCGATTACTATGAGCGGTATCAAGAGATCATTGAGGCCTACAACAGCGAACAGAACCGGGCCACCATTGAGAAAACTTTCATGGATCTGATGGATCTGGCCAACAGCATGGACCAGGAGGAGCAGCGGTATGTCCGGGAGGGATTCTCCAGCGATGAGGAGCTTTCTCTGTATGACCTGCTATTTTCTGAAAACCTCTCCAAGCAGGACATTCAGAAGATCAAGCGGGTGGCAATTGACTTGTTGGCCAAAGTGAAAGCTAAAATCGCGGAACTAGACCACTGGACCGACAAGCAGGAATCCAAAGCTGCCATTGACAATCTGATCCGGGACATGCTCTGGGCTGAACTCCCAGAGAGTTATAGTGAGGCCAGCATTTCTGCACATCGGCAAAAAATATATGAGTATATCTATACCAGGTACCCTGAAGTTGCCTGAACTAAGCGCAACGTGACTTGGCAAGCACACTGCTTCTGCATTGCAGAATCTCAATCTCTCCGTACACAAGAACCACGATTCGACGCCCTATTTTTCTCTTGTTTTGGGTGCACCGCATCAACTCCCCTCAAACCTTTTTTCGTTCCTCCGAAAAATATGGAAACCCACCCCACTTAGAAAGCCGGCACGGACTCTCCGCGCCGGCTTTCCCCAAAAGTTTTCTCTGTTTACATCCTCGTTATCCAAAGCGGTTGGCTCTTTGGATCATTTCCCCTCTAAACCGTGATCGACGCTATGTAGCGAACTTCTACTGCGTGCCCTATGGCAGTCCGGTCTATGCGGGTATAGTTCGCAGTTCGTATGGTAGCCATCTTCTTCACCATCTGGCCGCCCACAGAGCCGGCCTCCTTGGTGGTCAGAGAGCCGTTGTAGCCCTTCTTCAGATCCACACCCACCTCGTTGGCCGCTTCCATCTTGAACTTGTTCATTGCGGCGCGGGCCTGGGGAACCATGATCTTGTTGCTGTTGGAAGACTTGTTGCTTGCCATATCTTTTTTCTCCTTCTGTTTCCTGTGAAATGAGGAATGCTTCCTTTTCCAAGAACGAACTTGCGTCGTTCTGGTGCTTATCATGGCCAAAAGCAAACAGGATATGCGGCCCCGTTTCTTTGTAAATTTCGGTAAATTTGCAGAGACGGCCCCAGCCGCTGCGAATCCCGCTCTGTCAAACAGCAAAGCCAGGCCCCGAACGGGCCTGGCTCTGCCATCCTTCCCCGGACAGGGGCCATGGGAGGCAGCGCGTTCCTGGGCTGCACCGGCTGCGGGAAGATTGGTGTACTGTTTTTCGGTTAGGATGCGCAAAGGTCCCCAGCAGACACAGCAAACCGCAAGAAACGGGCCCCCTTCTCCCCTGCCGGGATTACTCCTCCAGCAACTCGCTCTCCAGGTCCTGCAGCATCAGGTCCAGGGCCGTGATCCCCCCTTCCGCCGTGTACCACACAGCGGGGTGGGCCAGGTAGACGATGTTCCCATTCTGATAGGCCTGGGTTCCCTTGACCAGGTCGTTCTCCATAACCTCCTGGGCCAGTTGGGCCCCCTCTGTCTGGATGGCAGCGTCCCGGTCCAGCACGAAGATATATTCTGGGTCCTTCTCCACGATGAACTCGAAGGATGCCTCGTTGCCGTGGGTGGAGGTGTCGATCTCCGCGTCCACGCCGATGTTCTCGTAACCCACCTCCCGGCCGATGATGGAGCACCGGCCGTCATTGCCCAAGACGTTGAAGCTGCCGCTGGTCACCAGGCCCACAATGGCGGTGTGGCCCTCTGCCGCCCCAGCCAGGGCCTGGATGCGGCTGTCAAACCCCTCCATCAGCTGGTCTACCTGATCCTCCAGGCCGAAGAGGGAGGCGATGGTCCGGGCGTTCTTCTCCACGCTGGCCACCACGCCGGTTTCGGTGTCGGCGGCCAGGTAGACCACCGGGGCGATCTCGCTGAGGGAATCGTAGGAACTGGCCAGGCGGCCACCGATGAAGATCACATCGGGCTCACAGGCCATGACGGCTTCCAGGTCCGCCTCCTTGATGGTGCCCAGGTTCTCCACCTCGTCGTTGATGTAGCTCTGGAGGTAGTCCAGGCTGGTGGAGGCGGTGCCCACCACCCGGTCCCCCAGGCCCAGGGCATCCAGGATATCCAGGCTGGCCATGTCCAGAATGGCGATGCGCTGAGGGTCATAGGGGACGGTGAGGTCCGTGGGGTCCCCGTTGCCGTTCAGGCTGGTGATGGTGACCTCTGTGGGGGTGGAGGTATCCTCCGCCGCTGTGGTTCCGGTGGTGGCCTCGCTGGTGGTGTCGTTGCTGCCGCAGGCGGCCAGGGCCAGCACCAGGGCCAGCGAGAGGATCAAAGGGATGATTTTTCTCATGGAAAGCTCCTTTTCTGTGTTGTGGTTCCCGTGGATGGGGCGGTCAGTAGTAGATGGACAGGGGCTTGCCCTGGATCTCCAGGATCTCGAAGTCCACATGGTAGATCCGGGCTAGGTTTTCCCGGGTGATCACCTCCTTTACTGTGCCGAATTGCGCGATCTTTCCATCTACAAAGGCGCAGATGTAGTCGGAATAGAAGGCCGCATAGTTGATCTCGTGGAGGACCAGGATCACCGTCTTGCCCAGCTCATCGCACAGGCGGCGGACGATCTTCATCATGTTGGTGGCATGGTAGATGTCCAGGTTGTTGGTGGGCTCATCCAGCAGGACATATTCCGTGTCCTGGGCGATGACCATGGCGATCATGGCCCGCTGGCGCTGGCCGCCGGAGAGCTCGTCCAGGAAGCGGTCCTGAAAGTCCTCCAGTTCCATGTAGGCGATGGCCTGGTCGATGATGGCTTGGTCCTCCTGGGTGACCCGGCTGCCGGAGTAAGGGAAGCGGCCGAAGGTCACCAGTTCCCGGACGGTGAGCTTCATCTCGATGTGGTTGCTCTGGGTGAGGATGGCCAGGCGCTTGGCCAGCTCCTTGCTCTTCCATTGGGCAATGTCCCGCCCGGCAAAGTCCACCAGGCCGCTGTCCCGGGCGATGAGCCGGGACAGCATTCCCATCACCGTGGACTTCCCCGCCCCGTTGGGGCCGATGAGGGAGAGGACCTTCCCCTTGGGGATGGAAAAGGACACCCCGTCCACCACCCGTTTGCCGTCGTATTGCTTGGTGAGGTCTGAGACATGCATGGCTTACACACTCCTTCTGGTCAGCAGCAGATAGAGGAAATAGATGCCGCCCCCCACGGTGATGAATACGCTGATGGGGATGGCGTAGTGGTACACATGCTCCACCAGGAGCTGCCCCGCCACCAGGATGACCATCCCGAAGAGCACCGACCCCGCCACCAGTTGGGTGTGGCGATAGGTTCTCAGCAGCTGCCGGGAGAGGTTGGCCACGATGAGCCCCATGAAGGAGATGGGCCCCACCACCGCCGTGGCCACAGCGATGGCCAGGGTGACCCCCAGCAGCAGCCGGCGGAGGCTCCGGTCATAATCCACCCCCAGGTTGATGGCCTGCTCCTTGCCCAGGGTGAGCACATCCAGCAGGGCCAGGTCCCGGCGGAGGAAGAAAAGGATCGCCGCCAGCACCACTAGGGCAAATACGATGATCTCCCCGTTGACGTTGCTGAAGCTGGCCACCAAGGTGGAGAGCAGGGAGTCGTACTCGTTGGGATCCATCACCCGGGTCAGGGTGGACTGGATGCTGCCGAAAAAGGAGGTGAGCACCGTCCCGATGAGCAGCACGTAGAGCACGTTGTACTTGGTCTTCTGAAAGAGGTAGCTGTAGATCACCGTGGCCGTCACCCCCATGATCCCCAGGTCCACCGCAAAGGCCGCGTTGGCATTGGTGGCCAGAATGCTCCCTGACCCGGCCAAAAAGACCACCACCGTGTGGATGAGCGTATACAGGGAGTTCATCCCCAACAGGCAGGGGGTGACGATGGTGTTGTGGATGATGGACTGGAACACAATGGACGCCCCGCCGATGGCAAAGGCGGCGATCAACATCACCAGCAGCATGGGGACCCGCAGCCCCATGGCAAAGGAGAGGTACTTGGGGTTCACGTCCACCGTCAAGTAGGCCACCGAAGCCAGGATCACCAACACCGCCAGGATGACCAGTTTCCGCGTGTTGGTTCGGCGCACCAAGGCAGGTTTCACGGCGTTCCTCCTCTCTCCCTCTGGGCCAGGGGGGCGGCGCACCCTCCGCTATGGGCCGGTCCCAAACGCACGGCCTTCCGGCCGTGGTTCAAACGGTAGAGCAGCAGGGCGATGAAGATCACACTCCCCAGGATCCCCACCACCAGCTCGATGGGCAGCTCATAGGGGGCGATCACCGTCCGGGCGATCACATCACAGCCCAGGACGAAGATGGCCCCAAAGAGGGCGGTGTCCACCAGGGTGCCCCGGATCCGGTCCCCCTTGAACATGGCCACCACGTTGGGCACAATGAGGCCGATGTAGGAGATGGCCCCCACCACAACCACCACAGCGGCTGTAATCATCGCCGCGATGGTCAGTCCGCCGAAGAGCACCACGTTGTAAGGAACCCCCAGGTTTCTGGAAAAATCCTTCCCCATGCCCACAATGTTGAAGTGGTTGGCGAAGAGGAAGGCCAAAATCACCATGGGCACGGCGAGGTACACCAACTCATACCGCCCCTGGACCACCAGGGAAAAGTGGCCCACCTCCCAGGTGGACAGGGCCTGGGTCATCTCATACTGATAGGCCAGGTAATTGGTGATTCCTCCGATGACGTTGCCGAACATGATGCCCACCAAGGGGACCATCACCACGTCCTTAAACTGGATCCGCTGGATAAACCACACGAAGACCCAGGTGCCCAGGGTGGCCATCACAAAGGCGAAGATGGCCCGGCTCCACAGGGTGGAGTTGGGCATGAACAGCAGGGCCAGCAGGATGCCGAACTTGGCCGAGGAGATGGTGGCCCCGGTGGTGGGGGAGACGAACTTATTCATGCACAACTGCTGCATGATCAGGCCCGCCACGCTCATCCCCACCCCGGTGCACAGGATGGCCAGCAGCCGGGGCAGCCGGGAGAGGAGGAAGATCTCCCACTGGTCCCAGTTCCCAGACAGCAGGCTGGGCACGTCCAGGTCAATCACCCCCACAAAGAGGGAAATCACAGACAGAAACACCAGTCCCACCGCCAGGAGAAGGGTCGTTGTGTATCGCTTGATGGCAGGCACCTCCTCTTTAGTTAGTCTATGCTAACTTTATGGTAAAATAGACGTGCCCTATACCGGACACAGGATGGTATGTATTATAGCCGCACCCAAAGGGAGTTACCGCTCCAAACTACTCGTTTTTCGCTCCAAACCAGGGGGCAGGGGGGCCGGCGGAGGGGGCCTTCCGGCGGTAGTCCGCCGGGGAGCAGCCCAACGCCGCCCGAAACGCAGCGGCGAACTTGCTGCTGTTGTCGTAGCCAAACTCGCCGGCAATGTCGGTGACTGTCCGGTTCGAACGCTGCAGCGCCACGGCCGCCAGATCCATTTTATAACTGCGGACACATTGGTAAAGCGGCTTGCCATAAACACGTTTCACGCTCCGCCGGAGATGCTCCGGGGAGACGTGAAAGGCCGCTGCCAACTGTTCTGCCGTGTAGCGCTGGTCCCGGTGGGTCCCCAGGAAGGCGAAGACCTTCTCCACCAGTTCCACCTGGTCCCGGGTGCAGCTGTTCCCCTCCCCTGGCGCCTGACTGGGATCCAGACTGGAGAGAAAGAGCAGAAGTTCCAGCACCTTTACCTTCAAGTATCCCTTGCGCAGCGCCTCCGGTGCGGCATAGAGCTCTGAGAAAACGTGTTCCAACCGGGGCGTCGCCCGGAGGACAAAGGGCACATCTCCCCCGGAGAACCGTTGGCAGAGGGCTGTTAGGTCCACCTCCACATCCCCCAACAGGCAGGTGGTGCACCAGGGCGCCAAGGCCGGGTCGATGACCACAGAGAGGCCCGTGTACCGCCCGGTGGGGCAGCGAAACAGTGATTGGCAGCTGCTGCGGTGGAGGGACAGGTCCCCTATCCCCAGGAAGAAGCATCGGTCCCCCGCCTGGTATTCCAGCCGGCCCAGCTGACAGTGGGAGATCTCCAATAGCCCTGCCGGGTAATCCGGCGGGGGAGAAAAGGACAGGGCTCGAATCTCGTGAAAGGCCAGCCAGATGCCAGGAAAGACGTTATACTCTGTGATGGTCACCGTTCCCCCCTCGGTTTCCGTGTGGTACTGGTTGGGCCCCCCTTGGCGGAAGGGGGTTCCCTGCAGGCAAACCGATGGGGTGTCACCCCGGTCTTCACAGGACATAGGAATCCCTCCTTTGTTAGTCTAGGCTAACCAAAGTTTAGAGGAATTTCCCATAAAATGCAAGGGGAAATCTTTGGCCGCTGCCCTCTTTCCCGATCCAAAAACGCCCCCGGCACAGGAACTTCCGTTCCCATGCCGGGGGCGCCGGTCTTTGTCAAAGGATGGGGCTGTTTACTCTTCGATCTCGTTCTCCCGGATGCGCAGGGCGCCGGTGGGGCAGGCCTCGGCGCACTTGAGGCAGTCCACGCACTCCCGGATGGCGTCGCTGGTCTGGAACTCGGGGCGGATCACCGTGTCGAACCCACGGCCCACCATGCCCAGCAGGCCCTTGCCCACCACCTCGTCGCAGAGGCGGACGCACTGGCCGCAGAGGATGCACTTGCCCTGGTCCCGCTCGATGGCCACCAGGCGCTTCTCCTTGTAGCTGGGGTGGACCTTCCCTTCGCCGTCGCCCTTGAGCCGCTGGATCCGCTCCGGCTGAAGCTCATAGAGGTTGGCGCAGCGGATGAGCTTACATTCGGCAAAGTCGTGGCAACCGCAGTCCAGGCAGCGGGCAGCCTCTGCCCGGGCCTGGGCCTCGGAAAAGCCCAGGTTGATCTCCTGGAAGTCGTGCTTGCGCTCCTCCGCCGGCCGGGTGGGCATCTTAGCCCGGGGCAGCTTGATGTAGTCGGCGAAATACTCCGGAGAAACATTCTTCACCGACAGGTAGGTCTTCTGGTAGGGCACCTGGACCCCGTGAAGGTACAGGTCCACCACCTTGGCGCAGCGGCGGGCCTCGCCGATGGCCTCGATGGCGATGGAAGCCCCCTGGTTGGTGGCATCGCCCACGGCGAAGACCCCCTCCACAGAGGTGCGGTAGCTGGTCTCGTCGGCGGCGATGATGCCCTTGCGGTTGAGCTCAATACCCTCGAACCCGGCCACGTTGGCCTTTTGGCCGATGGCGCTGATGACGCAGGTGACGGGAAGGGTCTCAAACTTACCCTCCACCGGCACGGGACGGCGGCGGCCGCTCTCGTCGGGCTCGCCCAGCTCCATGATCTGGAGCTTCATCTCCTTCACCTTGCCGTCCTCCCCCACGATCTCGGCGGGGTTGGTGAGGAACTTATAGATGACGCCCTCTTCCCGGGCCTCGTCGATCTCCAGCTGCTCAGCGGGCATCTCCGCCTCGGTGCGACGGTAGACCACGTAGACCTCCTTGGCCCCCAGGCGGACGGCGGTGCGGCAGGCGTCCATGGCGGTGTTGCCGCCGCCGACAATGGCCACCTTGTCGCCAATGTCCGGCCGCTCTCCCAGGGCCACCCGCTGGAGGAAGTCGATGCCCCCCAGGACCCCGTCCAGGTCCTCTCCCGGGCAGCCGATGGGCATGCTGGACCAGGCGCCGATGGCCACCACCACGGCGTCGTAGCGGCTCTTAAATTCCTCGAAGGTGGCATCCACCCCGATGCGGAAGTTGTTCTTCATCTCCACACCCAGGGAGGCGATCTCGGCGATCTCCTCGTCCAGCACCTTCTTGGGCAGGCGGTACTCGGGGATGCCGTAGCGGAGCATGCCGCCCATCTGGGGCATGGCGTCCACGATGGTCACCCGGTGGCCCTTCAGAGACAGGTAGTAGGCCGCGGTGAGGCCGCCAGGGCCGCCGCCGATGATGCCCACCCGCTTGCCGGTGGCTGCGGCCTTGGGGGGCAGGTAGCCGCCCTGGGCGATGACCCGGTCTGCGGCGAAGTATTTCAAATAGGAGATGGAAATGGGCTCCTCCACCATCTGCCGGCGGCAGCCCCCCTCGCAGGGGTGGGGGCACACCCGGCCAATGGAGGCAGGGATGGGCAGGCGCTCCTTGAGGATGCGCACGGCCTCCTTATCGTCCCCCCGGGCGATGGCCTGGATATAGCCCTGGGCATTCACGCTGGCCGGGCAGTTGAGGACGCAGGGCCCGCGGCAGTCTCCGTCGTGGTCGCTCATCAGCAGTTCGATGCTGGTTTTGCGGGTGCGCACCACCCGCTCGGACTCCGTGTAAATCACCTGGCCGTCCTGGGCCTCGGTGGAGCAGGCCCGCAGCAGCTTGGGGCTGCCCTCGGCCTCCACCACGCAGAGGCTGCAGCCGCCGTAGTGCTTGAGTTCCCCGTTGTGGCAGAGGTTGGGGATGGCAATGCCATTGTGCTCCGCGATCTCCAGGAGGGTCTGGCCGGCGCGGCCTGTGCAGACCTGGCCGTTGATGGTTACCTTAATTCTCGGTTTCATAGTCGTCCCCTCCCTTCTTAGTCTACCACAATGGCGCCAAACTTACAGGAGCTGACGCACTGCTTACACTTGATACAGGCACTCTGATTGATGACGTGGGGCTCTTTCCGCTCCCCGCTGATGCACTCCACCGGGCACTTCCGGGCGCAGACGGTGCAGCCGGTGCACTTGGCGGGGTCGATGGAAATGGTCAGCAGGGCGGAACATTCGTGGGCAGGACATTTCTTGTCCCGAATATGGGCCTCGTACTCGTCCCGGAAATAGCGGATGGTGGTAAGGACGGGGTTGGGGGCCGTCTGGCCCAGGCCGCAGAGGGCGCCGTCCTTGATGCTTACGCACAGCTCCTCCAGCAACTCGATGTCCCCTTCCTGGCCCTTGCCCTCGCAGATCCGGTCCAGGATTTCCTTCATCCGGGTGGTGCCGATGCGGCAGGGCACGCACTTGCCGCAGGACTCCCGGGCGGTGAAGTCCAGGAAGAACCGGGCAATGTTCACCATGCAGGTGCTGTCGTCCATGACCACCATGCCGCCGGAACCCATAATGGCACCCGTGGCAGAGAGGGCCTTGTAGTCAATGGGAGTATCCATCAGGGAGGCGGGGATGCAGCCGCCGGAGGGGCCGCCCATCTGCACGGCCTTATACTGCCGGCCGTCCTTGATGCCCCCGGCGATGTCGAAGATGACGTCTTTCAGGGAGTTGCCCATGGGCACCTCCACCAAACCACCCCGCTGGACCTTGCCGGTGAGGGCAAAGACCTTGGTGCCCTTGGAGTTCTCGGTGCCCATGGCGGCAAAGGCGGCGCCGCCGTTCTGGATGATCCAGGCCACGTTGGCAAAGGTCTCCACGTTGTTAATGTTGGAGGGCTCATTCAAATAGCCCTTCTGGGCAGGGAAGGGAGGCTTGAGCCGGGGCATGCCCCGCTTGCCTTCCATGGACTCGATGAGGGCAGTCTCCTCACCGCAGACGAAGGCGCCTGCGCCGATCTTGATGTTCAGGTCGCAGGAGAAGCCGGTGCCCAGGATGTTCTCCCCCAACAGGCCCCGGCTGCGGGCCTGCTCGATGGCCTTGCTCAGCCGCTCTACCGCCAGGGGGTACTCCGCCCGGATATACACATACATGTCGCTGGCCCCGATGGCATAGGCGCCAATGAGCATGCCCTCAATGAGGGTGTGGGGGTCGGACTCGATGACCGCCCGGTCCATGAAGGCGCCGGGGTCCCCTTCGTCGGCGTTGCAGATCAGGTGCTTGTGCTCCCCTTCCGCCTTCCGGGCCGCGTCCCACTTAAACCAGGTGGGGAAGCCTGCGCCGCCACGGCCGGCCAGGCCGGAGACCTTGATCTCCTCGATGACCGCCTCCGGCTCCATCCGCAGGGCCTTGTCCAGGGCCTGGTAGCCCTGGTGGTTGATGTAGTCGTCGATGCTGGTGGGGTTCACCACGCCGCAGTGGCGCAGGGCCACCCGCTTCTGCTTCTTCAGGAAGCGGGCATCCTCGTCGCTGATGAACATGGCCTCCAGCTTGGAGAAGTCGTTCTTCCGCACCGCCTGGACGATGCCCAGGGCATCGGTTTCCGTCACCTTCACCAGGCGGTGGAGGAGCGTGTCACCCTGGTAGATGTCCACGATGGGCTCCAGGTAGCACATGCCGATGCAGCCGGTGGTCTCCACGGTAAAGCTGTCGGTGGCGGTTTTGTGCCCGGCGATCACCTTGGCCACCCGGGTTGCCCCGGCGGAGACGCCGCAGCTGCCCTGGCCCACCAGGATACGGATGCCCTCCCCAGACTCCCGCTGACGCAGTTTCCGAAGGATCTTGATGGCCTTCTCCGGGGTGAGGTTGCCATAGGTTTCGCCATTGATCATCATCACCGGCGCCAGGGAGCAGCAGCCCAGGCAGGCCACCTCGTTGAGGGTGAACATGCCGTCCTCGGTGGTCTCCCCGTTGGCAATGCCCAGCTCCTGGCTGATGGCCGTGCGGATCCGCTCCGACCCATTCACGTGGCAGGCGGTGCCGTCGCAGAGCATGATCTGGTAGGTCCCCATGGGTTTCAGCCGGAAATAGCTATAGAAAGTGGCTACCCCCATCACCTTGGCCGGGCTGTTTCCCGTCCGCTCGGCCACATGGTAGATCACTTCCTGGGGCAGGTAACCATAGATCGACTGTGCCTGCTGGAGGATCATGATCAGGCTGGTGTCGTCATCCTGATACTGGCGAAGCACACCCTCCATCAGGGACAAATCGACCCCTGATTTAAACTCGGTCATTCTTTTCACTCCTTTGACAAAGAGGATTTCCTTATCATTTTTACAGTTTTTTTATCTTATCTTTCATTTTCCCCGTGCTTATGAAAATAGGATCACATAAATTATAGTCCCATAACCCTCGTTTTGCAAGAGCATTTCCCCAGCTGCTTCAAAGAATTTGCGGGGATTTTTCCTGCATTTTTGATGATTTTTCAGAAAAGCCTCCCAATTTTTCCCTGTCCCGCAGTTCTTTTGCCGGAAAAACTTGCAGAAAAAAAGAGACCTGAGAAATCAGGTCTCTTTTTTGCAACATTTCATTCACGAATGAGGGAGGGGGCGCTTCTCTCAAACGTTGTGCTTCACCCGGTCCCGCTCCTCGGCTCGCTTGGCGTTGTTGAAGCGGTCCAAGGTGCCCACCAGGTAACCGGTGATCCGGCGAATCCGTTCAAAGGGCACGTCATCCTCATGGCGCCCGCAGCCGGGGCACTGGTCCCCGATGATGCCGGAGAAGCCGCACACCGGGTCCCGGTCCACCGGGTGGTTCACCGAGCCGTAGCCGATGCCGCTGTCCTTCATGTGGCGGATGACGGCCTCGAACGCCTCCAGGTTCTCGGACGGGTCGCCGTCGAGCTCAACGTAGGAGATGTGGCCCGCGTTCGTGAGCGCGTGGTAAGGCGCCTCGATCTCTATCTTGTCGAACGCGCTGATGTCGTAGTACACCGGCACGTGGAAGCCGTTCGTGTAGTAGTCGCGGTCGGTGACGCCCTCGATGGAGCCGTAGCGCGCGCGGTCCATGCGCACGAAGCGGCCGGACAGGCCCTCGGCGGGCGTGGCGATCAGGCCGTAGTTCATCTTGCGCTCGGCCGACAGACGGTCC
>OLQU01001596.1_pt1 | contig 14867 bp, 10 predicted proteins | sample 1672271 | NCBI WGS metagenome assembly OLQU01 (sample SAMEA3136666, study PRJEB25190) | human gut metagenome | biome: human gut; feature: human-associated habitat; material: faeces | place: Austria | collected 2013 | reverse complement strand
TGTCCACGAACAGGAAATCGACGTCCTTCCAGACCACATCGGTCCAGAACTGCTTGACAGCACCGGCAATGACCGGGCCGCGCCACACAACGGGGTCTTCCTCATTTTCCACCAGCAGGTTGATGCTCATGACATCAATGCCCATGCGGCTCTGGATGGGCCAGCAACCCTTGTCGTCGGCCATGGCACGGCCATGGATGCCGAACAGCTTGGGAATGGACGGGCCGGTGATGTCGGCATCCAGAATGCCGCAGTGGTAGCCGCGGCGTGCCATGGCGCAGGCCAGCAGGGCGCTGGTCATGCTCTTGCCAACGCCGCCCTTGCCGGACACAACGCCAATGACTTTTTTGACGCTGCTGTTGGGGTTGGGGGCATCGTGCTTGGGCGCTGCATCGCGGGAAGAACATGCTGCTCCACAGCTGGAGCAGTCATGGGTACATTCTTCGCTCATTCTCTTTTTGCGCACGGCTGGCTCAGAGGCATTGGCCGTGTGCTTCCTCCTTGATCAGAATACGGCCATATAAAAGCCGCCCCTTTACTATACCATAAAAGCGCTCAGGAAACAACCCGCCGCGCCGCTCTGCTTTTGCATATCCTGTTCCGCCGCTTCATATGCTGGAACCGGAACATTCCGGCAGGAGGTGCGCCATGCGGCAGAGCTATTTGAAAAATGCGGCGCTGCTCACCGGTTCAGACGTGGTGCTGCGGCTGGCCGGCATGGGCCTGCGCATCTGGCTGGCAAACGAGCTGGGCGGCGAGGGGATGGGCCTTTACCAGCTGGTGCTGGCGGTGTATTCACTGTTCGTTACGTTGGCAACGGCGGGCGTTTCGGTGGCGGCTACCCGGCTCATGGCCGAGGAACTCAGCGGCCCGGCTTCCGCCCATGGTGCAGCCCGCGGCATGCTGCGGCGTCTGCTGGCGGCGGGGCTTCTGCTGGGGCTGTTTGCCGCCGCGCTGCAGCTGGCGACAGCGGATCTTGCGGCCCGGTTGTGGCTTGGCGATGTCCGCGCCGTCGGTGCTTTGCGCGTTTCAGCGCTGGGAATGCCGTGGATGGCAGTGTCTGCGGTGCTGCGGGGCTTTTTCATCGCCCGGCGGCATGTGGCCCCCAATGTGTTCAGCCAGCTTACGGAGCAGACGGTGCGCATCGCGCTGGTGGCACTGGCGCTTACCCGCACCGAGGGCCTTGCGGTGGGCGTGCGCTGTATGCTGGTGCTGGGAGCTACCGCCGTCAGCGAAGCGGTGTCGGCGCTGTGCATGCTGGCCTTTTACCGGCGGGATGCCCGCAGTGCCTTTGCGGGGCAAAAAGCCGTCCGCCCGGCAGACACTGCCCGCCGTCTGTGGGAGATCCTGTGGCCGGTGGAGGGCGGGCGGGTATTGGCAAGCGCCCTGCACACGGCGGAGAATATGCTGGTGCCCGCCTGCCTTGCGGTCTATCTGATCAACGCGGGCGGGCGCACCGCCGCGCTGGAGCAGTACGGAGAACTGAAAGGCATGGCTCTGCCGCTGCTTACGTTCCCATTTGGCCTGCTGGGCAGTCTTTCGGTGCTGCTGATGCCGGAGATCACGCAGGCTCATATTCTGGGCCAAACCGAACGGCTCAAAACACTTCTGGACCGGATGTTGCGGCTCACCGGCTATTTTTCCGCGCTGGCAGGGGTGATGTTCTGGGTGTGGGGACGGCCGCTGGCACAGCTTTTGTACCAAAGTGCGGATGCCGGGTTTTATCTGGAAACGCTGGCTCCTGCCATGCCGCTGATGTATCTGGAAAGCATGGTGGACGGTGCCATGAAAGGGGTAGGAGAGCAGAAGGCGGCCTTCCGCTACAGCGTGTGGGATTCCATCCTGCGCATTGGCGGGGTGGTGGCGCTGCTGCCGCGCTTTGGCATGAAGGGCTTTTTGGCAGTGATCCTGCTTTCCAGCCTGTACACCTGTGTGGCCAACACCGGGCATCTGCTGTTTTCCAGCGGCACGCAGCATGCATTCCGCCGCTGGCTGGGTGCACCGGCACTGGCAGCTGTGCTGGCTGCGGCGGCTGGTATGGCGTTGCGGAAGCTGCTTGCGGATGGGTTTGCGGCTCGGCTGCCTTTGCAGCTGGCCGCGTTGGGCATAGGCGGCTGCGCTACCACAGGAGTGTTCCTGCTGGCGGCATGGCCGCTGGGCCTTGGAGAGGAAGCAGCCGCGCTCTGGGCTGCGCACCGGCCCGGTGGACCGAAAAAATAGAGGGAGTTTGGCAGCGGATTCAAATTTTCTGGACATTCTGCAGTGTTCTGAGTATAATATAAAGATAGGGCTGTCCGGTGCGCCGGGCAGGACGGAACGCCGGAAGCTCCTTCCGGCAAAAACAGCGGCGTTTTACGCCGTGTGCAAAAAGAGGACTTTTTTGTGAAAGATAAAAAAAACACACCGCAGGTGCTTGCGCGCCGGGCGCTGCTTGTGCTGCTGGATGCAGCCATTGTTGCATTCAGCTTTTATTTTGCGCTTCTGCTGCGGGCAGACGGAGCAGTGGAAGCTGCCTGGTGGCCGCATAACCGTGAGCTTCTGTACGAAAATCTGCCATGGATCGTGGCGGTGTACATTGCCAGCTTTCTGTTCAGCGGGCTGTACTCCGTACTGTGGAAGTATGCCGGTGAACGCGATCTGATGCGTCTGGCGGGAACGGTGGCTGTGCCTACCGTTGTCGTCTACTGTGTCAACCGTCTGTGCATCCACGGCGTGCTGTTCAACTCCGCCAACTGTATGGCGGCGGTGCTCATCTTCCTGCTGGTGGGCGGCAGCCGTCTGGCATGGAGGCTGTTTTTGAACCATCCTCTGGGCGAAAAGCTGCGCGGCGCTGCCAGCAAGGACCCCAACCGCCCGGTGATGATCGTAGGTGCAGGCGAAGCCGGTGCATGGGCCATCAACGTGTGCAAATCCAATAAGGAATATGGTCACGCGGTGGTGGCGGTGGACGATGATCCCACAAAACTCAACCAGACCATCCACGGGGTGCCGGTGAAGGGCACGCTGGAGGATATCCCGGACCTGTGCAAGCGCTACGGAATCCACAGCATCATCATCGCCATTCCTACCCTGAAGGGCAGCAAGCTGAACCATGTCATCGATCTGTGCGTCAGCACCCATTGTGCGGTGCAGCTGCTCAGTGACCCGCAACTGGTGGGCAGCGGTACACCGCAGCAGGGAGCCTTCCGCGAGTTGAACCCGGCGGACTTCCTCTCCCGCGATGAGGTGACGCTGGATACCGATCAGATCTCCGGCTACCTCACCGGCAAGACCGTTCTGGTCACGGGCGGCGGCGGCTCCATCGGCAGCGAACTGTGCCGTCAGGTGATGCGCTTCAAGCCCGGCAAGCTGCTTATTTTTGATATCTACGAGAACTGCGCCTACGAGCTTTTGATGGAGCTGCAGCAGAAGTACGGCCGGGATATCCCGGTAACGGTGCTCATTGGCTCCATCCGCGATAAAAAGCGTCTGGATGAGGTTTTTGAAACCTATCATCCCACTGTGGTGTTCCATGCGGCAGCACACAAGCATGTGCCGCTGATGGAGGTCAGCCCTGCCGAGGCCGTGAAGAATAATGTTCTGGGCACCAAAAATCTGCTGGTGAGCGCCAGCGAACACGACGTGGAGCGGTTCGTGCAGCTTTCCACCGATAAGGCTGTGAACCCCACCAGTGTGATGGGCTGTACCAAGCGCATCTGCGAAATGCTCATCCAGACCTTTGCGGGCAACACGGATATGAAGTGTGTGGCTGTGCGTTTTGGCAATGTGCTGGGCAGCCACGGCAGCGTCATTCCGCTGTTTGAGGCCCAGATCAAAAAAGGCGGGCCTGTCACCCTGACGGATCCCAACATTGAGCGCTACTTTATGACCATTCCGGAAGCGGCCCAGCTGGTGCTGCAGGCTGGTGCGCTGGCCGAAAGCGGCAATATCTATGTGCTGGACATGGGCGAGCCGGTCAAGATCATGGATCTTGCCAAGCAGCTCATCCGCTTTTACGGCTATGAGCCGGGCGTGAATATGGAGATCAAGATCGTGGGTCTGCGCCCGGGCGAAAAGCTCTACGAAGAGCTGATGATGGACGAGGAGCAGGATAAGATGCGCCGCACCCAGCACAATAAAATTTTTGTGGCTTCGCCGCGCAGCATCGATCTGGCCGAGTTCTACGGGCAGCTGCAGGAGCTTGCCGCTGCGGCAGAGCACAACGACGAGGGTGTGGTGCAGCAGCTGGCAAAGATGATCCCGACCTTCACCCCCACCCGCCAGAATCTGAAGCTGTAAACTCCCCCAGTCTGCTGCGCAGACAGCCCCCTCAAAGAGGGAGCCTGTCCGTGCGGCAAAGCTTCCCTCTTTGAGAAAGACTTCCCCCGGCCGGGACAGATTCTCCCTGCGCCGGGGAAAAATGTCACCACAGGTAACAAAGAGAAAAACAGATGTCGCGCCAGCGACAAAAAGGGGAATGGGTGGCATCGCATCAGCGATGACGAAAGGAGTTTCTACTGATGTCACTGCGGCGATCGGCCGCGTGCATATAAAATGAGAGGGATGTTACTATGGAAAAGAAACCGTTTCTGACCGAGGCGATGGCACAGGAGATCATTCAGGATGTGCCCACGCCGTTCCATGTCTACGATGAGAAGGGCATCCGTGAAAATGCCCGCCGCATCAACAAGGCATTCAGCTGGAACAAAGGCTTCAAGGAGTATTTTGCCGTCAAGGCTCTGCCGAACCCTGTCATCCTGCAGATCCTCAAGGAGGAGGGCTGCGGCGTGGACTGCTCGTCCCTGACTGAGCTGATGCTCAGCGAGGTGTGTGGCTTCTCCGGCAGCGATATCATGTTCTCCTCCAACCAGACTCCCGTGGAAGATATGAAGAAGGCCTACGAGCTGGGCGCTTATATCAATCTGGACGATGCCACCATGGTGGAATTTCTGGAGCGTGTCGCCGGTGTGCCGGAGAACATCTTCTGCCGCTATAACCCGGGCGGCACCTTCAGTCTGGGCGAGAGCGAAGAGGGCTTTCAGGTCATGGACAAGCCCGGCGATGCCAAGTACGGCATGACCGAGGAGCAGATGATCGAAAGCTACAAGAAGCTGGCCGCCAAGGGTGCCAAGAACTTCGGCATCCACGCTTTCCTTGCTTCCAATACCATTTCCGATGAGTATTACCCGGAGCTGGCAGGTATCCTGTTCCAGCTGGCTGTCCGGGTGCAGAAGGCCACCGGTGTGCACATCGGTTATATCAACCTGTCCGGCGGTGTGGGCATCCCGTACCGCCCGGAGCAGACCGAGAACGATATCATGGCCATCGGCGAGGGTGTGCGCAAGAAGTTTGAGGAAATTCTGGTGCCCGCAGGCATGGGCGATGTGGCCATCTTTACTGAGATGGGCCGCTTTACCACCGGCCCCTACGGCGCACTGGTGGCAACTGCCATCCACGAAAAGCACATCTATAAGGAATACATCGGTCTGGATGCCTGCGCTGCCAACCTGATGCGCCCGGCCATGTATGGTGCTTACCATCACATCACCGTGCTGGGTAAGGAAAATGAGCCTTGCGACCATATGTACGATGTGGTGGGCGGTCTGTGCGAGAACAACGACAAGTTTGCCATTGACCGGATGCTGCCCAAGATCGACATTGGCGACATCGTTTATATCCACGACACCGGTGCACACGGCTCTGCCATGGGCTACAACTACAACGGCAAGCTGCGCAGCGCCGAAGTGCTGCTGTGCGAGGATGGCACCCACCGTCTGATCCGCCGTGCCGAGACGCCGCGCGATTACTTTGCAACGCTGGGTTTCCTGCCCCTGATGAAGCCGCTGTTTGAAGATTAAGAGGTATCATAAATGTTTTTTGGCTTTCAGCTCACCCTTGGCCTGATGATGGTATTCTACGGCTATTCGGTCATGAAAAATCCCCGTGTCTGGGGAGATCAGGGCCGCCGTGCCGTCAAAGCGGAGCACTTTGAGGAATACTGCCGCCAGAACGGCCTGTTCTTTTTGAAGGCAGGCTGCGTGGTGGCGGTGATCGGTGCGCTGGATGCGCTCATCACGCTGGATGCCCTGCTGTACGCTCTGCTGTACCTCTTCGGTCTGGCCTTCGCGTTCTATCCGCTGGTCAAATGGTGCCGCGAAAATGAGGGCTTCAGCTGGCCTTGGCCCCATGTCCAGAGTGAGAAAAAGCGCATCAAAGAGCTGCGTAAGGAGCAGAAAACTCACGCCTTGCAGGACGAAGATAAAAAATAACAGAAACAGAATGACACCCTGTATCGGAAAATTTTCGGTACAGGGTGTCATTTTTTACACGTCAGAAATGAGACGGTTTTCTATAAGAAAGTCTCTGGCGTGTTTATATGCGTAAGTACGCTTACTTCCACCGGACAAGGAGTATCCGAGTTCTTTAAAATATCTGGAACCGAAAAAGCGTAAATCAGAACCAGAATAGTTGTCATTAAGGGATTTTTGAAATTTAGTGTCCTCTTTCACCGATTCGGAAAAAGAATAGAAAAGTTCCTTATAAGGACAATCGTTTAAATTGCCAGTCATGCAATGATCGACATCCCGATACACACAAAAGATGAAAAAGGCTGTGCGGGTGAAAGAATCTAATTGTGCAAAAACAGTATCATACAGCATCCGCTTTCCAGTATAGTAGGAAACACTAATATGCATTTCATCAGCATATTGAAATAGTTCAGGGTTTGGAATGCTGTTACGATCAACATATCTGGAAATTAAGGCTGAAGCATCTGTAGAAGACAATGCGGAAGGAACAACCTCATCACGTTCCATAGCGAGATCAGAAAGATAATCCATCTGGGAATTACTGGGAGAAGTTGGAGTAAGGCGAGAATAGGAAATAGGATCTTCGTATCCTAAATCCATAATACGGGATAGCACATCCTCACCGGAAAAAACACGAATGCTACGTTTTGTACGCATCTTTCCGGTTTGGGTGAATTTACCAGAAAAAACATAATCGGAGTAGTTGAGATTGCAGTCAGATGAGTCAGAATAAAGTTGATCGTAATCACTGAAGTGGCCATTAAAAGAGCTGTTATTGGACTTGCCTGCGGGCAATGTGTTCTCTGAAGATGTGGACACATCAAAAAGGGAATGAAATAAAGAAGAAAAAAGCCCCATAACGTCAACCTCCGTTTCAGGTGAGAGAAATGATCGCCTTTTGCAGTTTCTGATAAAACTGCCCCAGATGATATCCGTCCACAAACCGGTGGTTCACTTCCACGCTCATGCCGAGGGTCTCACGGTCGTTCTGCAGGACATATTTGCCCCAGCAGATGCGGGGGATGGCATCGTCTTTGTCAAAATCCCGCTCGTTGGTGCAGCTGGTCAGATCAAACCACGGCGTGGTGGAAATGTAGATCAGCGCGTCCGTCTCGCAGTCCTGATCCAGAAAGCTCTGCTGTGCTCTTAGCTTTTGCAGCGCAGCAGAACTCGTCCAGCGTGCCGGTCTTGGGCAGTGTGACGATGTGGAACTGCTCACTGCCGGGCTTCAGGTCGGTCAGGCTGGGGATGCGCTTATCCAGAAGCCAGACCTCGCCGTTCCGGATGGTATAGCGGAAATTCACCACGCTGTTCACGGCATCGGTCACGAGATAGCCGAGGGCATAATAAAAGGAAATGCCGCGGGCTTTGGTGTAGGCGTGGAGATTCGTCACGTCCACCCGGAAGGTGACACTGTAAAATGGCTGCGACACTCCGGAAAAGAACCGGAACAGCTCTGCCCGCGGCCACGTGTTCATGTCGATTTTATGCATGGTCGTTTTCTCCATCCGCCTTGCTTTTATCCAGCGCATCGAACTGCTTTATGATCTGCGGGTCCTTCAGCTTGACGACCTTGCCGGAGAGATAATGCAGGGTGTTTTCCTCGGGAATATCAAGGAAAGTGACCCGCACAGCGCACAGGGCCTGCGTTTTGGTGCCGGTGCGCTCGTTCATCTTGCGGTTGCCGTACTTGATGTCGCCCAGAACCGGACGGCCCAGATAGGCCAGATGTGCACGGATCTGGTGGGTGCGGCCGGTGACAAGGCCGATCTTGCACAGGGCGAACGGCCCGGCGGTGCGCAGTACGTCCACGTCCGTAATGATCTGCTTGCGGCGCTCGTCCTGCGACTGGTGTGCATGGATGCTTACCTTGTTGTTCTTCTCGTCGTGCTCCCACCATGCGGTGAACCGCCCGGACTGCGGGATACCCACCGTGATGGTGTAGTACTCCTTTTTGAGTAGGTCAGTGCGGATGATCTCGTTCATGTCCCGCAGGGCGGTGTAGCTCTTGGCGGCGATCACAAGGCCCTCGGTGCCGCGGTCCAGCCGGTTGCAAATGCCGGGCTTGAACCGGTTCTCGCCGTGGGGGTCGTACTCGCCTTTTTCGGCCAGATACTGGGTAAAAGCGTCCACAAGGTTCGCATCGCCGGTGCGGTCGCTATGGCACAAAAGGTGGGTGGGTTTGTACAGCACAGCAATGTTTTCGTCCTCATAAATGACATTGACCTTGGGCTGATTCTGCTTTTTTTTCGGCGCGGCCTTCTGCACGGTTTTTGCGCCTTCCGGCGGGAAAAACTCGTCGTTGATGTACAGCTCGATCAGGTCGCCTGCCTGAATGCGGTACTCCGGCACGGCCTTTTTTCCGTTTACCTTCACGCGCTTATTGCGGAAGCTCTTGTACAAAAGGCTGGTGGGAAAATCGCGGGTCACGCTCTGCACAAAGCGGGAAAGACGAACGCCGTCGTCGTTGGCGGTTGCGGTATATTGTTTCATAAATGTTCCTCAATTTTCAAGAGATACCTTTATAGTAATACAGCCTTGGCTGCAAGTCAACGCGGAAACGCCCCGGATCAAAACTATTTTACCGCAAAGCCTTGAGTTCCGGGCGCAAAATGGGTACTATTATAAGGAATGAATCAGAAGGAGAGTACCGCAATGGCAGAACACAAACGGCATCAGGGACACCGCCAGCGGATGCGCGAACGGGTGCAGAACTACGGCCTGGACAGTCTGGCCGAGCACGAAGCGCTGGAATATGTGCTGTACCTCACCAACGCCCAGAAGGACACCAACGGCATCGCTCACGACCTGATCGACCGCTTTGGCGATTTTGCCGCTGTGCTGGAAGCCAGCGAGGAAGAGCTGTGCACTGTGGAGGGCGTAGGCCCGGCCACAGCCCGGATGCTGCATCTGCTGCCAGAGATCAGCCGCTACTATGGCCGCAGCCGTACCAGCACCACCCGCTGCATCAGAACTACGGAGCAGATGGGCAGCTATCTGATGGCGAAGTTTGCGTGGTCGGATTACGAGCGTGCAATGCTGGTCAGTCTGGACAGCCGTAAGCGGGTGCGCGCGGCGGTCTGGCTGCGGGAAGGCACCACCGACCGGGTAAGTCTGGATATCAAGGATGTGGTATCTGCGGCCATCAAGGGCGGCACCGACACGGTGGTGCTCAGCCACAACCACCCCAACGGTGCGGCCTTGCCCTCCATGGAGGATCTGGAGGCCACTGGCAATATTGCCCGGGCATTGGGCCTTGTGAACATCCATCTGCTGGATCACTTCATCCTGACCGATACGGAGTATTTCTCCATGCGGGACGCAAACCGCCTGCCGATCTATGACTTTAAAACAGGTACGCTTTTCTGGCCTTGATCCGTGAAACAACAAAAAAGTGTTTACATTATAAAACTGGTGTGCTATAATCAAACCGTAAAATACAACTGATTGTGGTTCTTTGCGCGAGGGCCGGAGAGGAGAGGGAAGATGGCAGACGAAAAATTTGAACTGGTATCCTCTTACCAGCCCACCGGCGACCAGCCGCAGGCCATTGAAACACTGGTGAAAGGCGTGGAGCGGGGCGACCGCTGCCAGACCCTGCTGGGTGTTACCGGCAGCGGAAAGACCTTTACCATGGCAAATGTTATTGCAAAATGCAACCGGCCCACGCTGGTTCTGGCCCACAACAAAACGCTGGCGGCCCAGCTGTGCACCGAGTTCCGGTCGTTTTTCCCCAACAACGCAGTTGAGTATTTCGTCTCCTACTACGATTACTACCAGCCGGAAGCCTATATCCCCAGCACGGACACCTATATTGAAAAGGACAGCGCCATCAACGACGAGATCGACCGCCTGCGCCATTCGGCCACGGCGGCGCTTTCGGAGCGGCGGGATGTGATCATTGTAGCATCGGTTTCCTGCATCTACTCGCTGGGCGACCCCATCGACTACCGCAGCATGGTCATCAGCCTGCGCCCCGGCATGCAGATGGAGCGCGATGCGCTGTGCCAGAAGCTGGTCACTCTGCAATATGAACGCAATGATGTGAATTTTGTGCGCAACAAGTTCCGTGTGCACGGCGATATCGTGGACATCTACCTTGCCTATATGAGCGAGCTTGCCATCCGGGTGGAATTTTTTGGGGACGAGATCGACCGCATCACGGAGTTCAACCCTCTCACCGGGGCCAAACAGAACGTGGTCAAGCACGTGGCCATCTTCCCGGCCAGCCACTATATCGTCAGCGCCGAGAAGAAGGCCGCAGCACTGGAAAAGATCCGCGCCGAGTGCGACGCACAGGTGAAGCAGTTCACCGCCGAGGGCAAGCTGATCGAGGCGCAGCGCATTGCCCAGCGCACCAATTACGATATTGAGATGCTCAACGAGGTGGGCATGTGCAAGGGCATCGAGAACTATTCGGCGGTGCTTTCGGGCCGTGCGCCGGGCAGTATGCCCACCACTCTGCTGGATTATTTCCCGGATGATTTTCTGCTGTTTGTGGACGAGAGCCATGTTACCCTGCCGCAGGTGCGCGCCATGTACGGCGGCGACTATGCCCGCAAAAAAACGCTGGTGGAGTACGGCTTCCGCCTGCCGTCCGCTTTCGATAACCGCCCGCTCAAGTTCGAGGAAGTGGAGTCCAAGCTGAACCAGATGATCTTCGTTTCGGCTACGCCCGGCGACTACGAGCGGCAGAACAGCACGCAGGTGGCGCAGCAGGTCATCCGGCCCACCGGCCTTTTGGACCCGCTCATTTCGGTGCGCCCGGTGGAAGGGCAGGTGGTAGATCTGTTGGGCGAGATCAATACCCGTATCCAGCGGCACGAGCGCGTTCTCGTGACCACGCTGACCAAGAAAATGGCCGAAGACCTGACCGACTACCTTACCGAACAGGGCATCAAAGTCAAGTATATGCACCACGAGGTGGACACCTTTGAGCGCATGGAGATCATCAAGGACCTGCGCCTTGGCTCCATTGATGTTGTGGTGGGCATCAACCTGCTGCGCGAGGGTCTTGACCTGCCCGAGGTGAGCCTTGTGGCCATTCTGGATGCCGACAAAGAGGGCTTTCTGCGCAGCGAGACCAGCCTGATCCAGACTATTGGCCGCGCGGCCCGCAATGCCGAGGGCCTTGTCATCATGTACGCGGATGTCGTCACCGACAGTATGGACCGCGCCATCACCGAGACCGAGCGCCGCCGCGCCATCCAGATGGCCTACAATAAAGAACATGGCATCGTGCCAAAAACCATCGTCAAGGCCATTGCAGACAGCATCGAGATCAGCGATAAAGCGGAGAACGCTAAGCTGAACACCCGCCGCATGGGCAGGATGGAGCGGGAGGCCGCCATCGAGCGCCTGACCCGTGAGATGAAGGAAGCGGCGAAGCTGCTGGAGTTTGAGCACGCGGCCTTCCTGCGTGACCAGATCGACCGACTGCGCCGGGGCGAGAACCCGACGGTGGACTCTGCGGCAGAAACGGAGCGCAAACAGAATCATTCACAGACACAACGAAAAGGGAGAAAATACCTTGGCAAACGATAAAATCGTCATCAAAGGTGCCCGCGAGCACAACCTGAAAAATGTTAACCTGACCCTCCCGAGGGAAAAGCTGATCGTCATGACCGGCCTTTCCGGTTCGGGCAAGTCGAGCCTTGCGTTCGACACCATCTATGCCGACGGCCAGCGCCGCTATGTGGAAAGCCTTTCCAGCTACGCACGCATGTTTTTGGGCCGCATGGACAAGCCCGATGTGGACGAGATCACCGGCCTGTCACCGGCAATTTCCATCGACCAGAAAACCACCAGCCACAACCCGCGTTCCACCGTGGGCACCGTGACGGAGATCTACGATTATCTGCGACTTCTGTACGCCCGCGTGGGCGTGCCCCACTGCCCGGTGTGCGGGCGGGTGATCAGCCAGCAGACCGTGGACGAAATGGTGGACGCGGTGCTTAAACTGGACGAAGGTACGAAGTTTCAGGTGCTGGCTCCTGTGGTGCGCCAGCGCAAAGGCACCCAGCAGAAAGAGCTGGATGCTGCCCGCCGCGGTGGCTATGCTCGTGTGAAGATCGACGGCAACCTGTATGATCTTGACGAAGAGATCAAGCTGGAAAAGAACATCAAGCATACGGTGGAGATCGTGGTGGACCGCCTTGCCATGCGCAAGGGCATCCGGGGCCGTCTGGCCGATTCTCTGGAAACCGCGCTGGCGCTTACCGGCGGCATCGCCGAAGTGGACGTGATCGGCGGCGATTGTATGACCTTCAGCCAGAACTTTGCCTGCCCGGAGCACGGCATTTCCATCAGCGACCTGTCACCCCGGCTCTTCTCCTTCAATAACCCGCTGGGAGCCTGCGAAAAGTGTACCGGCCTTGGCACCTTTATGCGGGTGGACGAGGAACGCATCCTGCCCAACCGGAACCTTTCCATCCGTGAGGGTGCCATCAAGGCCAGCGGCTGGTACTATGCCGAGGGGTCTGTATCCGAAATGTATTATCTGGGTCTTGGCAAAAAGTACGGTTTTACGCTGGATACGCCCATCAAAGAGATGAGCACCGAAGCTGTCAATGCGTTGCTGTACGGAACCAATGGCGAAAAAATTGAGATGCACCGCACGAATGAGTTCGGAAGCGGTGTGTATTATAATACCTTCGAGGGCATCGTGGAAAACCTTGAGCGCCGCTTCCGCGAGACCAACAGCGAGTGGATGAAGGAAGAAATCGGCAGCTTCATGTCCGGCGTGGAGTGCCCGGACTGCCACGGCAAGCGCCTGAAACCCGTGGTGCTGGCTGTGACCATCGGGGATAAGAACATCAGTGATTTCTGCGAAATGTCCATCCGGGACGAGCTGAAATTCATTGCCGAGAACGAACCGAACCTGACCGAAAAACAGAAGCAGATCGGCGGGCAGATCATGAAGGAGATCCGGAACCGCCTGCAGTTTTTGCAGAGCGTGGGTCTGGATTATCTCACGCTGGCCCGCTCAGCAGGCACTCTTTCCGGCGGCGAGAGCCAGCGCATCCGCCTGACCACTCAAATCGGCAGTGCGCTTTCCGGCGTGCTCTATGTGCTGGACGAGCCGTCCATCGGCTTGCATCAGCGCGATAACGACAAGCTCATTGCCACCCTGAAAAATCTCCGCGACCTCGGCAACACAGTCATTGTGGTGGAGCACGATGAAGATACCATGCGCAGCGCGGATTATATCGTGGATGTAGGCCCGGGCGCAGGCGTGCATGGCGGTGAGATCGTAGCCGCTGGCAGCGTGAAGGACATCTGCAAGGCAAAGCGCAGCATCACCGGCGATTATCTCTCCGGCCGCAAACGCATTGCCGTACCGCAGACCCGCCGCACCGGCAACGGCAATTACCTTACTGTACGGGGTGCACGGGAAAATAACCTGCGCAATATCGACGTGAAATTCCCGCTGGGAGAGTTTATTTGCGTTACCGGCATTTCCGGCTCCGGCAAGTCCAGCCTCATCAACGAAATTCTGTATAAGACGCTTGCCTGCGAGCTGAACGGCGCGCGTTCCCGCGCAGGCAAATGCGATGGGGTAGAAGGGCTGGAATTTGTGGATAAGGTCATCGGTATCGACCAGCAACCCATTGGCCGTACGCCGCGCTCCAATCCGGCCACTTATACCGGTGTGTTCAATGATATCCGCACGGTATTCTCCCAGACACAGGATGCCAAAATGCGCGGTTACGGCCCGGGGCGTTTCAGTTTTAATGTCAAGGGCGGCCGCTGCGAAGCCTGTGAGGGCAACGGTATTCTGCAGATCGAGATGCACTTCCTGCCGGATGTGTACGTGCCCTGCGAGGTATGCAAGGGGGCGCGTTACAACCGCGAAACGCTGGAAGTGAAGTATAAGGAAAAGACCATCTCCGATGTGCTGAACATGACCGTGGAGGAAGCAGTGGTATTCTTTTCCAACCAGCCCAAGATCGCCCGCAAGCTGCAGACCCTGCTGGACGTGGGTCTTGGTTATGTAACACTCGGCCAGAGCGCCACCACCCTTTCCGGCGGCGAAGCCCAGCGCGTGAAGCTGGCAAACGAGCTGGCCCGCCGCAGCACTGGCAAGACCGTGTATATTCTGGACGAGCCTACTACCGGCCTGCATATTGCAGATGTGCACCGCCTGATCGAGGTGCTGCAGAAGCTGGTAGATGCGGGCAACACGGTTATTGTCATCGAGCACAATCTGGATCTTATCAAGTGCGCCGACCATATCATTGACCTTGGCCCTGAAGGCGGCAGTGCAGGCGGCGAGATCGTGGCCGAAGGCACGCCCGAACAGGTGGCAGAGGTGCCAGGCAGCTTTACCGGTCAATATCTGAAACCGCTTTTGGAAAAAGACAAGCTTCTGCAAGCGAAAGAGCAAAAATGAATAAAGCGCGTACTTTCGCAAAAATCAGACTTTTTACGAAAAAAGCAAAGAAAATTGTAAAAATCTGTTGACAAAACTGCTGTATCTGAGTATAATATTTCATGTCGCCACGCTTCGGTAGGGAAGCGGCGGTCGATATCCGGGTGTAGCGCAGTTTTGGTAGCGCGCTTGAATGGGGTTCAAGAGGC
>OLQU01001595.1_pt1 | contig 14872 bp, 22 predicted proteins | sample 1672271 | NCBI WGS metagenome assembly OLQU01 (sample SAMEA3136666, study PRJEB25190) | human gut metagenome | biome: human gut; feature: human-associated habitat; material: faeces | place: Austria | collected 2013 | reverse complement strand
GGACAATACACAGGACTAAAAGATAAAAACAAAGAAGAGATTTACGAGGGAGATATTATACATATTAATGATAAATTCCTTAATAAAAATAATTATGCAATTTTATGGAATCAACAAGAATTAGGATATTATTTATTTGCAACAGATTTAGAAAAAGTAAATCATATCGGTGGAATATTATATGCACACTTAGATGGACTAGATGTCACAGTAATAGGCAACATATATGATAATCCAGAAATGTAGGAGGTAACAATGGAGATTAAAAGATTAGATTTGAAATTAAATGAAGGACACGCAGTATGTTTTGATTTTGACGGAGTAATACATAAATATTCAAAAGGTTGGCAAGATGGAAGTATTTATGATGAGTATAATAAAAATGTATTAGACTTAATGTTGTTTTTACAAAAGGCTAAAATACCAGTATTTATATGTTCTACAAGAGAGCCAATGCAAATTATAAATTGGTGGAATAAACAAGGTTTTTGGTGTGAAGCTATAAGTATAAATAATGATGAAAAATTTTGGAAAGAACTTAATTTTGTAGGAGTTACAAATAGAAAACTGCCAGCCCAGATTTATATAGATGATAGAGCATATAAATATACAGGACAAACTGTAAAACAATTTATATTAGATAATTCGGAGGAAATATAAAATATGGACGAGATTAAAGTAGAAATATGGAAAGATATAAAAGATTATCCTAAATATCAAATTAGTAATTTTGGTAGAGTTAAAAGTAAAAAAAGGATTACAAATGTTGGAATAAAGAACGTAGAAAAAATTATAAGAAATGAAAAAATTTTAAAACCGTTAAAGTTAACTAAAGGATATTTAGGAATTAGATTATTATATTTTTTAAATAATGGTGGAGAATATAAAGAATTAGGAAGAATAGAAAATGCAGAAATAACTCCAGAAGAGGATAAAGATGATACAGAAATGAAAGATTATATTAACAAAACGGAAAGTTATGATGGAGAATTAACAGTAGATATTAAAGATAGAGAAGCTATAAGAAGAATAAAGCAATTATTAAAAACAGATATACAGAAAAAAGCAGAGCAAAGATACAACAAGCAAAGTTTTAGAAAATTTATAAAAAATAAATTAAGGAGGAATTAAATGAATAGAAAAGACCTTAAAGATTACAAATATAATCAAGAATGGATAAAAGGACGTATAGAATACATAGAAGAGTATAGAGCTACGATAAATAAGTTAGTGACAACTCTTTCTGATATGCCAAAAGGAAGTAGAACAATTTATGATAATGAAGCTGAAAAAGTAGCAAAACTACAAGATACTTTAGATGAATTATATAATTACATAGCTGAACAACAAGAAAAACAAAAAGAAATTCTAGAACAATTGAATAAATTAGAACAGCCATATAGAACAATTTTAGAATTACATTACATAAATGGATATAACTTAGTAGAAGTAGCTTGTAAAATGAAATATAATTATGAATATACTAAAAAGATTAATAGTATTGCTTTAAAAAAATTTGATGAAACAAAGTGAGTTTTCCCTAAAAGTTACTGAATATCCCTATTGACATATGCTAATATATATAATAGCAAATAAGTTAGATAATAAATATCTAATACTGTTTGTAGTTATTCGGTTAAGAGTAGACGTTTTAAATGTCTGCTCTTTTTTGTGTATGCTAGGTATCACAGATGATACGCAATAATTAGCCAATAAGTTTAGGAAATTTTCATAGGTGCATTCTCCTTTCTTTTGAAGTATAAATGGAAGAACATAAGCCAATCCTAGCTAGGCTTAAATATGGCAAATTAATCCAAAAAGTTTGGAGCCTTCCTGCTAAGAAGTGCGTACCTATTTAGGTATATGGTGCAAGTCCATAGTTTGTCGCCAAACGGTAGAGTATTTCAAACGGCTTTGAACCTTGTCTTGAAAACAAGTGGAGCAGAAATGCTTGGGGGTCGGCACCTCACTCTATCGCCAATAAATATAGATAGTATGTAGATATGTAAGAAACGTGACTAGTAGCTGGAGTCGAGGAAACCTTGAGAAACTTTAATATGTGCACTAAAAAAAGTTTCAAGAGCAGGAATATATGGAGATTTACATATTTACATAGTGTTTATAAAAATGTGAGGTAGCTTATGAATACAAATGAAATAGTAAAAAAATTTGAAAAAGAAGTTTGTCCATATTGTATACACTATAGAGATAAAAATTATAAGGAATGTAGTGTTGTTGTAATGATTAATGGACAAGCTAATTGTATTAATTGTAAATGCATAGAATATAACAGAAATAGTGAATAAAGCAGGTGGGAGTTGATGGCAAATGAACAAAACTTAATACCTTTTAATAAACGAACCAAGAACGAACAAAGAGAGTATGCAAGAAAAGGCGGAAAGAAATCAGGGGAAGTTCGAAGAAAAAGAAAAGCAATGAAAGAGCAAACTGAATTATTGTTATCATTACCTTTTAATATTATAGATAAAAATGGAAATGAATTAAAAAGAGTATTAGAAAGTTTAGGAATAGATGAGGAAAATATAGATAATCAAATGGCAATGATTGTTGCATTATGGAGAACAGCATTAGGAAATGGTAGAAATCAAGTTACAGCAGTACAGGAATTAAGAGATATTATTGGAGATAAAGAAGAAAAAGAAGCAACAGTACAAAGAATTGAAATTATAAATGATTTACCGAATGAGGAAGAAGACAATGAGTCAAGTTAGATTAAAAGAATTAATAGCACCTCATTTTTGGAATACTTTTAATTCAAAGAAAACGCATCAAATTGACAAGGGTGGAAGAGGTAGTACAAAGACAAGTAAAAACAGTTTAAAAGTAGCTTTACATTGCTTACAAGAAGAAAAATGTAGTGCAGTAATAATTCGTAGGTATCAAAACACTTTAAGAAACTCTGTATATAAAGAAATGAAAAGAGCTTTAAAAAGATTAGGGCTAGAAGAAGGAATAGATTATACAGCATTTAAGAATCCTGCAGAAATACATCTTAATAATGGTAACAATGTTTATTTTGCTGGTGGAGATGACTACGAAAAGATAAAAGGTATGATAGATGAAAATACACCTATTAAAATATTATGGTTTGAAGAATTAACAGAGTTTGACAATGCAGATGATATAGACCAAATAATAGCAACATTTACAAGAGGTAATGATGATTGGTTTATTGTTTTATACTCTTATAATCCACCAAAGAACAAATTTAATTGGGTAAATCAATGGGCAGAGAAAATGGCAAAAAGAAGTGATTGTAGAGTTACCCAGACAGATTATAGAACAGTACCTGAAAAATGGCTTGGAAGAATATTTATTAATCAAGCCGAGGAAATGAAGAAAAATGATGAAAAACGTTATAGATGGATTTATTTAGGAGAAGTAATTGGACTAGAAGGACTTATATATAACCCAGATTTAATAGAGTATGTAGATGAAGATTATTTAGAAAAGAATAAAGTAAAAATATTATATATAGATTTTGCAATAGACTCAGGACATCAGACATCTGCAACAACTTGTGGAGCATACGGATATGGAACAGATGGATATTGGTATTTATTAGATACTTATTATTACAGTCCACATGAAAAGTCAAATAAAAAAGCACCAAGTGAACTAAGCAGAGATATATTTAATTTTGAATTAGCAATGAATAAGAAATATAAAGCAGGAACAGATAAAGAAACAATAGATAGTGCTGAAGGAGCATTAAGAAATCAGTATTTTAAAGATTATGGTAGAAGATTACACCCAGTAGATAAAGGAACAAATAAAGAGCAATTAATAGATTATTCTCAAGACTTTTTAGCAAAGAAAAAGTTTAGAGTTTTAAATAATAATAACAATCTGATATTTAAAAAAGAAAATGAAAACTATATGTGGTTAAAAGACAGTGTAGAAAAAGGAAAGCCTATTCCAGATAAAATGGAAAAGGCTTTTTTAAGTTCTGAAAAATATTACAATACTTATACACAAGATTATGCTTATAGTTATGCAGACCACACGCAAGACCAGTTTCAATACTGGGTAAAAGACAATTTGCAAAAATTAGGATTAAAACAATAAGGAGAAAAAGATGTTTGAATTTAAAATTAATAATACACATTGGACAATCGAAGAAAAAGATAAAGAACAAATGAGATTAAAAGCAGATAATGATTATACAATGGGATTAACTTGTTATATTGAGCAAAAAATATATTTATTGAAAGACCAAGCTAATCTTATAAAAAGTTTAAAACATGAATTAACACATGTATGGTTATATGAGTATGGTCATGCTCAAAATAATAATACTGAATATAATTATGAAGATATTTGTGAAATAGTGGCTTCTAGCAATGATTTTATAAATGAAGTTGTTAAAAAATATAAGGAGAAGGAAAATGGACTTTTACAATAACATAGCAAGTGTTTTAAGTAAAAAAGGTATAAATTTAACAGTTGGAACAATTTACGATTTAATGGCTATATGGAAGAGCTGGTATAGAGGAAGCGTAAATGATTTTCATTATTATACAGAGATGGTAAATGGACAGAGCACAAAATGTGAAAGACTAACAATGAATATGCCAAAGAAACTTTGTGAAGATATAACTAAATTATTATGGACAGAAAAAACACAAATAAATCTAAGTAATAAAAATGCGACTAAGAGATTGTGGGAAGTGTTAGATAGTAAAGTAAATGCTTTTACTGTAAACCTTCCTATTTTTATTGAAAAGATGCTAGCACTAGGAAATGCTGCAACTGTTGAATACAAAGATGAGAATAATATAACAATTATAGATTATATAGATGGAGATGTAATTATTCCTTATAAGTTTACAAATGGATATATAACAGGAATGATAACAGTAAGTAGATTTATTGATGATAGAGGGAAAAGAAAAGTCTATTATACGCATTTAACATATCATGAATATGTAGATGGAAAGTATATAAAGCTTAATGAAGTATATAAGTCTAATACAGATACAACCCTAGGGAAGCAATTAAACTTTAATGAAGTATTTCCAAATGTAAAAGAAAGTGAAGTTGTAATAACACAAAATCCATACTTTCAGATATGGAAACCAAACCTAGCTAATAACTTTGATACAGGCTCTCCAATGGGGATAAGTATTTATGCAAATAGTATTGATAGGTTTAAATCATTAGATACAAAATACGATAGTTTTTATAATGAGTTTATACTAGGAAAGAAAAGAATAGTTGTTGACCAATCTGCAATGAAGGGCAAGATGGAAACAGATGACGATGGAAATCCACGTTTTGTACAATACTTTGATAAAAATGATAGAGTCTACCAAGCTTTAAATATAGATAGTGACAAGATGAAAGAGCCAGTAAAAGAAATAGATTTTAGCTTAAGATACCAAGAACATATAGACAGTATAAATGCAGATTTAAATTGGTTATCTGAAAATGTAGGATTAGGAAGTAATTACTATAAGTTTGATGGAGCAGGAACTAAAACAGCAACAGAGGTAATATCTGAAAATAGCCAAGCATTTAGAACTAAACAACATTATCAAATAATTGTTAATGCTTGTGTAGAAGATTTAGTAAAAGTAGTTTGTGAGTTAGAAGGAATTAAAACAAACAAAATAACAATAACTCCAGATGACTCAATAATTGAAGATAAAGACAAAGAAATCACAAGAGCACAAATGGAAGTAACACAAGGTTTAAGAAGCAAGAAATCTTACTTAATGGATATAAAAGGTATGAGTGAAGATGAAGCTGAAGAAGAACTAGCAAAAATACAAGAAGAAAAAATGAGCAATCAAGAAGCTTTTGGTTTTACTACTAATACTGAAACAGAAGGAGAAGAATAGTGGAAAAAGAATTGTCAGAAATAAAAGAAAAAATATTAGACTTTTGTAAAAAATATTATTTAAAAAATTTTGATGTTGTAACAACAGAAGTTACAGATTTCATAAAAGAAAAATCAATAATAAGTAATATATCTATAAAAATAGAGGTTTAGAATGCTAACTGAACAAGATTTCATAAGAATAGAAAGACAAGCTAATCAATTATATGCAGATTTAGAATTACAAATAATAGAAGAAATAGCAACAAGAATAGCAAACTTTGGTTACGCAAATACAGTTGTGCTTAATGATTTAAGAATAGCCCAAGAAATGGGCTATTTATATGAAGATATTATAAGATTAGTTGCAGAATATAACAATACAACAGTAGAAGAAGTAAACCGTATCTTTTATGAAGCAGGCGAAAAGAGTTTAAAGTTTGATAACAAGATTTATAAAGAAGCAGGATTACAGCCACTTCCATTACAACAAAGCGAAAGTATAAAGCAAATAATGAACGCAACAATATTAAGAACATCAAATAACTTACAAAACCTAGCTATGACAACAGCAAATACAGCACAAACACAATTTATAAATGCGATGAATAATGCTTATATGTATGTTAGTACAGGTGTAAAAAGCTATACTTCTGCAATTATAGATGAAATAAAAAATTTAAGTGGTCAAGGGGCAATGATAGAATATCCAAGTGGAGCTAGAAGAAGTTTAGAAAGTGCAGTTCGTATGAATATAGTTACTTCTGTAAATCAAAACTGTGGAAAACTACAAGAATTAAGAGCAGATGAAATGGGTTGGGACTTAATGGAGATTACAGCACACAGTGGAGCAAGACCAGAACATGCAAGGTGGCAAGGTAAAATTGTTAGTAGAACTGGACAAAAAGGATATCTAAGCTTACGAGATATAGGTTATGGGGAGCCAACAGGATTTAAAGGAATAAATTGTAGACACGATTGGCATCCATACTATAAAGGTTCTACTAGAACTTATACACAAAAAGAACTTAATAAGTGGAAAAATGAAAAAGTAGAATACAATGGAAAGAAAATAAGTAAATACGATGCAACACAAAAGCAAAGATATTTTGAAAGACAAATAAGACAAAACAAAAAAGATTTAAAAGCACAACAAACAATATTAACAAGTAATGATGAAAACATAGATATAAAACAAGTACAAGATGAGATAAGAAATATAAAAGCAAATGAAAAAGCAAATAGAGAAGCTTTAGATGATTTCTTAAAACAAACAGGACTAAGAAAAGATAATAGTAGATTAGTTATTTAAGACAGTTTAACGACTGTCTTTTTTATATGCCTTTTACTTAGTTAGGCATTAAAGAAACAAGGATAATCAGTCCACTAAGGACTTAAAAATTAGGAGGAATTTATGGAAGAAAACAATAATTTAGAAAATCAAAACACAAACACAAATACAGTAGAAAGCACAAATGCTGAAGAAACTGGAAATGTAGATACTCAAGCTACACAAAAAAATGAGGGACAAGCACCTGAAAAGACTTTTACTCAAGAAGAGCTTAACAAAATAGTTCAAGAAAGGCTAGATAAAGAAAAGAAAAAAATGCCTAGCAAAGAGGACTTAAAAGCTTTCAAAGATTGGAAGGAAAGTCAAAAAACAGAAGCTGAAAAACAAGCTGAAAAAGAAGCTGAATATCAAAAGACACTTAATGAGTTGAAGACTTTAAAACAAACAAATGCAGTTTTAGAAGCAGGAGTTAACAAAGATGATGCTGATTATGTGCTTTTTAAAGTAAGCAAAATGGAAGGCGATTTTGATGAGAACTTAGCTAAGTTCTTAAAAGATAATCCAAAGTATTTGGAAAAAGAACTTACACAAACAGAGCCAAAGGCTACTGGTGCACCAGTTAAGTCTATAAACTCTAAAAACGATGGTGTACTTGGAATATTAGCAAGTAAACACCCAGAATTAAATTTTGATTAAGAAAGGAATGAATTAAATTATGGCAAATCCAATAGGAACAAATGGAACTCACAATAGACAAGAAAAATATGCAAATGCTATTGTTGAATTAATGAGACCAGCTTTAAAAATTAGGAATACTTTTAGTAGGGATTATGAAGGAAACCCAGTTAGTGGAGCAGTTAAAGTTCCAGTAAGAAATATGGACCCAGAAATCAAAGATTATGATGTTAAGAATGGAGTAGATTTAGGACAAAGTGCTACTGATTATATTAATGTGCCAGTTGATAAACACGATGCAATTAATGAATTAATCGATGGATACGAAGCACAAGCAGTACCAGATAACTTAGTAGCACAAAGATTAGAGGCAGGAGCTTACTCAAGAAGTAAAAAACTTGAAGCTAATGCAATAGCAGCATTAGTTAATAATTCTGTACCTTCTACACAACCTGACTCAACAGCTACAACTATATATGAAAATATTTTAAGAGATATAGCAATATTAGCTAAAAAAGGTGTAGATAAAAACAGAATGTATGTAGCTATAGCTTATGAAACAGAAACTTTATTACTATTAGACGAAAGATTTGCAAATAGTGCATCTCAAATTGGTTCTGAATTAGCAAGAACAGGTGTAGTAGGTAGAGTAAACGGAGTAAATGTAATAACAGAAGATTTAGGAGAAAATGCACAAGGACAAGCTATTGAATACATAATTTATGGTGTTGATTGGGCACAAGCAATTGATTGTTGGAAAATAGGCTTAGCAATAAATGATATTAAAGACGGTAAACACGTTGGAGCTTCTGCATTACAAGACAGATATGTATACACAGACACAGTAACAAATAAAGAAGCTGTAATTGTAAAAGCTAAAGTTGGTATTTCTGCAGTTACAATTACACCAGTTACAACTTTATCTGGAACTTTAACAGCTGATACAAAAGTTGCTGATTTAGATAGTGTTGGTGGTAGCGGAGCAATAACATATTCTTTACCAACAGGAGTTGCTGATAATGATGATTTTGAAATTGGAACTAATGCAGTTCAAGTAAAAACATCAGTTGAACCAGGACAATACACAATAGTTGTTAAAGGAACAGATACAGCTTCTAATGAGGCATCAGCAACAGCAGTTATAACAGTTGCTGAAGGAGAATAGGAGGAATAAGGCATGTTAACTTACTTAAAAGATGAAGAAGAATATAAATCAATATTAGGTACAGATAACGTGCCTAATGACTTCAAAAATTTAAATATACAAGCAAGTAGTTATATTAACTATAAAACTTTTGGAAGAATTGATGAAAATAATCTTCCAGAGCAAGTAAAATATGTTACTTGCTTAATTATTTCATTATTAGATGAGCAAAACACAAAACTATCCGAAATAGGAAATCTTAAATCACAAAATATTGAGGGTTGGTCAGAAAGTTATTCTACACCAGAAGAGGTCAAAGCTGATTACGAAGATAAAAAGCAAAAAGCTATAAATCAGTATCTGTGGAACGTAATTGGCATAGATGGTAATCCACTTTTGTATTGTGGGGTGTGCTAGTTATGAATGATAGATTTTTTATACATAAAATAACGGTCTACCATACAAAAGATGATGAAATCTTTACGAGAATCCATTTTGACAAGGTTTATTTTAGACATAATAAAAAGACTAACCTAGTTGATAAAGGATTACAAGAAGGAAGTACAGGCTCTATTACAATACCTACTACAGAAAAGCTTAATATTTCTACAAATGATTATATTGTCGAAGGAATTATAGATGATAAGTTTGATTTATCTGCATTGCAACAAAAATATCAAGTTTTTAAAGTAGTAAGTGTAGACGATAATAGGAAAGGCAATTTGCAACATTATAAAATAGGAGTTAGTGAATAATGAGTGGTAGTGGATTTACAGTAAAAGTAAAAATAAACTCTACTAACAAGATATTAAAAGACCATGGACTAGACCAAGATGGTAGAGCAATACGTTTTTTGAGAGATGATGCTGATAGATTGATGAATCCGTATATTCCAATGGACAATGGAATGTTGAGAAGAAATAAAAGTTATCCAAGTAATCACGAGATTAAGTATATTAGTCCATATGCTAAATATCAATACTATGGAAAATTAATGCTTGCAAAGAATGGATCTAGTTGGGCTAAAAAAGGTGAGAAGAAAGTTTTGACTAGTAGAAATTTAAAATATCATACTTCTGGAACTGGTCCAAAGTGGAATGAGTTGATGATGCAAAGAAACAAAAATACTTTAATAAAAGATGTAGAAAACTTTATTAAAATAGGAGGCTAAAAATGGCAGAAAAATCAAAGATGGAATTAATAAAAGAATTTATAGAAACTTGTCCATACTTGAAAAAAGGAAAAGTAAATGTAGATTATATAAAAGATAAGCCACAATCTTATAGTATCGATGAAACACCAGTTGATCCTGTTTTACAAAACTTTTTAGACGGTGGAAGGCGACTACAAATACAATTTGATTTTTCTATACAAGCAAATTTTAGTGTTCTAGAAAATATAAAAAACTCAAAATTTTGTGATGATTTTACAGATTGGATATATGAACAAAACAAACAAGAAAATTTACCAAAGATAGATGGTGCTGTTTGGATAAAGTGTTTAGGAAGAGGAACAATCTTACAGACAACGGATTCAACAGCGATATATGTAATACCTATGCAGGTAGCTTATGACGAAGACTATTAAAAGTCTTCTATTTTTTTATCAAAAAGGAGGATAAAAAGTGGAAAAATTAGTAAAAAGAAGTGGAAAAGTTGCTTTTATGGATGTTTCTACTACATCAATAGCAAATTTTTTAAGAATGACTAAATTTACTGAAATATCTAAATCTAAAAATCCTACTGAATATAGTAGAACATATGTAGACGAAGATGGAGAAGTGACTGATGTTACAGGCTATTCTGAGGAAATATCTTATGCATTTGATTTATATCAAGGAAATTTAGTACATCAAAAACTAGTAGATATAACAGATAATGAAAAAACGGGAAATGATGCTTTAGTAAAAATATTACAAGTTGATTTTAGCAAGCCTATAGATGATGGATATGAAGCTAGACTTAGAACATATTCTACAGTACCAGATGCAGAAGGTGATAGTACAGATGCGTATACATATTCTGGAGCATTTAGAAAAAATAGTGGTTTTACAATAGGTAAAGCTGTAGTAAGTAAAGACGGAAAAACAGCAACATTTACACCAAAAGAAGAAGTTGCAGAATATCCAGTAACTTTTGTGCTTAAAGATAGTTCAAGTGCACCTATTGAAAGTGCTAAAATCACAATAGAGGATGAAAGTGTTTTAACAGATGCAACGGGAATAGCAACTGTTGATTTACAAGCTAAAACATATTCAAATATTACAGTAGAGAAAGACGGTTATACAACACAAAGTAACGTATCTGTTGCAGTAACAGATAAAGCCGTATTAAAAGAAGTAGAATTAGAAGAAGCTGCTTAAATGAATAATATATAGAGAGGCTTATTATTAAGCCTCTTAAACATTTTAGGAGGAAATAATGAAATTAAGAGATATTGAAGTTAACTTTAGTTTTACAGATGCTGACTGCATAGAAAGATTAGAAAATGCAGCAAAAAAAGTTAAAGAAAAATCTGAATTAAAAGATAAAGAAGAAAAAAGTTTATCAGAAGCTATTAGAGAAGAATGTAAAATAATAGATGAATTTTTTGATGAAGTTTTTGGAAAAGGAATAGCAGACAAAATATTTAAAGGTAAAAAAGATTTACAAGAGCATATGGAATTATTTACAGATATAATTAATGCTAAAATTGAAACAACAAAAGCTACACAAAATTTATATGATACTTTAGAAAACAGAGCCAAATATATGCCTAACAGAGAAACAAGAAGGTACAATAAATATAATAAAGGAAGAAAATAATGTATTGTAATCTATTAATAAATAAATTACCACAGCATACGAATAGTGGTATGAGAATAAGGACAGATTTTCGCGAAAGTATAAAATTTGAATTGCTAATGCAAGACAGGAATATAGAAGATGAAAAAAAGATTAGAATGATTTTAAATTTATATTATTATAGACCAGAACAAATAACAGATTTAAAAAAAGCATTAGAAGAAGTTGTTTGGTTTTACACCGGTGGAGATAAAAAAGAAGATACAAAAAAAACAACGAATGATAATAAAAAGCAAATTTATAGCTATGAATTTGATGCAGAATATATATATAGTGCTTTTATGCAACAATATAAAATTGATTTAAATAGTATTAGATACTTGCATTGGTGGAAATTTAAAGCTTTATTTACTAATTTAAGTGAAGATGTTCTTTTTTCAAAGATAATGAAGTACAGAGCAATAAATTTAAGTGAAATAAAAGATAAAGAAATGAAAAAATATTATAAAAAAATGAAAAGATTATATGCATTACCAGATATGAGAACCGAAGAAGAAAAAGAATATGATTTTGGAGAAGCTTTTTCATAGAATATGTTGCAAATTGTAAAATTTTGGTATATACTCTCTTATAGTAAAGGGAGGTGTACGAAAATGGCGAATTATACAACAATGACAAGCGATAAATCAAAGAGTACAGCATTAAAACTTTGTATATTTGGAGGTTGGATTGGTCTACACCAATATTATGTTGGAAATATAGGGAAAGGTTTACTATATACTTGTACATTCGGATTAGTTTGCTTTGGCTGGATATTTGATATAGTAAAAATTGCAACAGGAGGTTTTAAAGATAATGCGGGAGCACCTTTAAGACAATAAAAAAACACTTACAGAAATTTTTGGGATAAAAGTAAGCATCAGATTAATTCTGGTGCTTTTATTATGGAGGAAATATGGAAAAAGTGAGATGTCCTTTTTGTGGATATGAAATGCCAATAAAGTATGACAAAGAAAAATCAAAAGCAAAAGGGATTTTTATTAAATGCAAAGGAAGAAATTGTAAAAAAGAGTTTGAAATAAAAATAAACGTTAAGTAGTGCCATTATGAGCCGATAACTAGGAAGGAATAAAGATGTCAGATGGCTCAGTTACTATTGAATTTAATGGAGATACAAAAAATTTAGATAAAGATATTAATGGGATAAGTGGAAAAGTTCAAAGTGGCTTAGGAAAATTAGGCAGTATTGCAGGAACAGCGATGAAGGGCGTTTCAGCAGCTATTGGAGGAGCAGCTACTGCTTTAGCAGGCTTAGGAACAGCATCAGTAAGTTCTTATGCAGACTTAGAACAGAATGTTGGTGGTATAGAAACCTTATTTAAAGGTAGCGCTGATAAAGTAATAAAAAATGCAGAGAATGCTTATAAAACTGCTGGGATGAGTGCTAATCAATATATGGAAACTGTTACAGGATTTAGTGCTAGTTTATTACAAAGTTTGGGTGGAGATACAGATAAGGCAGCAGATGTTGCTGATATGGCATTAACTGACATGGCGGATAACGCTAATAAAATGGGTACATCTATGGAAAGCATACAATGGGCATATCAAGGGTTTGCTAAACAAAATTATACAATGCTAGATAACCTAAAACTTGGTTATGGTGGAACTAAAGAAGAAATGGAAAGGTTACTTTCTGATGCTCAAAAAATAACGGGTGTAAAGTATGATATTAGCAATCTGAATGATGTATATCAAGCGATTCATGTTATTCAAGGGCAATTAGGAATAACAGGTACAACTGCAAAAGAAGCAGCATCTACTATTTCTGGTAGTGTTAGTTCTATGAAATCTGCATTTGATAACTTTTTGAATGGTAGTGGAACAATGGATCAACTAGTTGAAACCGGAATAACTGCTATACAAAATATTGTAAATGCAGTTGGGCAATTATTACCTCAATTGATGCAAAGTCTTTCTGATGCTACTCCACAAATAATAGCGGGAATAAATCAGATATTTCCACAAATTCTAAATTTAATTGTAACTAATGCACCTACTTTATTATCTACAGTTGGACAAGTATTAATGGCATTAGTACAATCTTTATTAACATATATGCCACAGTTACTAACTGTAGCAATGCAATTAATACAATCATTTATTACAGGCTTAATAACAATGTTACCCCAGATAATACAAATGGGTATGCAACTTATTACACAGTTAATTTTAGGAATAGCACAAATGTTGCCACAATTAATACCGCAAGCAATAAATGCAATAATAACAATAGTTAATGGCTTATTAGATAATATAGACATGCTAGTAGATGCAGCAATCCAACTTATATTAGGATTAGCAGATGGGTTAATTAATGCACTTCCTTTATTAATAGAAAAAGCACCAGAAATTATTATGAAATTGGTCACAGCATTAATTCAAAATTTACCTAAGATTTTACAAGTTGGTGTGCAATTAATTGGAAAGTTGATTGAGGGAGTTGGAAGTGTACTTGGAAAATTAGGACAAATGGCGGGAAATATTATTCAAACTATTTGGAATGGTTTACAATCTTTACCTGGAAAAATGCTTGAAGTTGGTAAAAATTTAATACAAGGTATTTGGAATGGTATTAGTAATGCTGTAGGTTGGCTATGGGATAAAATTAGTGGATTTTGTAGTGGAATTGTAGATAAAATAAAAGGATTTTTTGGTATTCATTCTCCATCTAAAGTTTTTGCTGATGAAGTAGGAAAATTTTTGGCATTAGGATTAGGAGAAGGATTTGATGATAATCTTGGAAAAGTATATAAAAATATGCAATCTGCAGTAGACTTTGAAACACAAAAATTAAGTGCTAATTTAAGTACAACAGCAACTAATAATAAATTATTTACAGCAAATATAACAATGAATCCAGGAAATATCTATATGGATAGTGATAAAGTAGGAAGAATTGTAGCTCCTGCAGTATCAAAAACTTTTAGAGGACAGGGGGCTTATTAATGTATATAATGTGGAACAATAAAAAATATAAATTAGTAGGCTCTGTCGATATAACGCAATCTAGTCAAGAAGTAACATATAGTGATTTTACTATTGATTTTTCTAAGGCAACAATAGATGATTTACCA
>OLQU01001591.1_pt1 | contig 14890 bp, 17 predicted proteins | sample 1672271 | NCBI WGS metagenome assembly OLQU01 (sample SAMEA3136666, study PRJEB25190) | human gut metagenome | biome: human gut; feature: human-associated habitat; material: faeces | place: Austria | collected 2013 | reverse complement strand
CATTGGTAACCAATTTACTATTAGCCATCTGTGAATTATAATCCAATGATCCAGTGTCATTTATCTGTGGCGTTAAATAAATAGAAGTACTAGCCGTATATTTAGGAGCAATTAAGAACTTTGTTCCAAAAAATCCAGTAGCACCAAATACAACACAAAACAAAATAATTAATTTAATATGTTTTAAAATAGCACGAGCTACCTCTAAAAGATCAATAACATCTTCATCATCTTCTACATTAGCTACATTCATATAAGCATCATTACGAGAAATTCTCTTATAAGCCATAACCTTTATCCTCCTAATTTTCAATATAAAACAATAATTACTATACCATTAAATGAACCTTTTTTTATAATTAAATTCATTTTATATGTAAACAATTGTTAATTTTCATGAAAATTTTATCCAATCATTGTCAAATAAGATCTGCTAAGTGATGTAATTCGATAACTATCGCTTGCACCCACTCTTTTTATACTTGGAACTTTTATATCATCTGGATTCCTTTTTCGATTCTCTTTTTTTACTTTCTCCAAGCATTTTACAATCATTTCTAAATTATTTTCATTAATTTCTTCATTTCGACTCTGTAATAGACCAAATCGTTCCAATTTCTCCTCAATAAATCGAATTTGATTCAGTTAAAAATTTAATTCATTACATATAAAAACAATACTTTCACCATCCGTTTTTAGATTTGAATACACTTTTAATGTACGAATATCCAAAATATTCAATTGAGACATCGTTTTAAAAAACATCAAACCCAAATCTATGTTTGTATGATCCGATTTTAAAATATTGACATATCCATTTACATTATATTCAACCATCTTTTCTCGTGTCTCATCCACTATATTATCTAATAAAGCTTCCGTAATCTATGTAATAAAGGTTGGATTATTTTCTAATAGCTCATTCATTCTATTTTCAAGTTCATTTTGTTTACTTTGAATGATTCTTAAGCTGTTCAAAACATTTCTTTCAAGACGATGTTGTTTATATGAAAGCAGAACATTATTCGCCACAGGTAGAACAGATCCAATTACTTGACAAGCTAACATTCCCACACCTTTATCAAACAACAAGCTTCCTGCTTCTTGAATAACTGTAGATAATAGTTTTTCTACAACTTCTTTTCCGACCTCTTCTTTTGTCGTATCCATTAAATCCTTTAATTTATATCGATTCATAGTTTCTCCTAATCAATAAATAGGATATTTTTTTATTTCACTTGTCCATTTTCTCCAACTTGTAAAGATTTTCTTTATAATTCGAAATATTGCATAAAATGGAATGAAGATTGGATAGGGTTCTAGAAATTTAGAATGATTCTTAAACATCAGCTCAAGAATTCGTTTTAAATCTCGCATAAAAAAACACCTCCAATTCACAAGATTTGTAGTATTTAAAATTCTACAAATACATCTTACAACTGAAGATGTATAAATGGCTCTGATAAATGGATTGGGTGGCTCTCAATAGTAGACAGAGTGGTTCTGAGTACGTGGAATACTCAGTTAACTCCTATCAAAAAAATGTAACCAATAATAAAAAGATAACTCAATTTAAATCTCCTTAATATAATCTTGCGGTAACTTATCATCAACAACAAACCAAACTACTTTTAAAAAATCATCAATATTTTTATCTGTGATGTAAGAATTGTCAATATATTCTTTTTTCTCACTTTCTTCTATAAGTCCTTTCCTGACACTGATTAAAGCCTTTTCGTTAATATTAGTTGCATCAAAAAGATTTTGTGAAGAATCTATCCTAAAGGTGTCAGGTACTCCACCCATAAAGATTACATAATCAACAAATGTAAATTCACTCAAATAATTTTTAAAAAGTGTAACTAATTCTCTGCCAATTCCTTTAGCACTTGCTGTTTTACTTGCCTTAGATTGAACATCCCATAATTTTCTACCCATTCTATCCATGCCTGTAACATCATTAAAAAAGTCCACTATAAAATAATTCATCTCAAAACTATCTTCGCGGAAGTTCATGAGATAAAGCATAGCTTTAGTTTCCGCATCTGCACCGGATTTTCTTAATTTTTCTGATGAGCAAACCTTGTATGACATTATCTCATCCCTCCAATTCCACTAATTCACCTTGCACTGCTCCTAATAATTTTTATCGGGTGTATATGTTGTATTAAACACTAAGTCAGATTGCCACTTCTTAAAAGATGGATTATATTGAAATTTTTGAACAGTTCCATGTTATCTGCCATAACTAAGAAAATTACTTGCTGCAAAGCACGTTCACTTTCCATACTAATATTTTATTTATCATAGTTCTTCATTGCATTTCGATACTTCTCATCTTTAGCAACCATATCCGGAATAGCAATAATTTGTCATTATACATTATCCGGTTCTTTCCAATCAAAGTTCCCAAACATATCGTTGAAGTCGTTCAATATCATTGAAAGATAATCCATTTCAGAATTTACAATATGTCCTTCACTGCCTGCGGGAATAGGTGCGACTTCAGCATATTCATCTGCAATTTTATTGACATTGATTCCTGAGCTTCTAATCGATAGCTGTCAAAGTCAATAAAATCTAATATTCTTTATAGAGTTGATCAATAAATTCAGAAGTGAATCGAACACCTATTCCAGATTTAACAAAAACACCTGAATCTACTAAATAAGAAACATCTTATTTCTCAGCTAATAAATCATGAATTCCAAGCGGTTTGTTCTTCCCTCGTGAATGTCGTCTATTCTTTTAAAATTCCTATGTATCCTGTTAACAACTTTATAGCCAATCATTACACAATTGAAATTATAAGACGTGAGAACTTTTCTTATTTGAGCAACAGTTGGCGATTTGATCCATTCATTATAAAGAATGCATCTAAATTCATAGGTAAAGGTAAGCCTATTTACTGGAATATTTTTTTACATAAGGGGATTAGATAAAATGTCTATTTCATCTTTAGTAAATCTTTTCCCATTTAACATATTTATTTTGAAACAACGAACAAAAAAAGATACCCACAAGTGAGCATCACAACTGTCACGTTGTTGTCCTCCTTATGAGTACCATTTTAAACATCTCTGCCCCCTAGTTAATAATCCTTTAAACACTCATATGGTTTTCAACCCTACAAATTTTGAAGCCAACTTTTAGTCGACCCTATCTAATTGCGGATTACCCAAAGTTAATCTTCTTTTATTATCTTTTTATGAATAATCCAGGTTAAATGTCAATATGAAAAACAAATTAATAGGTACAAACGGTATATAATAAGCCCTAATTTTCTTTTTAATATATTGTCCCAACAACGATATAGTCTCAGCATGAGTTTCATTCCACATATAACCTGATGCTATAAAAAACAAAGCCATGTGAAATAGATAAATCCAATCTCTATATGGGAATCCATTGTGACCAAATACCATTAGGCAAATTCCATAACCTTTTATACAATCGAGAGTAGAGTCACGCTGCCCCCCCCCGACAGATTTATAATATTTTATCATCATACTTCCTTACTTTTTTACTAAAATTGTATTATACACTTTAGACATCAAGCAATCTATCAGGATACACACAATCGACACTACAGCAACATACAATACTATTATTGCAACTATCAGAATTATCGAATTCGAATATTTTGACGTCACTACAACAGGCCAGAATATAAACTTTCTCATTGGTTCATAATCTGTCAAAAGATATATTGCAAGTACATGCTTTGCAAAATTAGGAATCAATTGTTTCAACATATGGCTCTTCATTTTCATTCCAATAAATAGAAGTGATAATACACAAGCAGCAACAACTATTAAAGGATTATTGTATGAAAACAATTTCCAAGCTCGTTTATACTCTCCAATCATATTAAAAATACAAGCAAGCACTCCATTTGCTATGCATGCAATCAGATATATAAGCAAAAGACGTTTACGGCTGATTATTTTGCGAATTTTTTCATTTTCTTCGGCACACAATCGACCCAGAATATATAAATATATCCCTTGTATAGCAGTATGTCCTTCCCCTAATCCTCCAATGCCAAAAAGAAAGCCAAACAATGTGTTTACAACCATTAAAAGAATAAAGAAATGTATCCTTTCGGTTTCATCCAACCGATCTGTAAGTTTATTTATATAAGGCGCTAGAAGATATACAATAAAATATGCCGCCATAAACCAATATTGATTAAGGCACATTAGCATCTCTTTAGCTATCTTAAATATAGAAGCAACACTAAGCTTCTCAATTCCGGTTACAATGAAAACCAAATTAATTGCCAAAATATACAATGCTGTTTCCAAAAAAAGAGCAAACAGCTTTTTCCAATTCGCCTTTATTTTCCAAAAACCGGAAATAAAGAAAAAAGAATTTACAGCAACGACAACAAATGAATTAGCAAGAAATAGTCTTTTCCCCCCCCCATCATTTGTTCATTTTGCAAACCAGATAAGCCGAAGCCATGTACAATCATATGATGCAAAACAATCATTGCCATCAATATAATTCTCAGCAAGTCTGTTCCAAAATCTCGATATGCCTTACTTGTTTCATCTAATTTTTTCATCAATCTTTTACCTTTTGAATATAGTCTTTAATTTTGAGAATGATATTCCTATCAATATTCCAATCAAATTTTCTCGCGAACAGCATATCCGAATTTATCAATACATCAAAATCGGTAATTCTAAACACATAAGGATTTCCGCGCTTCCAATCTATCTCATAGCAAATGGTTTCGTAATTATCACAGTAATTATTAGGTGCAATGTGATCCTTAAATTCCGAATTGTATGCTATTGTTTGCAAAAATACTTCATCGGCGCATCTTGTAAACTTAAATTGTTTTTCAATAATTGACCTCTGATCCAAAACATACCGAGCTAAAGCATCTGTTATGCTAAACCAATTAGCGCCTTTTTGATATATCCATTGCACTTTTTTCCCTCTATCAACACCATGCTCTATCGTCATCAAAATTTTGAATGCCACTTTTTCCCATAATTTCTTCTTTCTGCTAGCGAAAAAAACATATTTTGATACCCGGTTATATGTATCTGGGTCAATCTGAGGGGCATCAAAATGAATATATTCCGTTCCCATGTTCCTTTTAAAGAAGTCATGTATCTCTTTCTGAGATTTCAATGGCAGATCTACACCAGACATCAAGTGATAGTAACTGTGCCTCTTCTTAGTTGCTTCCTCAAGTAACTGTAATTCACATTCAATTTGTGAATAAGTTCCCCACTCTACATCAATTCGAGTATTTAATATTGTTAACTCCGCACTTCTTACCAATCCATCCAGGCGATTAATATCTATATTCTTAACTTTTTTATCGATATGTAAATAAATATCATTTTCAGCACAGTCAAGTAATTCCAATAAAACGCTCAGCAATTCAAATTGTGTATGCGCCATTATTAGGTATGCATGTTTTTCATTCATTTTTAATATCCCTTATCACATTATCGAGATAATTAAATGATTTATCTCTTAGTTCGCGAATTCGTTCATCTATACTAGTATAATTGGCTTTCTCCAACAAATTTGTCTCTTTCAATTCAGACGTAGTTCTATAACGATCCATTAATCCAAGTTGCGTCAAGAATGACACCGCTCGATCATCCATTGAACTTTCGCTATCTTTGCTCTTAATATACCAAAAGTCCTTTCTATATATTGTTGCAAATGCTGTTCCATGAAAAGAACTTGTAATAAATACTTTAGAATATTTAACCGCATTCATATAAACATCCGGTCCATATTCTTTTATCAGCTTAATATTGTTTTTCCAGCACGCTTTAAGTGTCCATTCTTTTGCTTCCATAAAATAAACTGGCATTTGCATTTTGTTTGATACATATTTTAAGAAACGCTGTATTTCCTCAGAAATTCCAAAGCAATAATAGAAAATATATTCTCCCTTTATTACAGGTGTATCGCCAACATCAACTATATTTTCCCAGTCTTCTTTGCCAAATAGCATAGTTGGATCTAAGCATACCGGAACATGTACCCCTGTTGCTTCTTCAACCCATTTTTGTGCATTTCTTTCTCTCACTGAAACAAGTCGAAAATCATTAAAATACTTTGTATATCGCTCATTGTTTATTTCAAATGGATTATTCGCTCCAAAGCTTACCGCATAAGCATATTTTTTTATCGAATCAGTAAAATTCAAAAAGTATGCATCATCTGCATCAATGCATTTAATATTCCAAACCTGATCACTTCCAGTAATCAAAGCATCATAGCCTTCTACGACATCTTTTATCAATGTCGGATCTGATAAGCGGCTTTCTGTTAACTTAAAATATTTCTTAGAGAAACTATCAAACGCGTTATACTGCTTCACCATTTGAGTATAATTCGTTGCCCAAATAATGCTCTTTATCAATCGTTTCCAATTAGATGGTTTTGGAATCGGTGCATACATATTCTGTTGCGCTTCATTCGAAAAGTCTATAATGCGAACCGTTGCATTATATCTATTTTCTAATACTGTTTGAAGTGCAAGTGCTTGAAGCATCGATCCACAATTATGTGAATTGTGAAAAGTTAGAATTCCAATTTTCATATTAATTTCCTCCTATTTTTTATTACATCAATAATTTTCTGTTCAAATAAACCATATTGGTTGCAAATTTTCAATATTGCTTTTTGGAATGCATTGATTTTTCCATAGGTTGACTGGTAATAATAACAAGAATCGAACATTCTCTTTAAAGATGTGTAACCGTCAATCTTATTCTTATGTTTTTCTATGTGATTGTGTATATACCAAACATTTGTTAATACACCAACACGATACCCTACATTTTGTAGGCGTTTTGAAATAATTGTTTCTTCCGCATAAAGGAATACACTATCATCAAAAAAATCTGCTTTCTTTAGAGCTTCCACCCTAAAAAGCATAAAACTTCCTCTAACTATGTCAACATATTCAAATTCTTCGTTATATTTTTTTTCTTTTAGCTGATTATTTATATAATAATTTCTTCTATGAATCCAAAAACTGTTTAACAGATGATCTCGATATGTTGAGTATTTCCACGCGGCAAGCTGCTCTTTCCCATCTGGACCTTTCATTCTAGTCGAGACAAGTCCCAAATCCGGATGACTTTCCATTGCTTGAATACAACGTCGAATATTATGTTCCTCAAAAATAGTGTCCGTATTGGCATATAAAATATACTTTGGATTATATTCTCTGCAAATATATTTTCCTAAAATATTGTTACCATATGAGAATCCACCGTTTTTGTCACTTTGGAGGATTTCTATTCTATCATCTTTGATTTGATTCAACACGGTCATTGAATCATCTGTACTTTTGTTATCTATAATTACAACTTTTTCAACTGTCCTATATTGAGCACATTTTAAGGCTAGCTCTCTAGCACGACTTGCATCATTATAGTTCAGAATTGCCATTACGCATGTCATTTACTTCAATCCCCCTCTACTCTTTATTTTTGTTTTACCCGCTGTGACAAAACTCACAACCAATGGATTTTTAACTATATATCCAACCCAAAAATAAATAATAGCGCCAAGTATAACTGACATTATAAGTTGTAACACATCATTAGTAAGCAAAATTCGCATTATTTCAACCATAATGATTAATGCAACTGATTGAACTGCTATTTTTCCTCCAAATGACATGTCAAATATATTCGGGCATATCTTAAGACTAAAAAACAGTTGAATCGACATTACTGCAACTTCAGCACATACTGATGCTACCGCAGCTCCATTTTGCATAAAAGGCTTAATTAGGAAGGAATTCAATGTAATATTAATTGCAGCTCCGACCAATACCGAATACAAATACTTTTTTTCTTCATTTGCGGCAATTAATACTTGAGCCGCATAGCCACCTGCAACAGCAAAAACAATATTGAGTACCGCTAGAATTCGTATCGTGAAAATCGAATCATAGAATTCACTTCCAAACAGAACAAGTACAATATCATCTGCAAGCATAAAAATACCTATAGTAGCCGGAACAGAAAACAGAATCAGAGTTTCAAAAATAGACTTACCAGTCTTTTGCATTTCAAGATTCTGCCCATTTCTATGATAATAGCTCAATCTTGGTAATGCAACTGCTCCAATTGCTATAATGCAACTCGATGTCATTCTAATTATCTTTACTGCATTAGTATAATATCCAACTGCAATTTCCGACTGCATCAAATTGAGCATAGTTGTATCGACCATCGTATACAATTCGATTGCTATGCTCGAAGCCAATAAAATAAAAATATACTTTAAATGTCGTACTAAATGTAGTTCCTTAGTATATAAATATACATATTTTCGCAAATGAGCCACATTAAATATATAATTACCTGCTGTTGCAAGACAATTAATTAATGCATAAGCGATATAATCATTTTTATTTCTTACAAATACAAACAACACTAACAGTGAAATAAATTTTACCGCTATGCTACGAACCATAATATAGCCATATTCTTCTTTTCCCTGGTAAAACCAATCCACATTAAAGAAGTTTAAAAAGATACTAAAACCGACGACTATATAAAGCGTTCTTTCTTGTTCGAAGAATCCAATATTTAACACCATCAAATAATATGCAATTACGCACATTATCGTTGAAATTGCGTTAATTGAAAACAACTCCGTAAATACTTTGCTAGTTTCTTTTTTGTCCAGGGTCTTTGCAATTGATCTTGTTCCGTAATTTCCCATTCCAAGACCAGCTATGATAACAAAATATTGTGCAATATTTTGGGCCGCTGATACTTTTCCAATTCCGCTCACCGATAATACTCTTGCCAAGTAAGATGCCGAAATCAGCGGAAACATAACATTAAATGTTTTGTATATGACATTATACACTGAATTTTTTGCCAACGATTTCTTCATTAATTTTCCTCACTGTATATTTTTGTGTTTAACACTTTGATTTTCTGTGTCTTTTTTCATGTTCAGTTCTCTGTATTCCTCCGTAAGCACCACAAGAAATATAGGCATAACAATTGTGACATCAAATGCCGCAGGTATTAACGTCATACAGCCAAGTAAATCTGTAATCATAAAAAGTAAATATGAACACTTTCCTTTTTCTCTATAAATTGCAAAAGCCATTTTGAAACATCTAAACACTAAAAAAACGAACCATAAGAGTCCTATGAAGCCAAATATATATATTTCCGAAAAAATACCATTGTCCGCTAAGTGAAATCTTGCTGTTCCCACATCTTGCCAAAATGGGTTACTAATTCTCTGCGCCACTTCAGAATGCAGGTTCGGACTTCCATATCCCCAAAGAATGCTATATCCTCTGCTAAATACCCGTGCCAAATAATATGCTCTTCCTGCTTCTCTTACTGACAAGGTATTTGTTTGAAGTGTATCGCCATTAATTACTGTCATAAAATCACTGCCGATTTTGGATGACAAAAGGAGGAAACCCGCTAATATTGAAACGCAAAAAAACATAAGTTTTTTTCCATCACTTGCTTTATTGATAAGCAAGCAGATAAGCAATGCTATAACAAAGCAGATCGTATTCATGCGGCCTTTAGTCACAACCGCACACATAAATGCTGAACCAACAATGATAAGCACATTCTTCCAAAATTCCTTGCTATTGCCTCGGACATTATTATCAGCAATTTTATCAAATGCAAATCCCGTTGCTAAAATTGGATATGCTGTTGAAAAATAAAAACGTGCATCTCCATATCGCTCATTTTGCATTGAGTATGTAAACTTAACCATAGGACTTAAAAAATACTGTACAATTGATATCACTAACAGTATTGTACTTATTTGATAGACAATTTTTATAATTTTTGATTTGTCAATTTTTCCGTACTCTATCCAATCGGATAATGGAAAAAACATCATTACACATCCAAACCATTCTCTTTGTGAAACAATGCCCTGCAAAATGCTCTGACCATATGACCGCGTACCAGCATACGCAGATCCGATAATCATAACTATCGGAAAAAACATAAGTAAGTCGCTTTTCCTTATCACAAATCCCTTACTTCTAATTCTATTACTTATCGAAATCAAAAAAAGTACAGCATGTAGCAAAAAAACAAGATCAAGGTATGAAACTCCCAAAATAATAATCGCATCTGCGTTGACCAAATAGAACACATTTATGTCCAATGCACAGCAAAGAAGTAATAAATAATAATATCTATTTTCTTTATTCAACACCGCTCTTCACCACACTCCTTATTATTTACTTTCTTTCCAGAAAAAGTCATCGATATCTTTTTTACTGCTCAAATGACAAGGTCTCCCTTGACATTGTTTATACCTTTTTTCGGCAAGTTCATCAAATGACCCAATGACTTTTGCTGGGACCCCCCCCACTACGCTTCCGGACGGGATATCTTTGGAAATAACGCTTCCTGCAGCGATTATAACGTTATCTCCTATGGTTACTCCAGGCATTATTATCGTATCTGCTCCAATCATGACATTATTTCCCACTACAATCTTATCCATGTAATACAGGCATTCCTTATTAACCGGATAACCTGCATATCCAAAAACTGCTGGCGTTAAATCATGCGTTATAAACCGCACACCAGCAGTCACTTTTACATTGTCCCCTATGCTGACCAAATATGGTTCACTCGGGTAAGAGTACGGTTGCCACAAAACAGCCTCTCCGAAGGAATGAAACCAGCCACTTTTTCGTAAGAAATCTGCTCGCTCTTTGGACAGTAAAAACATCAGTTGCTGGATTTTGCTTTTTTTAAAGTACTGCTTTTTTTTCATAATTACTCCTCAATTCAAAAGGCTCTCACAAACAGCCTCTATTTTTTTCGCCATATCCTGTTCGCTCAATGTTGACTTTACTGCTGCGATATTGCTTTCTCCCATTTGTGTCAATTTATCTCTTGATCTTTCTGACATATAGAATAGTTTTTCCTTCAAACTATCCACCTTATATGGAATATAAGATTCTACACCTTCACTTTCATTCGCGTAGTCTTTAATCGCTGGAACATCAGCCGCAAGAATAGGTACACCAAGTGCCATTTGCTGAAGCAATGTAAGCTGTGCAAATGAATAATTAAAATCATCAAGTGGTATTACTGAAAATTTTGAATTCACAATATACGTCATCAGTTCCTCAATGGGGATAAATGGCAATACTTTAACTTTAGAATTCTCACTTGTGATATTCGGATTCCCTATTAAATACAAATCTTCTTTAATTTTTGCCTTGTCGTATGCTTCTAAAAGTGTTTTCCAATCTCGTTTTCTATATCCTACACAGACAATATAAGAATTTTTCTCTTTGATATCAGGATAGGTTTTATTCTTCCAATATTCATAGTCTACACCAAGTAAGACAAATTTCGATTTATCCACAAGCCACGGGAATTGTTCCTTATAATAGTTTGCCTGTGAACTTGTATGATACAGCATATAGTCAAACGCTTTGCTCGAATACTGGGAAAGTCTATGAATTATGCCTGAACAACTTGCCTGATGAAACGAGGAAATATCTACATCGAGTATGGGCGGCATTTTTAAGTGAAAGAAACGCTTCAATGCACACAGCAACATCGCACTATTAGACCCGTGAACAAAAATCAAGTCATATTTATTCACTTTAGAAAGAATCTTAAGAGTCTGATAAAAATGGAACCTGATTTTATTCTCTATTTTTTCAATCCACTTTGGCGCACTTATATCCACTACATCTACCTGTGGCTTTTTGTCAAAGTATTTAAAAAACCAAAACGGTTCTTGCGGGCAACTATAGTCTGATGGCTGAAGGTCATCCGGCACTTGCTCACAGTATCTTATTTTCCAATTTATCAACAAAAGAATCTTCATGAATTAGTTTACCTTTCCAGTTTGTGTGCTGGAATTCCAACAAGTGTAATTCCTTTCTCATCAAAAGACTTCGTCACTACCGCATTTGCACCTATTTTTATATTGTCTGCAATAATGATTCCACCTAACACCTTTGCTCCAACACCGATTTCAACATTATTCCCAATTTGTGGACAATCAGTCAATGAATCCGACTTACCAACATTGCCAATACAATTATCTCCGTGCAGTTGACAATTTTTTCCCACTTTACTACTACCATTTACCACAATGCTCCCGTTGTGATGTATAATAAGTCCTTCGCCAAACACATTCTCCGGAATCTCTACGCCAATAAAAACGCCCATGTGATTTTTGTGAGTTCGTGCAATCCAGTATAATACCATCCATAACGGATTGTTTGACTTTCGTGTTTTACTACGATAATATTCACACTTGCGAAGGAGCTTTATAAACCGCCAATTATAAACTCGCTGATTACAACTGATATTATCAAACCAATTGTTAGGATAGTTTTTCTTTTCTCTATTTAGTAATTTTCTAAGCTGTGCATATGAGTCAACTGTGGACTCACACTTTACATTTTCTTCCTGCCCCCCCAGTAGATTTTTGCTTGTTGCCTATACAGAGGTTCACAGTACTTAAGCAGAAAAAGTTCCAATCGCATACGTCTCGGTAATGTAGTTGTATTATCTTGAATGCTGTCTAGAAATGCTCTTCGTGCATTTCTTATGTCTTCCGTAGCCTCTTTGTTTCTATCTTTTGCATACATCATTCGGAAGAAAAAGAGTCCACTTCTGATATAGAAAAACACCTTATCCGTCCGATGATTTTTATTTGTTTCTACGTCATCAAAAACAGCTTTTGTCAAATAAAACGAGTCAAAAAAACGTGAGCAGTCACTGCTGGCCATTGCCGACTCATCTTGTTTGATATAGTTATATTTGGGAGAACCACATTCGACAATCGTTTTAGCCCTTTTTAGTATTTCATAGTTGAAATACATATCTTCGGCAATACGCTTTCCAACTTGAAATCTTACATCACCAATAATAGAGCGTGTATATAGTTTTGCCCACACAGTCCAACTGATATTATTTGTCATGAAGAATTCTGATAGTATTTCAGTTCCGCGCTTTATTGATTCTTTTTCGCTACAAAAGCATTCCTTAAAGCTGCCATCATCATAACATTCTCTATGACCAGTTATTACAACATCAGCTTGTTCCTGTCGCATAGCATTCATCATGCTTGCAAGCAAATCAGAATCTACCGTATCATCCGCATCGACAAATGTTATAAATTTTCCCTTTGCATTTTCAATTCCGCAATTTCTGGCTTTACTTACGCCACCATTTTCTTGATGAATCACCTTAATTCTCTGATCTTTTAAAGCTACTTTATCGCATTCCTCAGCTGTTTCAATATTTGAGCCATCATCAATTATAAGAATTTCAAAATCAGAGTAGGTGCTTTTTAAAACACTTTCGACACAGCTATCTATTGTTTTCCCCACATTATAAACAGGAATAATAATTGATATTAAATCATTCATCTCTAAATCCTCTTGATTTTTCTATATATTTTGAATACAGTTCTATATAAACATGGACTTATCATAAAAAGAGAAAACTGTATTTTTTTACTTTTGGACAAATAGTCCGCCTGTTTGATATATCTTTCATTTTGTTTGACTACATCGCGAAAATGCTGAAGTTGCTCTTTAGGACAAGTAACTTGATTTTTTATATAAAAATCATATACTGTCAACGCAGCCGAAGCGTATGATGTGTGGCTTACAATCTTTAACTCTGGATATTTTTTGTCAAGATATATCATTTGTTCTCTGGCTGCATACTCATGATCATGATTAATCTTTGTACTACGTGTAATACTATTATTTCGCTGGAGATAATTGTAGCACGGAGTATCCAAGTAGCTGATTGCCTGTGCTCTATCAAAGATTTTAAACATAATATAATAATCCTCGCTTAGCTTTCCAACCGGGAAGCGAAGATCATCAAATAAACTTTTATGATAGAGCTTACTCCATGCTCCCATATCAAAAAGTCGATGTGTGTTCATTTCAACTATCGCATGATAAAAATCACATGTACAATTTTTCCCGAGCGCCGCCTTATTTGCCTTTTTTCCGTCTTCATAAATGTAATTAACCGCACACACAGCCAGTTTCGTTCCGTCATGTTTAATTAACCCTAAAAGTTTTTCATACATGTACGGCTCAATAGAGTCATCACTATCTACAAAACCAATGTATTGGCCAGATGCTATATCAATTCCCGCATTGCGTGCTGATGACAAGCCTCCATTCGATTTATGAATTACTTTGATTCGGCTGTCTTTCTTTGCAAGAGAATCGCAAATATCGCCGCATTTGTCAGGGGATCCATCATCAACCAGAATAATTTCCAAATTAGAATATGTTTGAACAATTATGCTGTTCACACATTTTTCCAAATACTGTTCCACTTTATATACTGGTACTATTACACTGATTAAAGTGTCATCTGTTTTTTTATATTCACTCATTTTTCCATCATTCCTCACTTTATTCCCAATTTCTCTCTAATATATAAAAAATCGGGTCTTACTCCTTTAAACCGATGTATGGGCATCATAGTGGAGTCTATAATACAAAACGTACTGACGTATCGTTGTATTTTTCCTTATTCTATGCTCTATTTCACTACCTCTGTTCAGATGGAGCACTTCCAATGTGTTGTTCATAAACCAGAGTGCTCCATACAAATGCAGGTAGTGATACTGAAAGTCCTTATAATAAAATCATCTGTTGTTGCTGAACTTAGATAGCGAGCTAAAAACCGTACTCGTAGTCTTACCCATCTCTCGAAAAGTGCCATAAATACGCTATTTTTCCGACGTTTTCACTTTGTATATCTCACTACTTGCGTTCGATTAGATGAAATTATTTATAATCAATACTCTCATTTATTAATCTCTCCCATATAGTTTCATAGTTTCATCAACAATAACATCCCAATTATATTTAGCA
>OLQU01001577.1_pt1 | contig 14992 bp, 16 predicted proteins | sample 1672271 | NCBI WGS metagenome assembly OLQU01 (sample SAMEA3136666, study PRJEB25190) | human gut metagenome | biome: human gut; feature: human-associated habitat; material: faeces | place: Austria | collected 2013 | reverse complement strand
TAACAATGCTATAATAGGAAAGGAAGGCAGGGCAGATGTCCTGCCTGTTAAAATATGAAAAGTACAATCGTAAGATTGATCAATATAGAAGAACTGGGGAGTGGAATGCTTGAAACGGGAAGAGATTTACGAATATGTGAAGAAACAATATGGAACAATTCCGGAATATCTTTGGAAGAGTTCTCCGGAGAGTGCAATTCTCCGGCATAAGAATGGAAAGTGGTATGCAGCTATTCTGCGAGTTGAAAAATCAAAATTGGGTTTGGAAGAGGAAGGGATGGTAGATATCATCAATGTGAAGTGTGAGCCGGATATGGTTGGCCTTCTGACACAAACTTATGGTTTTCTTCCAGGATATCATATGAATAAAAAATACTGGATCACGATATTGTTGGATGGAACGGTGAGCGAAGCAAAAATTTTAGACTTTTTGGATATGAGTTATGATTTGATTGACGGGAATCTATATGAAAAATAAACAAGAAAAGAAAACCTGCAATGATAAAGGAGAATGGGGAAATTTTATTTATAATGGTAATTCTTTAAAAGATATTCTTTTTTGGAATTTTATGAGGAAAGTTCTTCTTGATAATGAAGAAGATAGATGTTAGAAGTATAAGGAAAAATAATGGTGAATTTTGCTGAAAAATATTGCTAAGAATTTATCAATAGTGTAAAATGTAACGAAAGACATCACTTATTTATCAGACAACCGTGTATATGCTTCAAAGGGATGTTTCTTAGTTTGGGAAGAAAATCGAAAAGATTATTTTCCTCAGAAATTACGAAAATGGAGGAAACCTATGTGAAAAGTAGGGTAGTGAAAACTGTTTTAGGCATACTGGTTATAGGATGTTGTTTGGGTGGTGGATACTATATGGGGAATCTAAATAGTAAAGATGACACGGAACCAGTAGCATTATTAAATGAAAAGAAGCCCCAAAAAGAAGAATTATATGATACAGAACTGATTGCCATCGTAAATGCAGATGAAGGTATAAAGAAGCAAGATGATGTTATTAGTTATAGTCAATCTTTGTTAGGAACATTAAATGTTAAGTATGAAACAACAGGACTTGAAGATGCAAAGCGGGGTATAGAAAACGGAAAATATAGTGCATATATGATTTTACCTGGAACATTTTCGGAAGCTGTTGAATCTATTAACGGTACGCCGCAAAAGGCAGTTTTAGAGTATGCAATTGCACCAAATCTTACACAGGATGCACAGGCTAAGGCGATTTATTCTGTTGGAAATGCATACACGACATTGAATAATGGAATTAGTGAACTGTATTTATCTTCTGTACTGACAGAGGTGCATAAAGTTCAAGATGCAGCGGGAAACATCAAAGAAAATGATGTTCGTGATTTAAAAGCACTTGGAGAAGTAAGTGGTGATGACTTAAGGGAAACCATTGAATTACCCGAACTTGCAACAGTAGAAAAGAATATAGAAGTTTTGGATCTTGTTCCACACTATGAAGAAGAAGATAAACTTTTGGCTGAGATAGATAAGACTTATCAAGAGGCGTGGAACAAAGGCGATGAGGAATATAAAAATGTTTCTTCAAAAATTGGCGAATTGAATCAAACGTTATATGGAAAAGGCAGTATGCATGAAGCGATACAGGCTTTTAATATGCACATGACACCATATGAGTATCCGGAGTATATAGATACAAATCCAGCAGAACAAAAAGAGTTGGGTGTTATTAGAGATAGTAGTATTGAAGCGTTAGAAGGGATTCCAGATAAACTGAAAGAAATAGAAAGTGCTACGAAGGAATATATTGCAAAATCAAAATTTATAATTAAAATTAATAAGGATGAGAACGATATAGAAAGATGGGGTGCAGCTGATAGTAGTGCCTCTTCGGAAGAGGAGTGTGACGGATATTCTGTAGAATATGAAGAAAATACCTATTCTTTTTATCGAAAAAAAGACGTAGATGAGAAATTAGTGGCATTAGAAAATCAACATATAATAGAAAAGAATAATGGTTTGGCGAACTATTATAATACTATTAGTGATTTTCAAAAAAATCCTGCTTTGAATGACTTAAAAGAAAATTTCAAAAAGTTATATTCAAAATTAGAAGCAATTGAACCAGAGACATATTTACCAGTTTCTGATGAACAGTGGGAGAACTATATAAAAAGTGTAATTCCGGCACCGATTTATGAAGTAGAACCTAATATAAATGAAGTAGAAGATTTAAATTCAATTCAAATTAAAAATTATAGGTTAAAAAATCAAATAGAAGAGCCAAAATTTTCGGATGTAAATGTGGATGTAGATGCTATAAGAAATGCAATGAATGAGATGATGAAAGTGTCTGAGGCTTATGCTCAAGATAGAGGTAACATTCTTAATGGAGTAAATGATGAGTTACAAGAGAAAGATAAGAATATCAAAGCTCAGGTAACAAATTTAAGAGGAGCTTACGATAATACAGATTTGAAGAAAAATGAATTAGATGAAGCACTTTTAAGGTATACTCCGCAAGAATATTTAAATCAAGAAGCACTTGGACAATTGGAACAATCTTTAGATAAGAATCAGAGTAAGGTAGAAGAGAAGATTGAAAACCAGAATAAGCAGTATGAAAGTTATGTAGAGGAGGTTTATAAGGCTTCTGAAGACAATACGAAAAAGCAATCAGAAAGTATTGAGGCTGGTGAAAAAGCATCTAATGAAAAATTAGATACAAATCTTGCAAATGCAAAGAGTTTAAAACAGTCTACATACGAAGATAATAAACTCATGTTAAATGATATTAGTGGAGTTTTACCTTATTCAAGACTTGGAACACAAGAGAATATTATGGCATATCGTTTTATGACAGAGCCATTATCTGTAAATGATCTTACAGTTGCCAAAAAAGAGAATTTAGAAGGTCAGGAAGTAAATGTTGAAGTTTCTGATGAGAAAAAAGAAGTAGAAGAAAAAGAAACACCGATTTTTATTTGGGTTATTCCAGTAGTTCTTCTTGCAGTTTGCATAGGAAGTTATTTTGCTTTTAGAAAGAAACGCATAGATTCAAACGAAGATCATTTATAAATGAAATAAAAAGGGTATTTCCAGTTGAAAACGTTGGAAATATCCTTTTTATTTTGATATTTAAAATATTGAATAAAATGACAAAAATGACAAAAGTGCAAGAAAACTATACGAAAGTATGGAGAAAAAGATAAATAAAATGAGCGAATTACACAATAAAATTCAAAAAAGTTGTTGTAAAAAACTGGAAAAAAGTGTAAAATAAAGAAAAATTATTTGCGGAAAATCGCATGGTTTCAGAAGATGTAAAGTTCCTTAGAACTTTATTTTCTATCACATTTCACAAGGAGGAAAAAAATATGTTACGTGTGGATTATGAGGCTCTGGCAGCCGGTTCAAAAACTTTACAGGATCAGGGAGCAATATTTGAAGAATGTATTGATAGAATGCGTCAGGTAATTGAAGGTCTTCCGGATGTATGGGAGGCAGACACCAGCAAACGTTATGTAGAGCAGTTCCAAGAAGCAGAACCGGGACTTAGAAATGTACGACAGATGATTGAAGATATGGCTGTTCAGATGCAGAAGATTTCTGATAACTTTGCACAGGCAGATAGCGATATGGCTGGACAAATGTAAATATGAATGAAAGTAGGAAGCCGCCAATGTATAATGGCGGCTTTTCTTAAAAGGAGGACAGGACGTACAAATGGAAGGACAGCAAAATACACAGTCTCAGCCGGGACTGAACTTAGATACAGAAATCTTACAAAAAAATGAAAATATTAGCACTTCCTTATGTGACCGTTTTGGCATCCACATGTATACTTCGGAATTTATGGAGCAAGAAAAGGCTTATCAGGAAGAACAAGAAGAGAAGAATAATGAAATATTTTTGAATGTTTTGAATAATCCGGAAAAAGAAATTACAGAAACCGCATTTCAAAGAGTTATGCAAGCAGATACAACCGCAGTTATTAAAACAGAATATAATGAGAACAATGAAACCAATAATCAATATATGAATATTGCATATGGTATATTTGGCGCTATATTGGCTGGAGTTGTCCTCTTTTTCATAGAAAAGTATAGGAGAAAACGTAATGAAAATCACCATAACAATCAAAAATGAATGGAGTGGAAAAACTTATGATATTTCTCTGGATAATCAGCAGAAGATTGCAACTACGTTGAGAGTTATGCGAGAAAATCTCCCAGAGTCTATGCAGGGAATTGGGATAGAACCAGAAGTGCAATCAGAAAGGACAAGTCGACGCTTGAATATGAGAAAAACGTATGAAGAATCTCATATTTATACAGGGGATATATTGATAATTTCGCAGGGACGGGAGAAATTAGGAGAGGAATAGATTGAAATGAGAAAAAAGAGTTTAGAAACTTCTAATATGAAACAACCAAAGATAGAAACAGAAAAGAATATAGAATTTTTAAAAGAAGAAATCAAAAAATCTGCTATTCATGCAAAGGATAGTTATGATTATAAGAAACTTTGTGTAAAAAGAAATGGACTATTATCTTGTCGTTATGAAGAGGACAGGGAAGACTTATATTTTTATTATACTGTAAAAGGAATGAACCCTTTTACTCAGGTGAAATCTGAAAGTCGAGAAAAGAAATATCAGATATTGATTAACTTTTCTAAGTTAAAAGAACTTCAAGCGGATTTTCTTTTGAAACTAACAGAAGAAAACTTGTACTACGATGAAAATGGATTGTTATATTTAAAAGATAGAGATATTTATGGACGTGGAGAAAAGCCGGATGATACATATTTTTTAAATGCCTACAAAAGTTTTGTGGCAGGAGTTTTAGGAAGTAAGTATTCTGTAAAACAGATTCAAGAAAGTGGAATTGAAATCTGTAAGGAAGAAAAGTGGTTTGAACCAATTTATAATTGCCAAACTGTTGAAGAAATTGCAGATGTTTTGCGTAACGTAAAAAAAGATTATGTTACAGAGCAGTCACAACAGATGCAGAAAGTAAAGAAGTCTACCTATTCTTTATGGAGAATCGTAGCAATTATTACTTTGATTGGTACACTAATAGGTGGTGGCTATGCGGCATATTTATCTTTGAAAACAGTTCCAGAACAAAGACAATTATTGGCGGCAAATGAAGCTTTTATCCAAAAAGATTATCGAACCTGTATTGATAGTTTGAGAGAGGTGGAACCAGCTGATATGGAGAAAGGCACACTGTATATTTTAGCCTATTCTTATGCTAATATGGAAAGTTTCCGCCAAGACGAGATGAGAAATATTATTGATAATTTTTCGACAAGTAGCAATCCGAAAATTTTGGAATATTGGATAAGAATAGGAAGGCTGGAAACGAAAAAAGCAGAGGAAATTGCCTTATCTCTGTCAGATGATAAACTTTTGATTTATGCGTATATGAAAGAAGCTGATGATTTGGAAAATAATACTAAGATAGACGGTTCCAAAAAGAAACAGCGTCTTGATGAATTGGAAAGCCAGATAGAAAAACTTGGTGATAAATATGAACCAAAAGAGGAAGAAACCGTAGAAAAAATAGACGGTGCCGTGCAGGAAAATACTTCTACACAAGAACCACAGACTCAAGAGCCGACAGATACTGCACAGTAGAAATAATAAATTTTGCAGGAGGAAAGAGTATGGGAGATTTTTGGGATGATATCAAAAAGAAAAACGAGGAACGTAGAATAGCAGGGATAAAAAGCGATATTCGTGTATTGGAAGAACAGATAAAAGAATATGAAGATGCAAAGAAGAAAGTAGAAAGTGCTAAAAAGAAGTGCAATAGTGAATGCGAAGAATGGAAAGAAAAATTGGGAGAACTGAAAGGAAAAGAAATAAAGCAGACAGGGATTTTTGAAGGCGAAATGGCAAATGCATTGGAAAATTATATAAACGATGCGAAAGAAGAAAATGATACTGCTATTCAAAGAACTGGGGATTTAGTAAGTAGTTTGGGAACGCAGATAGAAAAAATTGACGATAAAATTTCACAACTTGAAAGTAGAATTAAATATAAGAGAAGTTTAATATAAGGAGGTAGTGAAATGGCAGATAAAATTGCAGTAAATGATGAAAACTATACAGATTTGAAAAGTGCTTTAGAGGGAAAGCATGAAATCATATTGGAACTTCTCGAAAAAGTTATCAAAGACTTGCAAGAATTGACAGGAAAAGATGGAGAATTCTATACGGATGCAATTTCTCCAAAAGTAAATCTTTTATGTGAAGAATTAAATGATGCCAGAGCCTCTATGGAACAAGTTTATTCTTCGCATGCTTCTATTATTGCCAGTTTCAAGAATGCTATAGCAGACTTGGATATGTGTTGCTAAGGAGGAAAATAGATGGTAAAAAATATTAATATTGATATAAACAGTGTAGAATCCATTATTAATGGGGCTGTATCAGATATAGGCACAGTGCAAGATGATATTAATAACATTTATTCAGATTTAAATAAGCACCTATCGGAAGCATTTGGAGATGAGGCAGATGCATTACAGGAACAATTGACAGCAGAGAGTGCATTGGCAACTGCCTTATGTAATACATTGAAGAAATTTTCAGAGAGCATTCGATTTGCGGCATCTGAGTTTATAGAATTAGATACCACAGGTGCTAGTCAAATGGGTAAAAAGTAAGGAAAGAAAGGGGACATAGAATGAAACGAGTATTCCAGGTAAGCGAGATCACACAGCTGTGTAAGGATATCAAAAGCATCTTAGAACAGTGCAAGGAGCATGTGTCTGCTATGAGGACCTATGCAGACCAGGCAGGGGAAGCACTGGAAGCAGTGCCTTATGAAGCCCGTTACGGGATAGCCGTCCATGACGTTTCTCAGTTACGCAGTGCCTTAAAGACGGAACAGATGGAGACCGCATTGACAAAATTGGAGAAATGCCGCCAGAGAGCCTGCGACTTGATCCCGGCAGCCGATACGGACTATGCATCCCAGACAAAAGAACTCATTAGGGTGACGAAAAGTCTCCAGACACTTTTGGAGGAGATGGAACAGTTTTTAATAGATACCCCGCTTACTACGGACTACTCTGCATTCAAAAAAGCCTTTGAAGAAGTGCAGGCAAGGTGGAACAAGGTGACGGAAGATGGGGAAAAGGCAGTGGAAAAGCTGATGGCAAACATCAAGGGAGCGGAAACCATCTGCCATGCCTTTTCCAAGGACCCGGTAAATTTAAGCACGGGAAACTTTATCTATGACCGGACAGATCTGGAAGTCGGCGGAAGGGAGTCTTTTGCTTTCCGCCGTTTTTATAATGCCATCAATGCACACAGGGGCGTGCTTGGAAAAGACTGGAACCATAATTATGAGGTGCATCTGGAGTTTACAGACGGGGAGGCAGTGCTTCTTCGGGAGGATGGAAAAGAGGAACGGTTCTTCTGGGAAAAAGACCGTTACCTTTCCCTGTTTGCCAGCGAAGGTGCTTTGGAAAAAGGGGAAAACGGATATACTTACTGTACCAGAGACCAGAAGATTTATCACTTTGACAAAGAAGGGAAATGTCTGGAAACGGAATCCCTTACGGGCAGCCGCATCACGTTTGCTTATGAAGAGGAAGCACCGTTTCGTCTGGTGAAGGTCCAAAAGGAAACAGGGGAATTCTTTGCCTTTTTCTATGACACAGAGGGCATGCTGGAGCGTGTAGAAGACCATACGGGAAGATGCGTGGCATACCGGTATCAGGGAGAACTTTTGAAGGAAGCCACACTTCCAGACGGGACTGCTTTTCGTTACGGTTATACCCCGCAGGGAAAACTGGAGCAGGTGGAGAACCCAAGGGAGATCGTGACGGTAGAAAACTTCTTTGATGAGGAGAACCGCACTACGCTGCAGAAGTTCCCGGACGGGACACAGATGTCTTATGTATATGACGAGGAAAAGAAAACAGTGGAGCTTACCGAGCGCAACGGAAGCCGTGTGGTTTATGTCCATGACGATAAGTATCGGGATATCAAGCATATCCACAGCAACGGGGAGGAACGCTTTGCCTATAACCAGAACAATCAGAAGACCTTATATGTGGACCGCCTGGGGAATAAAACCCAGTATGCCTATGATCCGGCAGGAAATCTGGTGCGCGTGATCGATGCCCTTGGAAATAAGACGGAAATCCGGTATGGAGAAAAGAACCAGCCAACCGGGATCAAGATAAATGGAAGAGAAAAACTGTGCGGGGAATACGATGCCCAAGGAAGGCTTGTAAAAACCAAAGATGCCCTTGGAAATGAAGTGGAGATTGCTTATACAGCGTCCGGGTGGCCGCAGACCATCCGGCAGGCAGACAAAAGCAGGATTACGCTTTCCTATGATGCAAGGGGAAACATCACAGAGATGGAAGATGCACAGGGAAATGTCACCCGGTATGGGTATAATGCCCTGAACCGGATGACAGAAAGCATAGACGGAAAAGGGAATGTTACCCGTTACACCTATGACATCATGGGCAATGTGACCTGTGTGGAAAATGCGGAAGGAAACTGCCAGAGCTACGAATACAATGCAAGCGGAAAAGTAACAAAGGTAACGGACTTTGACGGGGAAAGCATCCGAAGGGAATATAATGTCTTAAACCGTCCAAGCAAGGTCATTGATAAAGAGGGAAGGGAAACCCTCCTGACCTATGACAGCATGTGGAACCTTGCCAGAGTGACAACACCGGATGGGGCAAGGACGACCTATCTTTATAACGAAGAGAACCTGCTATCCCGGATCAAGTATGCAGACGGCGCTGTGGTACGCTATACCTATGATGCCAATGGAAACCGGATTGGGGAGGAAGATGAAAACGGGGCAAAGACCACGTTTGTTTATGATGCCCTTGGAAGAGTGGTGGAAGTCAACGGGGAAGAAGGACTCCACTATGCCTATCGGTATGACGGGGAAGGAAATCTCATCGAGGCGGAGGATGCCCTTGGAAATAGGGTATCTATGGAATACGACGGAAACGGAAATCTGATAAAGGAAACCAATCAGCTGGGGGAAAGCCGCAGTTATGCGTATACGCCACTGGGAGATGTGGAGAGCATCACCGATGAGGCAGGGCGGACCACCTGTTACCAGTATCAAAAAGGCGGATTATTAGAAAAAATCCGATACGCAGATGGGACAGAGGAAGCCTTTACTTATGATGCCAACGGAAACCTGGAAACCCATACCCTTGACACCGGGTTTGTGCTGACCTATGGATATGACAGCATGGACCGTATCGTAGAGATCATGGGAAGTGAAGGGGAAAAGAAATCTTATACTTATGATGCCCTTAGAAACGTGACTTCCATGACCGACGGGGAAGGGAATACGACCCGGTATGCTTATACCTTAAGCGGACAGCTTGCGAAGGTGACGGATGCCCTTGGAAATGAAACGGAATATCAATACGATGTCTGTGACCGGCTCATCGAGATCCGCCAGTATGGTGCAAAGGAAAGCCTGAAGGAAGATACAGAAGGATCCGGTATGGATGCAGACCTTCTGGAAGCAGAGAAACAGAATGGAAGGAAACGGTTGTGCCAGATCACCCGTTATACCAGAGACCTGCGGGGACAGGTCACAGAAACTGTCGATGCACTGGGACAGAAGGAAACCTACACCTATGATAAAAAAGGACAGCTTCTTGGAAAACTGGATAAGGAAGGGTATCTGACCAAGTATGCTTATACAAAACAGGGAGACTTATCCGGTATCCAGTATGCAGATGGAAAGGAAGTGAAGCTGTCCTATAATCCGCTCCGGCAGCTGATTGAGATACAGGACTGGCTGGGAAGCACAAGGATCACCCCGGATGCACTGGGCAGGGCAGAAAAGGTGCAGTACCCGGACGGAAGGGAAGTATCCTATACCTATGGAAAAGCAGGAGAGAGAAGAAGCATTACATACCCGGATGGAAAGACAGTATTCTATGGCTATGACGAGCAGTTCCGTCTTTCGGAACTGAAGGAAGGGGGCCGTATCATTACCTATGGGTATGATACGGTGGGAAGACTGTGTGAAAAGCAGTTCCCGAATGGAACAAAGACTACCTACCGTTATGACAGAAAGGATCAGCTGACAGAACTGTTGCATCAAGACCAGGAGGGCATCCTTGACCGCTACACCTATCTGTATGACCTTTTGGGAAATAAGACCGGAATCACCAAGGAAAGAAGAGGGCTGGAGCGTGAGAGCGGACAGTACCGTTATGGGTATGATGCCCTGGGCAGGCTGTCAGAAATCCAAAAGGACGGAGAGATACAGTACCGTTATGGTTATGATGCCTTTGGAAACCGTACATGGAAAGAAGAACGCGGGGAACAAACCTCTTATCAGTATAATGCCCTGAACCAGCTGGTAAGCGAAAGACAGGGGGAAATCCGCAAAGAGTACGGTTATGATAAGAGAGGAAACTTAACCGCTGTCCTTGAAAACGGGGCATGGAAGAAGCGGTATGTCTATGGAGCAATGAACCGTCTGGAAGAAGCGGTGGATGCGGCAGGCAAACAGGCAAGGTATCAGTATAACGGACTGGGACACCGTGTAGGAAAGCAGGAGGGTGTCCTTCCAAAAGAAAAACTGGAGAAGCTCGACCCGCAGAGAAGAGTCGGCATGGAGATCGGGAACAGCCGCCGGATTACCTATACCCTGGATCTGACCAGACAGTATTATAACCTTCTGGAGCGGACAGAAGAAAGTCAAAGCCAGAGATACTTCTGGGACGGAAATGTGACAGCGTATGAGGAGAATGGGGAAAGGAACTATTACCTTCAGGATGAGCTGGGAAGTCCGCTGAGGCTTGAGGACAGTGCCGGAACAATCAAAGAGAGCTATGGATACGGAGCCTTTGGGGAAGACCTGTATCAGAACCAGGGGAAGATACAGCCGTTTGGTTACACGGGTTACCAAAGAGATGAGATAGCAGGAACCTACTATGCCCAGGCGAGAGAATATCTCGCAGAGAACGGAAGGTTTGCAGAGCAGGATTTGATTGTTGGTTTTGTTGAGTATCCAGAAACACTTAATAGATATAGTTATTGTTGGAATAATTCTTTAATATATGCAGATTACAATGGGGAATTTCCAACAATTATTGCAGGAGCTTTTATTGGAGCTGCTACAGCAGGAATATTTTCACTTGCAACACAAATAATTTTGGATAGAAAGTTAAATCTAAAAGAGGTTGCTGTAAATGCCATAGGTGGGGCTATAAAAGGTGGGATTGCAGGAAGTGGAATAGGAATAGTTGGTGGTGTACTTGCCACAGGAGCTACAGGAGCGGCGACAAGTGTTGCAACTCAAATTTATGCAGACGATAAAAAATTGAGTGAGGTTAATTGGGGATCAGTGGTAATAGATGGAGGTATTGATGCTTTAACTTATGGTGCTGGAAAATATAAAATTAAAGGGAAAGGACCTACTGTCCAAGAACAATTGAGAAAAACTAATGATGATGTGCATAAGGCAAAATTACATTTGGCAGGATATGGAAAGAAGCGAATGAAAGGCCAAAGTTATCAACGTGCAACAAGAAAAGTAAAGGAACTTGAGATATTACAAGATGAACTAGGAAAAAATGGTTAAAGCAAAAATTGGTGGAGTCTGCCAAAGACATAAATGAAAGTTTTGGAAAGAAAATGATGGGAAAAGTATTGATGTTAGAATTGGGAACTATACAAGGAATAAATAATGTTGAACGATGTGAAGCGTAGGAGGTATAATGGAGATGAATGAATTTATACGCATGTTTTTGAGAATGTTTATACAAGTAGGTCCATATCTTGTTGTTTTTGTTGTATTGGGATATATCATAAAACTTCAAGAAAAGAAGGCGAAAGAACGAGAAGAAGAACAAAAAAAAGGGATTATAAAAACACATTATGTTGTAAAGACCGAAAAAATACTCGCAATAATGTTTGTTGTAGGTACAATATTCTTTGCTTGTTGTATGGCTATGGGAATAGCACAACAAGAAGATACATTTGTTGTATGTGTATTTGGCTTCTTTTTTTTAGTTGGCATAGTTGGTACAGTAAATATGATGGTATGGAAATTAGAAGTCAATGGAGATGAAATTATATGGCGTTCAACTTTTGGAAATAAGAAAAATTTTCAGTTTGGAGATATTACATATTGTGAGAGAAAGAAAAGTTCTATTCGGGTTTATGTAAATGGAGAAAAGTTATTTACTATTGATGGAGGCGTTGATAAAAGCGAATTTATGGATGATATAGAAAGGCGAAAAATACCAGTAAAATCATATTATGTCAATCAATTAAAAAAGAATAGAAAATAATACCATTTTTGTACCAGAACCAGGGGAAGATACAGCCGTTTGGTTATACGGGCTACCAAAGAGATGAGGTGTCAGGTACTTATTACAGCGTCAATTGGCAAAAAAATGGTTAAATGAAAAAACGACAGACGGTATCAAAGAAATAGAGGGAAATTTTGGGAAAATAAAAGGTACTAAGTGGGGAAATAAAATTTTTAAATCTGATAGGTACTATAGAAGTCAAATTACACGTGCTAGAAATGCTTGGAAAAATAACAAGATTGTTAAACCAAGATTTAGTACATATATGAATGGATTTATAGGAGTATCTGGAATGGAAGTAATTGATAAAGTTACAGATTTACAATCAAGTTATATGCCAGGAATAAATATAAAAGAGGAACTTAAACGTATATTAAATGATATTTATAATCAAGGGGAGGAATGGGTAACGGAAACAAATGAAATAAAAAATTATACCAACCAAATTTTAGATAAAATGCTAAAAACTATTACAAACGAGGAACTAGAAGCTGTATTATGCCTAGAATAGTAGGAGGAAAGAGTATGCTTTTTTTAAGAATTCTTATTGTAGCATTTATTGTAACGGGAATAATGGACTTATTAGCAAAAAAAAGTAGGAAAAAAACAGGAGCATTGAAAAAATTTGTCGTACGAGCTCCACTAGATTTTGCAGGATTGGGAACTATAGTAATGATAATAGTCATTGGTGCCTTGGTTTTTGCTCAAGTAGAAAATCAGGACATCCCATTACCAATTATGGTGATTTTTATATTAGTTGTAATAATTCCGGGTTTTTTACTCATGGTAGCTCCTATAAAAGGGGTATGGGATATCATTGTAGATGGTGATGATATTACTGTGGTGAAAGCATTTATTTTTAAACGTCATTGGAAATTTTCTGATATTAGTTATGGGAAAGTGACTAGAGGAGGAATGAAAATATATGTGGAAGGGGGAAAGAAAAAAGCCTTTTTTGTAGATGGAATGTGTGAGCATTTTTCTAACTTTATGAAACGAATGGAAAAAGAAGGGAAAAATATCATATATCCTGAAGGAATGTAATTGTATACAGATGGAAAAACCGTGCACTATGGCTATGATGAGCAGATACGACTTTTCGAACTAAAAGAGGGAGGCCGGATCATCAGCTATGGGTATGATGCATTGGGCAGACTGTCAGAAATCCAAAAGGACGGACAGATACAGACAGCGTATGGATATGATGCCTTTGGAAACCGTACATGGAAAGAAGAAAATGGCGAAAGGACTTCGTACCAGTACAATATCCTCAACCAGATGGTGAGCGAAAAGCATAGAGAAGTCTGGAAAGAGTACGGCTACGATAAGAGAGGAAACCTAACCGGCATCCAAGAAAATGGGGCATGGAAAAAACAGTATGTCTATGGTGCCATCAACCGTCTGGAAGAAGCAGTGGATGCGGCAGGAAAACAGGCAAGATACCAGTACAACGGACTGGGACACCGGATAGGAAAGCAGGAAGGTGTCCTTCCAAAAGAGAAGCTGGAGAAATTGGACCCACAAAGCAGGATCGGCATGGAAATCGGAAACAGCCGGCAGATCACCTATACCCTGGACCTGACCAGGCAGTATTATAACCTTCTGGAGCGGACAGAGGAAAACCGGAGCCAGAGATACTTCTGGGACGGGAATGTGGCAGCGTATGAAGAGAATGGGGAAAGGAACTATTACCTTCAGGACGAACTGGGAAGCCCGCTTCGGATTGAGGACAGTGCCAGAAACCTCAGGGAAAGCTATGGATATGGAGTCTTTGGGGAAGATTTATATCAGAACCAGGGGAAGATACAGCCGTTTGGATATACGGGCTATCAAAGAGATGAGACAGCGGGAACGTATTATGCCCAGGAAAGGGAATATCTGGCAGAGAACGGCAGGTTTGCAGGGCAGGATGTGATTGCTGGTTTTATGAATCTGCCGTTCAGTATGAACCGTTATAGTTACTGCTTTAATTCACCGATGGTCTTGGTAGATTTAGATGGTGAATGGCCTAGTTTAAGTGATATCGGAAAGGGTATTACTAAGAGTCTCAATAATGTAAAAAAATTTGGAAAGAAAGCTGGACAATGGATAGTAGGTCACAAAGAGGATATTGCTAAGGTCGTTGGAACAAGTTTAGTAATTGCTGGAATTGCAGTAGCATCAATTTACACAGCTGGTGTGGCCGGAACAGTTTTAATGGGAGTTGCTTCTGGAGCAGCAATAGGAGGAACAGTAAATGGCTTTATTAATATTAAAAATGGTGGAAATTTTGCAAATGGATTTATAGGAGGGGCTATAAGTGGTGGCATTCAGGGTGGCTTGGGTATTAGGCCTGTTGGAACTATTGTTGGTGGTATAGCTAATGGATTGGGTACTTTTGTTACAGAGGGTTTAGATAGGATAGATGGATATAATCATAAAAATTTGGGCCAGATTGGAGAAGATAGTATAATCAGCATTACTAGGAATGTTGTGTAGCCTTCCTGGAGGGTTGATACAAGCTGGCACATTAAATGAAAATATTCTTGAAGAGTTAATGGTAAACTATACGAAAAGTTTTGGCAATCAGTTAAATAATTTTTTTGGAATAGTAGACAATTTCCTTTTAGATATAACGATGGGAGGATGCTATAATGAATAAAAGTTATGATTATATCATGGGAG
>OLQU01001565.1_pt1 | contig 15091 bp, 14 predicted proteins | sample 1672271 | NCBI WGS metagenome assembly OLQU01 (sample SAMEA3136666, study PRJEB25190) | human gut metagenome | biome: human gut; feature: human-associated habitat; material: faeces | place: Austria | collected 2013 | reverse complement strand
AGACCTTCCAAAAGGTACTGAAAATTCCATTCTAAAACAGGCGGGGCTTAAATAGCTCCACCACAATAGGAGGTAATTATATGTTGTCTGTATATCCTGCGTGTTTTTTCAAAGAAAGCAACGGCTACTCTGTGATCTTCCCGGATCTCAATTATTTATCGACCTGCGGAGATACCTTGGATGAAGCGTTGAAAATGGCTGTCGACTGCCTTGCCGGTTATCTTTATACCTGCAAGCGCGAAGGTGAAGAAGTTCCGGCTCCATCTTCTGTATCTGCAGTAGACGCCGGAGAAGTTGCAAAAGAACTTGAATTTTCACCTGGCGAAAATCCAGATGATTCCTTTGTGAATATGATCACTGTTGATGTAGATGAATATGCGAAAAATCATTTTGAGAAATCTGTGAAAAAGACCCTCTCTATTCCTTCATGGCTGAACGACATTGCTCTGAAAAATGGAGTGAATTTTTCGCAGATTCTTCAGGAAGCGCTTATGGCAAAATTGAATCTCAAATAGCAAAATACAAACCGCTCTGGTACGCTTGTGCCAGAGCGGTCATGATATTAAGTTCATTATTCTCCTGGTTGTTCTTTTTATGCTAGTTTTTCAAAACAGCCCCTCCTGTATGATCTGGCATTTGTTAGCTCCTTTGCCAACTCCCAGATTCCCTGGATCAAAGGATTATTGGGTCGCCATAAAATCCCTGTTGCCTGTCATCCATTCAACACAATTCCTTCCTTCTTTACATTATCATAAAACGGCAAGACCCCAAGCCAATAATTAAACTGTTCTTCATTCTTGATCACAACATTGATATCTATAAAATATTCCATCTGAAAATCAAATGCCGGATCATAAATCCGATTATCTACCTGCTCAATCTGCTGATCCGTAGGATGGGTCAGGGTTATAAAATCTATATCGGAATTTTCCTGATAATCACCACGGCATACGAACCATATAAAATCACCTGTACATGTTTCTTGCACTTCAGCTTGTATTTTTCATTGACGTCAAATATTTTTGGTGCTATGCTTGCTATACAAATCTTATCTTTATATATCTGGAAACTTCTTTCCAAAGATCAGCAGCGCGAATACTTGACAAGACTTTTGCATATGTTATAATGCTAATGTAATTAGCGAATGACTGGTGTCCGGTCGTAAATTGAGTCTTAGAATTGTATTCTAAGGCTCTTTTTGCATTCAAAGGAGAACATTTATGGACGAAATCAACTATACAACCCCTACTGAACAAATTGAAAAACTTCGATCACAGAATATGATTATCCTTAATGAAGATTTTGCAAAGGAACAACTGCAGCAATGCGGATATTCAAATCTCATTAAGAGTTATCGCGATCCATATACCCTTGTCTCAAACGGCAGAAAAATCTACCGTTCAGGCATTACTTTTGAACAAGTACTTTCTTTATATACCCTGGACAAGAATCTTCGTAATGCAGTTATGAGCGCAATGCTTGATTTAGAAGAACATATAAAAGAGGCTGCCGCAGATGTTGTAGCTTCTTCTTTCGGAGTTCACCAAGACCGTTATTTGCAATTTAGAAATTACAGAGATAAATCCAAGCGAAAACGCCGTTTTTCACTGGCCGGGATTTTAGAAACCATGCAAAAGACTTTAAAAACAGATAAAAATCCTATTTTTCACTATTCTTCTGTTCATGGAATTGTTCCTCCCTGGATCCTTTTCAAAAGTATCTATTTTAGCAGTTTAGAATATAGAAATCTGGCCGCTCACGGCGGACGAATTTACAATTATGAATGCAAAAATAAATTACGGGTTATTCAAAACACTAATTCTAATTTTCATGGATTTAGCCTTCTGTTGCTATTGTTAAGTTTTTTCAAATATTCATCCCCTTTTGAAATATTAAACGACGCTCTTACAAAAGAACTAAATCGACATTGTAATTTATTCCCTGAAGACATTACTTATCTTGGACAAATCCTGAATGTAAACATTACCATAAGCAATAATGTCTGGGTTACCGGCAGAAGCAAAAAATATCATCGGGATAAACATTGTAGCGGTATTTTAAACGCTAAAAGTATTGACGTCAAAGCTGCCGAAACACAAAGTTATACTCCTTGCAAAAAATGCTGTAAATAACAGCTGTCACTCTTCCTCCGTCTAATCATCCCTCATTAAAGAATTTAATTCTTGTGATTTCCCGTTGTCTTGTATTACATTTCATTGTATCATGCAAATAGAATAAATCGCTATTTACAGAAAGGACATCGCCATGACACACAAGGAAATCTTAGCAACTGTAGACCACACCCTTCTGGCCCAAACCGCCACCTGGGAAGAGATCAAAGTAATCTGCGACGACGGCGCGAAGTACCGCACCGCCTCCGTCTGCATCCCGCCCTGCTATGTAAAGCAGGCCAAAGAATATACCGGTGGCACTGTGAAGGTCTGCACCGTGATCGGTTTCCCCAATGGGAATTCCACAACAGAGACCAAAGTTTTTGAGACAAAAAATGCCATTGAAAACGGCGCGGATGAGATCGATATGGTCATCAATATCGGCGCGCTGAAGGATAAGAATTATGATCTTGTACGCTCTGAGATCTCCGCTGTCAAAGAAGTCTGTGGCCAGCGGGTTTTAAAAGTGATCATTGAGACCTGTCTTCTGACCGAGGAAGAAAAGATCAAAATGTGCCAGCTTGTCACTGAGGCAGGCGCGGACTTCATCAAAACTTCTACCGGTTTCTCCAAAGCCGGCGCCACCTTTGAAGACGTAGCCCTCTTTGCGAAGCATGTGGGCCCGGACGTCAAGATCAAGGCGGCAGGCGGCATCTCCTCCTTTGCGGACGCGGAAGAATTCCTCCGCCTGGGCGCCTCCAGACTTGGCACCAGCAGACTTGTTAAGATCGAGAATTCTTGAGAAAATCTTATTTCTTCGTGAACATTCTGTGTCTCCTCTTGAGTCTTTTTGGAAAAGCTACTAGAATAAACTACTGATACAGCAAATGGTTTTACAGGAGGATAGCAAGATATGATAATAGATGATAAGAAAAATAAAGAAACCGGCATCTTCCATCCGGAGGATTTCATCGGCCAGGACTTTGAAGTCATTTACGAGGGAGACCTTCCGGAGCTCCCCACCGAAGGCCTTTCCGACAACTACAAGGATGTGCTTTCCAGTCTCTCGGATCTGGACGATACCGGAAGCATCGACTATGTGGCGGAAAACCGCACAGGCCACATCGACCCGGAGCGGGTGGCCGCCCGGGAAGCCGAGATCCAGCGCAGGATGGGATCTCTGGACAAAAAGCATAAAGCGGCCCACCCCTCTTCCCCGAAGATGAAAGACGCTACCCTGGGAGAGCGCATTATGCAGGGGATACGCCGCCTGATGCCTTAATCCAGGGAATTTTCTTCTGACTGAGCTTTCTTCAGGAAATCTGCATCTTTGGTCTTAAGCCTGGGGATAAACCGGCGGGCGAATTTCCCCTTCCCCCGGTTTTTCACATAGAAATAACCGATGATGGAGAAGACTGTCGCGCCGATGAAATTCACCAGCAGGTCCTCCATGGTATCCAGAAGGCCGATATCCAGATAGCCGCCAAGGCCCAGGGATTCCCCGTTCACCGCCACGTCCCGGATCCCGGTGACGCCCACCACGTGGTTGCCTCCCGCCGGGTCCAGCATTACAGAGTAAATGGTGTTCACAATGGTATCTTTCTGCATATCCAGATGGAAGATCTGATCCATTCCAAACTCAAAGAATTCCCAGATCACGCCGATGGTCATGGAGAAGCAGAACGCCACCACAGCCAGGAACGCCGGGGAGAGCTGGAAGGAAATCTTCTTATTCCGGTTCAGGATGTCCACCAGGGCGAACCCGATGGCCGCCATCAGGAATCCGTTAAGGGTGTGCAGCACCGTGTCCCACATGGGGATCTTCTCATAGTACGCCTGGATCTCTCCCAGGATCTCCGCCGCGAAGATAAACAGCAGCATAATGATCTCCAGGGCCGTGGGCAGCTCGATCTTCAGATTGATCTGGATCAGGCTTGGCATAATGAGGAGCACCAGCGTCAGCGCGCACAGGAATACATTTTCAAAATTGCGGTTCAGGATCTGGAGGATCATCACAAGGATCACCAGCGCCCGAAGCGTCATATAGACAATGAAGGAGCTTTTATGCTCCCTCAGTTCCATGCGGAGGGCCTTGCCCATCACCCGCATCCGTTTCTTCATATTTTTCATAAGTATCTTTTTCTCCGCTTTAATTCAGGAAGTTTTCGATGATCACGCCTTCCGCCTCTTCTGCCGTCATTCCCAGCGTCCGCAGCTTGGTCACCTGCTCGTCGTTGATCCGGCCGATGGCCGCCTCGTGGATGATCCCCGCGTCCACGTGCTTCGCGTCGATGGCCGGGATGGAGCACACTTCCGCATGGTCCATGATGATGGAATCACACTGGATGTGGGCGTGACACCGGGCGTTCCCCACTGCGTTGGGGTGGAACACCTGTCTGGAGGTGCCTTTGGCCACAGACCGGGAAATGATCTGGGCGCTGCTGCCCTCCCCGTTCAGTACCACTTCCATATTGGACTCGGCCGTCTGGGCGTCGTGAGTCATCAGTTTCTCCAGCACATACAGTTTTGCCCCCGCTCCCAGGGAAACTTCCGTCTCCCGCCGGGTGGAGTCCACGCCCTTGATCTGGACGGTGTCCAGGGTAAATACAGCGTCGTCTTCCAGGAAGATCCTGGTCACCGGGTTCAGCACTCTCGCGCCGGTTCCCTCTCCCTCGCCGTAATGTTTCTCCTCATAGCGCACATTGGCGCCCTTTCCTACATGGAAGGAATGGATCCCGTCATGGCGGCTCTCGTTGCAGCCGCTGTTGTGGATGCCGCAGCCGGCCACGATGGTCACATCCGCGCCCTCCGCGATATAGAAGTCATTGTAAACGATATCTGTCATACCGGAGGCATTTACCACCACCGGGATGTGCACCTGCTCTCCCCTGGTGGTTCCGTCAATATATACGTCGATCCCGTTCTTGTCCTCTTTCTTCCGGATCTTCACATGCTCGCTGTCTCCGTGACAGAGTGCGATCCCGTTATACCGGAGATTGAAGGCGCCTTTCTGTTGAAAACCGGAGCCGTCGATCTGCTCCAGGACCTGTTTGGTAACCTGATCTAATTCTGCCATAGCTTTTTGCTCCTTTCTCTCGCCTTAGTCTTCCCGTTCCATGCACACGCAGGAATCCCCGGAATCTCCGCTGTCCAGAAGGGTGGGAAGGATCTCTTCCCGGTCTCCCAGCGCCTTGATCTTCCCGTCTTCGATCACCATGATCCGGTCCGCCATGCGGATGATCCGCTCCTGATGGGAGATCAGGATCAGGCACTCTTCTTTCTTCTGATGGATCTTCTCAAACTGCTGGATCAGCATGGAGAAGCTCCACAGGTCAATGCCCGCCTCCGGCTCGTCGAAGATACACAGCTTGTGAGGCCGCGCCAGCACCGTAGCGATCTCCAGCCGCTTCATCTCACCGCCGGAGAGGGTCCCGTCGATCTCCCGGGTAATGTATTCCTTGGCGCACAGTCCCACGCTGCTTAAAAGCTTGCAGCACTCCGGCTCCGACAGGGTCCGCCCTGCTGCCAGGGACAGAAGCTTACTCACCGTCATTCCCTTGAACCTTGGTGGCTGCTGGAAAGCAAACCCAAGCCCCGCCTTGGCCCGGTGGTCGATATCATAACCGGTGATATCCTCCCCGTCCAGCAGGATCTCTCCGGCATCCGCCTCCACGATCCCCATCAGCACCCGGGCAAGGGTAGATTTCCCGCCGCCGTTTGGCCCGGTGATCACCAGCATCTCCCCGTCCTTCGCCTGAAAACTGATATCCTTTACAATACTTCTCTCGATTCCATTCTCATTCACCTTGAACGTCAGATGATTTACTTCAAGCATGTCTTTCGCTCCTTTCGCAACCCTATTATCCTAACCAATCCCGCCAAAGAAAATGCCAAGCACATAGACGATAAATGTAATTCCCACGAAAAGATACCGGGTCACCGGCTCAAACCAGCCGCCAAGGGTCTTGTCCCTCCCGGTCTGCACCTGTTCCCTGGCATACCCCTTGGGGCAGACCCAGAAGAACATCACCGCGGCAATCAGCGCGCCCAGCGGAACGATGTAGATAGAAACCGCATCCATCCATGCGCCTACTGCGTCCCCGCTCTCGATAAAGATCCCCACCAGGGCAGCGATCAGGGCGATCAGCCCCACCGCCTTCCCTCTGGAAAGCTTCAGTTCCTGCTGCAGCGCCTCGATGGGCGTCTCAAACAGGTTCATAAGCGACGTCACCGCCGCGAAGATGGCCGCCACGAAGAAGATCGCGGCAAATACATTTCCCATGGGGAGCTGCTGGAACACCACCGGAAGCGTGATGAACATCAGCGGAGGCCCGCTGCCCACGTCCAGGCCGAAGGCAAATACCGCCGGGATCACCACCATACCGGCCAGAAGCGCCGCGCAGGTGTCAAAAAACGCCACGTTGCGGGCACAGCCCACCACGTCGATATCTTTCTTCAGATAGCTGCCGTAGACAATGGTTCCAGAGCCCGCCACCGACAGGGAGAAGAAAGCCTGTCCCAGGGCGTACACCCAGGTCTTCACATTGCCAAGCTGTTCCCATTTGGGCACGAACATATAGCGGAATCCGTCCATGGCTCCCGGCAGGGTGATCACCCGCACGAAGAGCATAAGGAACAGGATGAAGAACGCCGGCATCATGAATTTGTTCATCTTCTCGATCCCCTTGGCCACCCCAAGCAGCATGATGAGGAAGGTCAGGGCAAGGCCCAGCATCTGCCAGCCGATACTTCCGAAGGGCACCGCCAGTTCTCCGAAGTAAGCCCCCATATCCGCCACTCCGGTCAGGGTTCCGGACACTGCGCTCCACAGGTACTTCAGGAACCATCCTACCACCACCGAATAACCGATGGCGATGCCAAGGGAGCCGATCACCGGGATCAGGCCCACTGCCTTCCCGTATTTCCTTCCCTTCTTGCCATAGCGCATCTCCATGGCGCCTGCGAAGGCTCCCATAGGCCCGGTTCCCATTCCACGGCCAAAGGCCATCTCCCCGATCACGCCGGAGAATCCCAGCAGGATCACAAAGAGAAAATAGGGGATCAGGAACGCGGCTCCGCCAAACGTCCCTGTCCGGTATGGGAACATCCAGATATTGCCCATTCCCACCGCGGAACCGATACAGGCCACGATGAATCCCACCCGGGTACTGAACTGGCCTCTTTCTTTTGTATTTCCACCACTCATAATCGTCTCTCCATTCTCTGATAATGAAAAGAAACCGCAACCCCCGATATCTCGAGAATCACGGCTTCCAACTGCGGATGACAGGAATCGAACCTGCACGGTCTCCCACCAGATCCTAAGTCTGGCGCGTCTGCCAGTTCCGCCACATCCGCACGGCGTAAAGCAGATCTACATACTGCAGGCACTAGATTACTCTAACACCGAATATAAAAATAATAATATAAATATCCGGCATTGTCAATGATTTCCCCACCTACACAGTTTTGAAATTATATATTTTTTAGGCTTTTCCTGAAGATTTGATTTTTTCTCTTATCCCAAAAGAGAATGGCTGTCGCGCCATTCTCTTTTCCTTGTTTCTCTCTATTTCAGTTCTTTGAAAAGTCCTTTCACTGTGGGATAGATCTTGCGGAACTTCTGATACCGCTCCTCGTATTTGGCCACCAGCTCCGGATCCGGCTCTACAGTGTCTACCACTTTCACCATCTTCGCCGCGATGGTCTCCACATCCGGGTACTCGCCGCAGCCAACCGCCGCCAGCATTGCGCCGCCAAGGGCCGGGCCTTCCTCACTCTCGATCACATCCACCTTCATGTTCATGATGTTGGCGATCATCTTCTTCCACAGCGGGCTCTTGGCTCCGCCGCCGCAGATCTTGGTCCGCTCGATCTTAAGGCCAAGGCTTCTGGCTACTTCCAGGGAATCTCTCAGGCCGAAGGACACGCCTTCCAGCACTGCCTGAGTCATATCCTCTCTTGTAGTATCCATGGTCATGCCTATGAAGGTAGCTCTTGCATCCGGATCATTATGAGGAGAACGCTCTCCCATCAGATAGGGCAGATAGAATACCTGGTTCTCGCCAAGCTTCTGGATCCCCGCCTGCTCCGCCGCGAAATCCGTCGTCTTTAAGATCTCTTCGTTCCACCATTTATTACAGGACGCCGCGCTCAGCATGCAGCCCATCAGATGATAGTTGCCGTCCGCATGGGCGAAGGAGTGGAGCGCATTGTGCTCGTCCACGCCAAAGTTCTTGCTGGAGATGAAGATGGTTCCGGAAGTTCCAAGAGAGATGTTGCACATCCCGTCTCCTACCGTTCCGGTTCCAACCGCCGCTGCCGCATTGTCCCCGGCGCCGGCGATCACCTTCACATCCGCGGAAAGTCCCAGTTCCTGCGCGATTTCTGGCTTCAGCGTTCCTACCACTTCATAGCTTTCATAGAGTTTCGGCAGCTGCTCCTCTGTGATACCGCAGATCTCGATCATTTCCTTGGACCAGCAGCGGTTCTTCACATCCATCAGCAGCATACCGGAAGCGTCTGATACATCACTGCAGAAAGAACCGGAAAGTTTGTAAGCAAGATAATCTTTCGGCAGCATGATCTTGGAGATTTTCGCAAAATTCTCCGGCTCGTGTTTCTTCATCCACAGGATTTTAGGGGCAGTAAATCCCGCGAACGCGATATTCGCTGTATAAAGAGAGAGTTTGTCCTTCCCGATCACCTGATTCAGATAATCTGTCTCCTCTCCGGTTCTCCCGTCATTCCACAGGATCGCAGGACGGATCACATTGTCGTCCTTATCCAGGGCCACAAGTCCATGCATCTGGCCTCCGAAGCTGATTCCTGCAACCTGACTTTTGTCACACTCTGCTGTCAGTTCCTTGATGCCTTCCATCGACTTCTCAAACCAGTCCTCCGGCTTCTGTTCAGACCAGCCCGGATGTGGGAAATACAGGGGATACTCTTTGGACACGATCTTCTGGATCTTTCCCTCGCTGTCCATCATAAGCAGTTTTACCGCTGACGTCCCAAGGTCAACACCAATATACAACATCTTTTCTACCTCCTTTACGCAAACGGATTCTCCGTTGGGTACCTGACTCCTGCCGGCTGATTGTAGCCAATCTCCTCTACCGGCACGCCGATATATTTAAATACTTCGTAAAGCGCTTTTCCAAAGTGGCCGAACGCCACCGCTCCATGGTGAGGATAGCCGCCCTCCAGCAGTACGTGGCGGTAGAACCGTCCCATCTCCGGGATGGCGAATACGCCTACGCCGCCAAAGGATCTGGTCTTCACCGGAAGCACCTCGCCCTGGGCGATGTATGCCCGCAGCTTGTTATCTGCTGTGCTCTGGAGACGGTAGAAGGTGATCTCGCCCGGAACAATGTCTCCCTCCAGGGTTCCCTGGGTCACTTCCTCCGGAAGGGTCCTCGCCATGATCATCTGATTCTTCATCTCACAGAAAGCCAGCTTGCTGGAAGCAGTATTTCCGCAGTGGAAGCCCATGAAGGTATCCTGCAGTTTATAGTCGTATTTTCCTTTGATATCAGCCTCGTACATATCTTTGGGCACGGTGTTGTTGATATCCAGCAGGGTAACCGTGTCCTGGCTTACCACCGTTCCGATGAATTCACTGAGGGCTCCGTAGATATCCACCTCGCAGGATACCGGGATCCCCTGGTCTGTCAGACGGCTGTTTACATAGCAGGGAACAAATCCAAACTGAGTCTGGAAGGCAGGCCAGCATTTTCCGGCGATGGCCACATATTTGCGGTAGCCTTTATGCTCCTCCACCCAATCCTTCAAAGTCAGTTCATACTGAGCAAGCTTGGCAAGGATCTCAGGCTTCTTGTTTCCTGCACCCAGTTCTTCTTCCATCTCTTTTACAACGGCGGGGATCCGCTCATCTCCGTCGTGCTTGTGGAAGGCTTCAAAGAGATCCAGCTCGGAGTTCTCTTCGATCTCCACACCCAGGTTATAAAGCTGTTTGATGGGCGCGTTGCAGGCCAGGAAATTCAGCGGACGGGGGCCAAAGCTCATGATCTTCAGCTGGGAAAGTCCGATGACTGCCCGGGCAATGGGCAGGAACTCATGGATCATATCCGCGCAGTCCTCTGCGTCGCCTACCGGATATTCCGGAATATAAGCCTGGATATTCCGAAGCTTCAGGTTGTAGCTGGCGTTGAGCATTCCGCAGTAGGCGTCGCCTCTGCCCTGTACCAGGTCGTCCCCGGTCTCCTCCGCGGCCGCCACGAACATCTTGGGTCCGTCAAAATGTTTGGCCAGCAGGGTCTCTGAGATCTCCGGCCCAAAATTTCCAAGGTAAACCACCAGGGCGTTGCACCCGGCTTTCTTCACATCTTCCAGCGCCTGCACCATGTGGATCTCGCTCTCCACGATGCAGACCGGACATTCATAGATCTCGTCGGCGCCGTATTTTCTTGTATAGGCGTCTATCAGGTTCTTTCTCCTGTTCACAGACAGGCTCTCCGGAAAGCAGTCACGGCTGACTGCCACTACTCCGATCTTTACTTCCGGCATATTGTTCATTGCCAAGTCCCTCCTTTTTTAAACGGTTACGTTCTCTCCCACAAGTCCGCAGAAAGCGCCTTCGATCCCTGCTTCTTCATGGGCGATCAGCCATTTGTTCTTTGCCGCAAGGAGCTTCCCTTCGCCTTCCCGGCTTCCGGTCTCTCCCAGCTCTGTGTTGGTCCCTCTGGGGAGGATCACCGTGCAGCGGAATCCTTTCCCCTCCGTCATGCAGGGCGCATAGTGCAGCGTGGTGGCGTACATCTCCACCACCGTACCAGCAGGCACAAGGAATGCTTCCACTTTCGCCGTGTCATAGTGATAATCCCCGGTAACGTCCTGTTGTCTTCCTACCAGAAGGATCATGTCCGTGGCTGCCACGTTGATCTCTGAGGACCGATGGTATTCCAGGGCGTTCAGCGTATGGTTGTGGCCGTTGCAGAATCCCATCTGAATGGGAAGCCCGCCGAAACCACGATCCTGAAACTGCTTTGCCACGGCAAGCTCCTCCAGTTCTTCCTCCGATGCGATGTAAAGGACCTCGTCCTCCGGGAGAGGCGTATGACACATGGCTTTAAGAAGAGGTTCTACATCATACTCTTCCAGCACCCGGCCGTATACCCCAAATGCGGCGTCTGTTACATTTTGTATCTTCATGTTCCCCGCCTCCTTTTTTGTTGCTTTTATTATAGCAACTTCCGGCAGGGCTTACGACCAAATATTTAACTCTTTTATGGCACTTTTTTGTCTTTTCGAAATTTGCTTGGCAATTGTCCATACTTTTTCTGGAACACCTTGGCAAATGCCTTGCTGTTGGCAAATCCGTTCTGGCTGGCAATGCTGCTGATGGACAGATCCGTGTTCATCAGATCCTTATAGGCGTGTTCCAGCCGCAGGTTATCCAGATAACTCTTATAGTTCGTCCTGGCATACTTCTGGAACATCCGGGACAGATAGGTAGGCGAATACCCAAATGTCTGGGCCAGAGATTCCAGGGACAGATCCTTGTTGTAATTGCTCTTCATGTAATCGGTGATGGAAGAAAGCTTGGTCAGTTTTTTGCTGCTTTTCACCATCTCCACATCCACATCCGTCTTCCGGTATTTGGCCACCAGAAGATAGATGAGCATGAAAAACTGACTCTGCACCTGCAGTTCATAACCGAACTCTTTTTTCTCGTAGATCTGGTACATGGAACGGATAAGTTCCATCACTTTCTCATCGTGCAGCCGGCTGCTGTGAGAGAAATAGATAAACTTCTCATCCGTATAATATTTCTCAAAAGTAGAAAGGGGGATCTGCAATACTACCGTCAGATTCTTCCTGGGCGAATGGATGGAATGGATCTCGTTGGAGTTGACCAGCATAAATTCTCCCGGATGCAGCGGATATCTGACCTCGTTGACATAGAATTCCAGTTCCCCTTCGAAAAGCGCGAAGATCTCGATGGAGCGATGCCAATGCTTTTCCCGGATGTAGTTTCCATCTCTGCCCTCAAAGATAAACATCCGAAAGGGGATGTCTTCATTGGGCAGTACGATCTCGTGTGAATATTCCATTCCCGCACTCCTTTCTTTTACTCGATATTCTCATCATCCAGCCTGTGGAAATCCTTGTTCTGGCCAAACACATGGACCAGCGGGATCACCTTGATAAAGCAGTCGAAATTGCCCTCCCGGATAAATTCCCGCAGCTGCACATAGTCCTTGGAATTGCACACGCAGCTCATCTGGACCTTGGGCTCACGGGAGTATCCGCCCATGGCGTCGTGATAGATGGTCACGCTCTTGTGGATCGTATGGATGATAAAGTCCTCGATCTGCTCCATATGCTTCCCGATGATATGGACGTCGTAAAGCTTCGGCCCCAGATTGAAGATCACATAGTTCATGCAGCTTACATAGATCAGCTGGCCCACGAAGGCGTACGCCAGGATGTTAAGGTCGAACACCGTGGCCATAAAGAGGATCACCAGAGCCTCCTCCCCGTACATGATCTTCTTCAGTTCTACTGATTTCCACACACATTTCTTCAGGATCTTGGCCACCGTATCGTCTCCGCCATAGGAGAATCCGATCCGGTAGGGGATCCCGATGCCGGTGCCGTACACCACGCCAAAAGCGGCGATGGCCACCAGCTTATCCTCGAAAATGATCTGCACATCGACAAAACTCAGCACCCACAGCACCATGGGGTACAGGATGGACAGGATCACGATATTGGAAGCGTCCTTCTTTCCCAGGGTAAAGTATGTAAGGACCAGGATCAGAATGGTAATGGCATAATAGATCAACGCGTAATTGATCCCGGTAAAATGTTCCAGCGTCATGGAGATACCGGTGATCCCCGGCGTGGAAAGCCCGTTGGGGATCAGGATCCAGTTAGTTGCGATACTACAGCACATACATCCCAGGATCAGGAAAAACGCACATTTGATTCGTCGGCTCATCTTCAGTAAATCCTCCTCAAGTCAGTGAAAACGGGGCGTCCCCTTTTTCCATGATAGGACACGCAAATGGGGCTTGTCAAGATTTATTCCAGCCAGCTTGCTGCCCCCACGCAGCTTACCGCCTTCCCTCCGCACTGATTGGCAAACCGGGCGCATTCCCGGATGTCTTTGCCTTCCAGGAGAGCCGCGAGAAAGCCTCCCGCGAAGCTGTCCCCCGCCCCGGTGGTATCTATGCAGTTCACCGGATGTTCCGGCGGGATCCAGTATCCTGTCTTCTCCTCCAGCACATAGCAGCCCCTGCTCCCGCACTTGACCACCACATGGGTGACGCCGCATTCCTGCAGGACTCTGGCCGCCTCTTCCACCGTCTTCTCTCCGGTGAGCAGCTTTGCCTCCTCCGCGTTTGGCAGAAGATAATCGATGTAGCGAAACGCCGGCGCCATGTCCTTAACTGTCTCCCCGTTTTTTCGCTTTGTAAGGTCCGCGCAGACCGTGAGCCCCTGCTTCTTCGCCTGGGCGAAGATGGTCTCCAGTTCCTTCACCCCAAGAAGAGGGGACACAAAGATACTGGCCAGACACAGGATCCTGGTATCCCTGGAAAAGGGCATCCGGATATGCTCCAGGGACAGTTTGCGCAGACTTCCTTTTGGATTGGTGAGAAAGCAGCGCTCCCCGTCCTTTTGGATCAGTACGGTATTGATCCCGGTCACCAGGTCTTCCTGCACACAGGAATCCTCAATAAATACCCCTCTCTCCCGAAGCCTGGCAAGGATCATCCTCCCCGCCAGATCAGAGCCCAGTACCGTCTGAAGCTGTACCCGTTTTCCAAGGCCTGCCAGCACCAGCGCCTCATTGGCCCCGTCCCCGCCAATATTCATCTGCAGATCCTCCACCGGCCAGGATCCTGTCTCAAACACTTCCCTGTCAACCGGCTGCGCCAGCACGTCCAGGATCGCCGCCCCGATGATCGTAATATCCATCTTAAATGCCTCCTAAATCACCTTCTTATGGAGAAAAAAACAGGGAAGAGCGCACGCACTCTTCCCTTATTTTTTATATTTGGTTGTTAATGATTACTCGATGATGCTCTTAACAACGCCGGAACCTACGGTACGTCCACCCTCACGGATAGCGAAACGAAGTCCTTCTTCCATAGCTACCGGATGGATCAGCTCAGCTGTCATCTCGATATGGTCGCCAGGCATACACATCTCAGTTCCTTCCGGAAGCATGCAGACACCTGTTACGTCAGTTGTTCTGAAGTAGAACTGCGGACGATAGTTGTTGAAGAACGGAGTATGACGTCCACCTTCATCTTTGGTCAGAACGTATACCTGAGCGGTAAACTTGTGGTGGCAGGTTACAGAACCTGGCTTACACAGAACCTGACCTCTTTCGATCTCAGTTCTCTGGATACCACGAAGCAGGGCACCGATGTTGTCACCAGCCTGAGCCTCGTCAAGCAGCTTACGGAACATCTCAACACCTGTAACAACAGTTTTCTTTGTATCCTCGTGGATACCAACGATCTCAACTTCGTCAGATACGTGCAGTGTACCACGCTCTACTCTACCAGTAGCAACAGTTCCACGTCCTGTGATAGAGAATACGTCCTCTACAGGCATCAGGAACGGCTTATCTGTATCACGCTCCGGATCCGGAATGTAGCTGTCAACAGCATCCATCAGTTCCATGATCTTGTCTCCCCATTCTCCTGACGGATCCTCAAGAGCCTTCAGAGCAGATCCCTGGATGATCGGAGTGTCATCTCCCGGGAACTCATACTCATCGAGCAGTTCACGGATTTCCATTTCAACCAGTTCCAGAAGTTCTTCATCGTCTACCATATCGCATTTGTTCATGAATACTACGATATACGGTACACCTACCTGACGAGAAAGCAGGATGTGCTCTCTTGTCTGAGCCATAACACCGTCAGTAGCAGCTACTACAAGGATAGCTCCATCCATCTGAGCAGCACCAGTGATCATGTTCTTAACGTAGTCAGCATGTC
>OLQU01001563.1_pt1 | contig 15093 bp, 10 predicted proteins | sample 1672271 | NCBI WGS metagenome assembly OLQU01 (sample SAMEA3136666, study PRJEB25190) | human gut metagenome | biome: human gut; feature: human-associated habitat; material: faeces | place: Austria | collected 2013 | reverse complement strand
TTGCAGGGTGCAGGGGCAGCGCCCCTGCCGGAGTCCAGAGGCAGAGCCTCTGGCGTCTCCCCTTTTACCCCAATTCCTTCACCCGGTGGCAGGCGACGAAGTGACCCTTCTCGACTTCGTTGAAGGGCGGCATCGACTGCGCGCAGGCTTCGGTGGCGTGGGGGCAGCGCGTGCGGAACGGACAGCCCGACGGCGCGTTCAGGGGACTTGGAATGTCGCCGGAGAGGACAATGCGCTTGTTCGCGCGCGCAGCCTTCGGGTCAGGCAGCGGAACGGCGGACAAAAGCGACTTGGAGTACGGGTGCAGCGGGTGATTGTAGATTTCCTCCGCCGACGCCAGCTCCACCATCTTGCCCAGATACATCACGGCGATTCTGTCCGAAATATGCCGCACAACCAGCAGGTCATGCGCAATGAACAGGTATGTCAGCCCCAGCCGATCCTGCAAATCATCAAACATGTTGATGACTTGCGCCTGAATCGACACGTCCAGCGCCGACACCGGCTCGTCGCAGACGATGAATTCCGGATTCACCGCCAGCGCGCGGGCAATACCGATGCGCTGCCGTTGACCGCCGGAAAACTCGTGCGCGTAACGCGAGGCGTGTTCACTGTTCAGCCCGACATAGCCCAGCAGCTGCAAAATGCGCTCCTCCCGCTCCTTCTTGGAGGAATACAGGTGGTGCACATCCAGCGGTTCGCCCACGATGTCCGACACGGTCATGCGCGGGTTCAGCGAGGAGTACGGATCTTGGAACACCATCGTCGCCTTCGTGCGGAACTTCTGCAAGTCCGCTTTCGTTTTAACGGGCTTGCCATCGTAAATGATTTCGCCCGCCGTCGGCTTGTACAATTGGAGGATGGTGCGCCCAACGGTCGTCTTGCCGCAGCCGGATTCGCCCACCAGACCGAGCGTTTCGCCCTTGTTGATGGTGAAGGACACATCATCGACCGCCTTCAGCGGCTTGGTGCGGAAGAAGCCCATGTTGATGTCAAAGTATTCTTTCAGTCCTTTGACTTCCAGCAGCGGCTGGTACATCTGCGCTTCAGACACAGGGCACTCCTCCTTCCTCCGTGATGCTGCCGTCCTCAACGCCCTTCTTGACGTTCATCCAGCAGGTTGCCATATGGTCGTCATTGATGAGCATCCGAACCGGCTTCTCTTTCAGGCAAATCTTCATCGCCGCCTCGCAGCGGGGCGCGAACGGGCAGCCTTTGGGCATGTTCAGCAGGTCAATCGGCGTACCGGTAATCGGCTCCAGGCGCTGTCCGTTGTTCTCCGCCGTCGGGATGGAGCGCATCAAGCCCTTCGTGTACTCATGGCGCGGGTTGTAGAAGATTTCATCCGCCGTCCCCTGCTCGCAGATAGAACCGGCGTACATGACGATGACCTCGTCGCACATCTGGGCGACAACGCCCAAGTCGTGCGTAATCATGATAATCGCCATGCCCATCTTCTTCTGCAAATCGCGCATCAAATCAAGAATCTGCGCCTGAATTGTCACGTCCAGCGCAGTCGTCGGCTCGTCGGCAATCAGGATGTCCGGCTCGCACGCCAGCGCCATGGCAATCATCACGCGCTGCCGCATACCGCCCGACAGCTCGAACGGGTACTGCTTCATGCGCTTTTCCGGCTCGTTGACGTTGACCAGCTTCAGCATCTCCACCGCGCGTTCGCGCGCCTGATGGCGGTTGCGGTCGGTGTGCAGCAGAATTGCTTCCATCAGCTGCCGACCGATGGTGTAGGTCGGGTTCAGGGACGTCATCGGGTCCTGGAAGATAATCGAGATGCGGTTGCCGCGCACGGAGCGCAGCAGCTTCTCGTCCGCGCCGACCAGCTCCTGCCCGTCGAATTTCACGCTGCCGCTGACGATTTTGCCCGTCGGCGCAAGAATCTGCATGACGGAATACGCCGTGACGCTCTTGCCCGAACCGCTTTCGCCCACGATGCCCAGCACCTTGCCGTGGTCAAGGCGGAACGAAACGCCATCCACCGCCTTGACTTCGCCCGCGTCGGTGAAGAAGGATGTATGCAGGTCATTGACTTCCAGCAATGCCATTTTGTCCAGCTCCTTTCATCACGCATTCAGCTTCGGGTCAAAGGCGTCGCGCAGGCCGTCGCCGAACAGGTTCAGGCTCAGCACGATGAGGCAGATGACCACGGCGGGGATAATCAGGCGATAGGTGTAGGAATAGATGCCGTTGAGCGCGTCAGAAGCCAGCGAACCCAGCGAGGGCATCGGCGCATTAACGCCCAGACCCAGGAAGGACAGGAAGCTTTCGGTGAAAATCGCGTTCGGAATTTGCAGCGCGGTCGAAATAATCACGACGCTGATGCAGTTCGGCAAAAGGTGCTTGCGGATAATCCACCGCGCCTTCGCGCCCGTCGCCTGTGCCGACAGCACGTACTCCTGCTCACGGAGGGACAGAATCTGACCGCGAATCAGGCGCGCCATGCCCACCCAATAGAGCAGGCCAAAGACGATGAACATGCTGATGATGTTCGAGCCGATTTTCTCTAAGATGGTGCCTTCCACATGCAGCACCTGCCCCAGCACGACCGACAGCAGGATGATGACCAGCATATCTGGCAATGAGTAGATAATATCGACGATGCGCATGATGAACAAGTCCACCCTGCCGCCGAAATATCCCGCGACTGCGCCAATCATCATGCCAATCACCAGCACGATGATGCTGGCGAAGAAGCCGACGGCGAGGGAAATGCGTGTCCCGTAGACGACGCGGATGAAGTAGTCGCGTCCGTGCGCGTCCGTGCCGAAGATGTGCGGGAAAACAGATTCCCCTTTGTCGATTTTCTTCAGTTCCGTCTTGCCGTACTGGAACGGCGCGAGGTTGTTGTAGCTGTTGTCCATCGGGCGACCCTTCGTCTGTCCCAGCATCTGGTCATACGAGTACGGCCAGAACATCGGGATGATGATGGAGGACAGTGTAATCAGCACAATCAGAATCAGGCTGATGGTCGCGACCTTGTTTTTCAGCAGGCGCTTCACGCCATCGCGGAAAAAGGTCGAGGACGGCCGCATCCGGGAGATGACTTCCTTTTCCTCCGCCGTCGCGGGCATGAAGGAATCCACATCCAGATGCAGGCTAAAGGGCTTTTTCTTGTTCATCATCATGATGCAGCGGCCTCCTTATTCGTAATCAATGCGCGGATCAACCACCTTGTAGAGCAGGTCGCTGATCAGATTCATAATCACGATTAAAGAGGCGAGGAAAATGGTCGTCCCCATAATCATGGTGTAGTCGCGGTTGGTGATGCTGGATACGAACTGGCGGCCGATACCCGGCACGGCGAAAATCTGCTCGACGACCATCGAACCGGTGACGATGAACGCCAGCATCGGGCCGAAATAGGTGATAACCGGAATCAGCGAGTTCTTCAGCGCGTGACCGAAGATAATTTTCTTGCCCGAAACGCCCTTGGCGCGCGCGGTGCGGATATAATCCTGCCCCAGCACGTCGAGCATGGAGGAGCGCGTCAGGCGCGTGATGTAGCTCATCGGGTAGAGCGCAAGGGTGATAATCGGGAGGATCAGCCCTTCGGCCGTCGCGCCGTTCGCGGGTACCCAGCCTAACTTGACTGAGAAGACTATCAGCAGGAATGACCCCATAATGAACGACGGCATGGACACGAACGCGGTCGTAATCACCATGATAATCTTATCCAGCACGGTGTTGCGCCGCAGCGCCGCCAGCGCGCCGAGGACGATGCCGGCAATCGCCGCGCTGAACGCCGCAATCAGACCAAGCTTCGCGGAGGTCTTCATCCCATCCAGAATAATGTCAATGACCTGACGGCCGCGCTGCTTCAGGCTCGGCCCGAAGTCCAGCTTCGTCACCACGTCGCGCAGATACGTCACATACTGTTCGCCCAGCGGCTTGTCCAGCCCGTACTTGGCCTCCAGCGCCGCCTGCGCTTCCGCGGAAATTGCCTTTTCACTTGCGAACGGTCCACCCGGAATCGAGTGCATCACGAAGAACGTCACCGTGATGACAATCCAGATGGTCAGCAGCGCCAGCAGCACGCGCTTGAGGATATAAAACAGCATCTTGGAATTCATCCGCTCCACCTTCCCGGCAGGGGCGCTGCCGCGTCTGCCTGCGTTTCTTGTTCATCGACACGCCAAACCAACCGGCTTCACCATGTCGATGCTTTATTATGCAACACTGTATGGAGAAAATCAAGTGTTTTGTTGCACAAACTGTGTTTTTTTTATGTTTTTCTCGTGTATTTTGAATATTTTCGTCCAAGTTGTTGCATTTATCAAGTTTTTCTGCAAGTCCCTGTTCATTTTTGCGCACAAAAAATGCAGGACGCTCATTCGTCCTGCATCATGGTAACGAAGTGAATTACTCCGCTGCCGCCAAGCTGCCGAAGATCTCCAGCGGCATGTTTTCCAGCGCGTCGCCCACTTCCTTGCTGGCAACCTGGAAGGTCACGGCGAGAACCGTCTCGTCATCAAGGAAGGCATACAGCGCCAGCACGGTGTCGCCCGGCGTGTACATCAGGCAATAGTTTTCGTTGACATACAGCTCAGCGAGCATTCCTTCCGTCGCGCCCGCGTCCTGAATGCCTTGCAGCAGCGTTTCAAAGCTCATCGCGGACAGCTGCGCCGTAATGCTGACCGTCTGGTCGGCGTTGACGGCGAAGAGCAGGATGTTCTCGGCGTTTTCCGTGCCTGCGGGGACTTCCTGAACCGCCCAGTCCGCCGGAATCTGCATCGTCAGCCCCGTTTCACCCAGCGCAACCGTCTGCGCCTCGAAGCTGACATTCATTTCAACTGCCGGCACTTCCGCTTCTTCCTCCGCGAACGCAAAGGCAGTGCAGCACATCATGAGCGCCATCAGGAGAGCAAGGAGTTTCTTCATATTTGTTTCCGTCCTTTCATTTCCAGCATGATTTGGCTGATTTCTTTCCATATTGAACAGCCACATCTGGTAAGATTTATGATACCAAATGGAAGCCGCTTTTGCAATACGCTTTCGCGCAGGAAAACGGTTGATTCGCGCAGATTTGGGATTTCAGAATGAAGCAGCTTCCATTTTCATTCGGAAAATGCGAGTGAAGTAACTTTTATTTGCTTTTCAATTCTCACAAAAACAAACAGTTGATTCTTTCCGTAAAAGCGGACTTTGCTTCCCTCCCCCTTCACAAAAAGCGGGGCACCGCGAGAGCTTTCGCCCCTGCAGCACCCCGCCATCCGCGGATGCGCAATTCCGCATTGTCCCTTACTTCTTCGTCCAGTCCTGCTTTTCGCCGATGCCGTAGTTTGCCGGCAGCACGTCGTCATCAACCAGCACGAAGCCCAAATCCGCCGTGTAGGTCGTACTGGCGGAGGTCACCTGAACCGGGTTCGATTCGCCGTTTTCGCCCAGAATCGACGCAATCAGCGGAATATCCGTGCGCATACGCGTCGGCACAACTTCCGCCGGGTAGATGGGCTTGAGCGTGTACACGCCGGGATACAGGTTCTCGAAAGTGTAGTAACCGTACGCGTCGGTCGTCGTTTCCGCGACGAGCTGGTCGTTTCGCCACAGCTCGATGCGCATGTCGCCCAGACCGAGTTCGCCCGCGTCCTGCAGGCCGTTGCCGTTCAGATCAAGCCAGCAGAAGTCGCCCAGCGTGCCCGGCTGCACCGCGCCGATGTTCTGCTCCAGCTGATGCTGGCTCATGCGCAGGGCAATCAGGTTGCTCTCTCCCTCGCGGGCGGTGTAGGTCGTCATCACGCTGATGTTCTGCCCGTCCTTGAGGCGCGTGTCGTCCTTTTCTACGACGACGTAGCCGTTCGGGAGCGTCACACGCAGACGGTAGTTGCCCGGCATCAAGCCGTCAAAGCGGTAGATGCCGTCCTCGCCCGTCGTCGCGTTTTGCAGTTCGCTGCCCTTTTCGTCCAGCAGGATAACCTCCGCGCCGGACAGGGGCGCAATCTCGCCCGCGTTGTCGCACCAGACCATGCCGCCGATGCTTGTGTCAATCTTCAAGCCCAGCATCGGAGCAGTATAGTTGTTGTTTTCGCTAATTTCAATCTCGGTCATGACGAGCTGACTGCCCTCGGTGGTGAAGGTGCTGTCGCCCAGACGCGCCGCCTGCGTGCCTTCCTTGAGGTCGTAGGCAAGGCTGTACACGCCGGGGGCAATGCCGTCGATGGCGAACCGCCCATCCGCATCGGTCTGCACCTGCGCAAACACCGCGCCGGTTTCATCCAGCAGGGTCAGCATCTCGTTTTCCGGGGTGATTTCGCCCGCGTCCATGTCCCCGTTGTCATTCTCATCCACCCAAACCTGACCGGACATCTTCGACGGAATCACGCCGCCAAGCGCCTGATTCAGCCATTCCTCGCCCAGCCCGATTTCGATGTTCACCTGCTGCTCGTTCAACCCGTGCATCAGCGGCAGGGTCACATTGCCGTCCAGCTTGGAGAGCACCATGCCCTCCGGGAAGCGCAAGGTCAGCGCGTAGGCGTCCGGCCGCAGCCCGGTGAAGCTGTACGCACCCGTCGCATCGGTGAGGACGGTCTGCTCCGTCAAATCCTCGCGGGAGGGGGTCAGAATCAGCGTCACGCCGGCAAGCGCCGCTTCGTTTGCATCCTGCGCGCCGTTGCCGTTGTGATCGGCAAACACCATGCCTTCAATGTCGCCCAAAGCCAGTGCGCCGCACAGGGGCGCGGTGACTTCTTCGCCCACGCCGATGGTAAAGGAATCCGTCGTGCCGTCGGAATCCGGCGCGATGGTGTTGCCGCCGTCCGCCAGGGGAGCAAACACGCCGTCGCCCGGCAGCTCGTAGCGCAGGCGGTACGTTCCGGGCAGCACCGCGTCAAACAGGAAGCTGCCATCCGCGCCGATGGTGCGGGTCGCCACGTCACCGGTTTCGTCCATCAGGTGAACCACCGCGCCGAGCAAGCCGCCTTCGTCCGCGTCGCGCAGGCCATTGTCGTTCTTGTCGGCAAACACCACGCCGGACACATGTCCGGGGGTAATCATGCCGATATCAAGACCCGTCAAATCCGCGCCCATTGTCAGCGCCACCGGTTCACTTTCGCCCGCGCCGCCGGAGAGGTTGCGGAGGATATTGCCGTCGCCCGTGCGTGTAAACGCCAAGCCGCTGTTTGCGGTCGCGCTCACGGTGTACTGCCCCGGCGCAAGGTCATCGAAGGTATACACGCCGCTGCGGTTCGTTTTCGCCGTGCGGGTATTGCCGTTTTCATCCGTCAGGGTGACGGTGAAGTTGTTGACCATCTTTTCCGCGTCCATCCGGCTGCCGGAGAAGTCGTCATCCAGATACACCGTGCCGGAGATGCTGCCGTAAGTAATCGCGCCGATGGCCATCGTCATCTCGCTGTCGTTCTCCAGCACCACGTCGGAAATCGTGTACTCGCGGCGGTCAGTGCCGGGCGCGAACAGGTTGCCGTACTCGCCATCGCCCGCGATGGTGTACACATAGCCTTGCGGAATCGTCGCTTTGACGCGGAACGTGCTGCCGCGGATGTTGGCGAAGGTGAAGTGCCCGTTCTCGTCGGAGACGGTGTTCAGCAGCTCCTTGCCGATGGCCTGACGGTACAGGACGACCTTCACGCCTTCCAGCGTCTTTTCGCCCTCGTCGTACACGCCGTTGTTGTTTTCATCCAGGAAGCAGATGCCGTTGATGTCAGAGCCCTTCATCACGCCAAGGAGGACTTCCTCCAAGTCACCGCGTTCAAGAATCACCTGATCCGTTTCGAAGCGCTTGAATTCGCTGGTGATGATGGAGCGGCGATTACCGCCCGTCTGGCTATATCGCGCAAAGACCAAGCCATCCGGCAGGCTGTATTCGACATTGTATGTGCCGTAGCGCATTTGACCGATGTAGAATTTGCCGTCCTCGCCGCTCTCGGTTTCGTACACCAAGCCGTTTTTCACGCCGACGGCGCGGATTTTGATGCCCGCTTGACCGGGTTCGCCGTCCTGATACACGCCGTCGTCGTTTTCATCCAGCCACACAAGGCCCTGCAGCGCCGCCATCGTCATCACGCCGACGCCCACGTCGGTCACAGAACCGGCTTCGAGGGTCAGCGGCACGCTGCTTTGCACTTGTTCGGTCGTTTCATCCATGATGGACATGTTCGCGCTGACATTTTTGCCGTGCGCGCCATGGCCGAAGCCCGCGGGCAGCTCGCTGCGCAGGACGTACGTCCCCGCCGGCACAGCCAGCGACACTTCACCGTTCTTGTCCGTTTCGCCAGATGCCACAACAACCCCCACGCCGTTGACTTCGGTGATGAGGCTCATCGTCGCGCCGGACACGCCTTCCTCGTACTTCCCGCGTGAACCGTTATTATCGTTGTCGCGGAAAGCGTGGATGGTCAGCGCCGCCGGATTCGCCGCCTTCGCGGTCACAGTCGCGGGTTCGTCGCTAATGACGAGCGCGCCGTTGGCAAGGGTCACGCCCGCGTCATAGCGGACGACGTACGTCCCGTATTCGAGGAACTCCGCCTGCCAAGCGCCGTTTTCATCCGTCACCGCTTCCGCCGCGACTTCGCCCGCCTGATTGACCAGCTGCACCTGCACGCCGCTCATCGGCTGACCGTCCAGCCCCAGCACCACGCCGGAAGCGTCGCCGGTGGCATGGTTCGCCAGCGCCGGCAGCACAACGGTTTCGCCAGCGCCGATTTCCACCAGAATGCTCGCCATCACGCCCGTATCGGTCGTGCTGAGCGTCCAGCCCTCGGTGTCATACAAGCCGCGCGGCAGGGTTGCCGTAATCTGATAAGTATCAGGATACAGGTCGTTCAGCGCAAACGCGCCGCTGACCGTCATCTGTTCGCTCATCCGCTGGCCGGAAATCGTCACTTCCGCCGGGGCAGACAGGTCGTCGATGCTGCCGGTCATGCCGCCGCTGAGCGTCAGATCCAGTTCATAGCGGCTGGTCTGCATCGCCTGAATGTTCACCAGCCACTGTGCCTGACCCTTCTGCAGGTTTGGCCAGCCGTTCACGCCCGTCAGCAGCGTGCCTTCCGGCAGCGTCACCGTGACGGCGTATGTCCCGTGGAAGAGGTCGGCTTCCTGCACCGTCTCGCCATCGGTCAGGTAACCCGTGCGGGTCGTTTTGCCGTCCTCGCTGACAATCTGGTACGCCACTGCCGCGTTCACGCCGCGCATGAGCATCGTCAGCGTGCCGTCCACGGGTTCAGGGGTGGGGGTCGGCGTAGGCGTAGGCGTCGGGCTCGGCGTGGGCGTCGGGCTCGGGGTCGGGGTCGCCGTCGGGGTTGGCGTCGGCGCTTCCGTGGGTTCCTCCGTCGGTTCTTCCGTCGGATTCTCGGTCGGCGCTTCCGTCGGCGCTAAGGTCGGGGTAGCCGTCGGGGTCGGCGTAGGCGTTGCCGTTGGCGTAGGCGTTGCCGTCGGGGTCGGTGTAGGTGTCGGGGTGGGCGTCGGCGTAGGCGTAGGTTCAGGCGTGGCGGTCGGCGCCATCGTCGGCGGCACATAGTAATAGGAAGCGTTCACCTTCGTCACGGAATCCGCACCCGTGTAGCGCTCAATGTTGATAATCTTGTCGCGCCAGCTTTCAATGGCCAGCGAAGCCTTCGTCATGCGCAGGGTATACAGCCCCGTGTGAATCGCCGTCGGCAGGGCATAGTCGCCCCGGCTGTCGGTGTCGAAGGAGAGAATCGTCTCGCCGCGCTCGTTAATCAGGTCAAAAGAGGAGCTGCTCTCCGTGTGCACGGTGAACAGACCCGTGTCCGTCAGCACAGCAATGACCGCTTTGTTCAGCCGTCCATCGACAATCGACACGGTGTAGCTCGCCGCCATAACGGCATCCTCCGGCATTGTTTCCGCCACCGGGACAAGCTGCACATTGCCCGTGCCGGGGACGGAAATCGGGTCGCTGCCGAAGTCGGTCAGGCGAATCGTGCCGACCGCCTCCCCGTTCTGCATGACAGTAAAATCGCCCGTGAATTTCCGGGATTCATACGTTCCCGCGCTTGTGGCATACATGCCCAGAAAATCCACTTGCAGCATCGTCAGCTCCGACGCCGCAGCCGCGGGGAGCAGCATCAGCAGCATTCCCAGTGCGAGCAGGAGTGACAGAAATCGCTTGCCAAGCATCCTCATCTTGCCTGTTCCTCCATCTGAATCATCCGCAAGCCGTGCGGAGTAAAGTCACAGAATAATCCATGTACTATGGTAAAGCAATCCGCCCGACTTGTCAACCATTCCGCGCATATTTTTACAATTTGATTGCTTTTCTGGTCGAAAATCAGCATGTTCCGGCAATGAAAAAGAAGGCTGACTTTTTCAGCCAGCCTCCCATGCGGATACTATTTCCAAATGAGAATGCGCCGAGATGCACCGCAAATGATTCGTTCTGGCTAACGCAAACGCCAGCGTGGGAAAGGCGCAAGCAGATGGCACAGGCGAATGCAGGAAATCGTATCAGTTGCTGCCGCCCATCAGCAGGGTCAGCATGCTCTCCGGCAGACTCATCAGCAGGGTCATGGGCAGGTTCTGCAGGTTGTTCATCACCTTGACGAACCACGTCTGGAACTCACTGTCCGTCATCGCGCCCAAATCCTGCGCCTTGCTCACGTCCAGCGCGTCCTTCGCGTCGCAGGTGCGGGTTTCCGCCGTGATGGTCACAACGTCCAGACCCATGAAGCGCACCAGCACATCCACCTTGCGGACGCCCTGTTCGCCGTCCATCGTCGTAGCGGTCGTCACCACAACGCCGAAGCCCTGCTCGACACCGTCCACCGTTTCCTTGATTTCCACATCAACAACGCTGCTGTCCGTGCCGACGCCCTTGCCGCTGACGTTGATTTCAACGGAGTCTTCGCCAGCATAGGCGGTCAGGTTCGCCGTGAAGTTCTCCAAGTCGCCTGCGAAGGTCAGCGTCGCCGCGGTATCTTCCGCGCTCTTGATGGTCACAAGCCACGTCGCCACGCCGTCCGCCGTGTTGCGGGTCATCGTGAAGGAGATCGGCAAGGGTTCTTCGCCGCCGTTGTTGATCTTCACCGAAGCCGTCATGCGAACCAGCTCGCCTGCTTCAGTCATCCAGTATTCATAAACGATGTCATCCGCATAGAGATCTGCTTCATCAAGTTCTTTCAGCAGGTCGTCCCAGCTCGTGTCAGCAGCGGAAAAAAGCGCATCCATGTAGGCGCCGATGCTCGGAAAGCTGTGGATCATTTCCAGCAGGGCTTTCGTCATCTCGGCCAGCTTTTCCGGCGGAACGGTGACTTTGACGTAGCTCTTCGCCGCGTCGCAGTCGCCGGGCTGCTCGGTCACTTCTGCCATTTCTGCACCGGACAGTATTTCGTTCATCATGGTCATGAACGCCGTGGTGTCCGCCTGCGTCAGTTCTTCCATGAGCTGCTCTTCCGTCATGCTGCTCAGATTCGCCGCTGCTTCCATCAGGGCGGTGTATTCCGCATTGCCGCTCAGCTGTTCCTTCGATTCTTCAATCGCCTTGTCGATCTCCTCGTCGCTCTGACCGGACATCTTCATCGTCGCGCGGAGGGCTTTTTCCTTGATGGCTTCCACGTCCTTGCTGTTCACAGCAATCACGCCGCCCAGCAGCGCGCTGGACACATACATCAGCTGGTTTTCTTCCGCAGCAGTCGTCAGCGATGCCATACCCAGCACGCTCTTGCCGCTCAGGTTGAGGTCAAAGCCAGCTTCGTTGCCCTGCTGATAGCCGGTCAGGGACAGCGCCGCCAGCAGGTCGTTGATGGCAGCCATCGCGGTGTCATCCCCGCCCAGCGCCGCCACGAGGTCAGCGTTCAGGTCGTGGATGGTGATGGTGGTTTCCTGACGCGCGGCATTGTCCCACACGCTGTTTTCCGCCATCGAGGTCAGGGGCATCGCCAGCATCATGATGCTGAGCAGTACCGCAAGCAGTTTCTTCATGGGGTTTTCCTCCTTGTTATTTGGTTTCCCTTTTTATAACAGCACTGCGTGGCAGTGATGTTTTCTGTTGCCTTAGTGCGTGTCGTCCAGAATCATCTGCGACACGCTGGTGATGAATTGGCGCGTGCTGTCCGGCAGATTCATCATAAACCGCGGCAGAATCTGCCCGGTGGTGAACATCACGCCCGTCATGTACGCCTTGAAGCGCGCACTGCTGATTTCGCCCAAGTCCAGCACGTCGCCATCCGACAGCAGCGGACGCGATTCGCACGGGCGTGTTTCGGCGGCAATCGTCAGGAAGTGCTCGCTATGCCACAACAGCCGCACAGCCACGTCCTGCCGTACTTCGCCATCCACCATCTGGGTGTCCATGCTGGCGCTCCAGCTAAGGCCCTTTTCTTCCCCGTCCACCGTGCGGTGCATTTCCAACAGGACATTCGCTTCGTTCGTCAGCGACGAAATGGTGCAGCGGTACAGCCTCTGTTTGCCGTCATCCGACGCAATCAGCACCGCTATTCCGCCGTCGTCCTCCATCTTTATCTGAACGTTCTTGCCCTTGCCCTCTGTTTCCTGCCGCCAATCCAGCCGCACGTCGTCGCCCGTCGGATGGAAATTCACCGTGATTGCTGCATTCAGCAGCGTATCCTGCGCCAGCGTCGGCGTATGGGTCGGCGCAACCTTGTAGCTGATCACCACCCGCAGCAGGCGCATCGACGAATCCACATACTGCGCCACCTGCGCATCTTCCACCAGCAGCGTCTGCTGATGCAGCCACGTCTGCAAGTCCGTATCCTCGACGGGCTGATCCTGCGCGAACGCCACCAGCTGCCGATACGTATTGAGCAAATCCACATACGCCTTGACGGCGGGCGTTTCCTCCACCGTGTCCAGCAGAATGCACAGCACCTCCATCAGCTGCTCATTGCTGAGGGGGAAGTACAGAATGTTCTTCGCCGATTCGCATCCTTCGGGCGGATTCGAGACACTTTCCACCCGCGTAACCTTCAAAATCTTGTTCAAGCGCGTAGCAGCCTGCTGCCAGTCCGTCTCGAACAAGCCATTGGCAACGTCCTCCGGCTGCATTTCGCCCGTTATCAGCGGATTTTTCGTGATTTTCGCCAGCAGTGCACCCACGCTCTCGTACTCTTGCGCAATGGATTCGCTGACTTCCTTAGCGGGCAGCTCCACCCCTGCGTCCGCATACACGCTCTGCGACGCATTCCACTGATGGAGGATTTCCGCGATATGCCGCATGTCCTCGTCGAGATTCAGGTGCAGTGTTCCGCCCAGCACATCACCGCTGATGTAGACATCCGCGCCGCGAGTCTGCACGCCGTAATCCACAATGGACTGGCCATTCAGAAACAGCTCACACGAGGTGAACCCCTGCCGATAGACCTCCACGCGCAGGGCATCCAGCAAATCCCGATACGCGGTTTCCGCCGCTTCCTCCATTTCCGCCACGAGCGCCCGCCCGTTGAAATCGCGGAAGGTGATGGTCGTCAGCGTCGCTTGGGGCGCGTTTTCCTCCGCCAGTCCGCACATCGGCAGCATCAGCGCCAGCGTCAGCAGAATCGCAAGCAGCTTCTTCATTCGTCAGCCTCCTTGACATTCGTTTGTGCGCTTTTCAGCATTCCATTACCATTATATCAAAAAAAACACCTGTTGCAAGCGAATATGCGCAAGTTTTACAATTCCGTGCCCCAAAGATGCAAATTTGCGTCTGAAAGCGCATCTTCGCGGGAAAAATGCTTGATGCCGTCATGCAAAATTTCTGTGAATGGCGCAAAAGGCCGTTTTCCCCTCTTGTGAAGCGCGAAAAAATATGCTACAATAGACAGAGTATTCCGGATTACTGAAAGGAGCTAATTCGCATGGAATTTCTGACCAAGCTTTTGGGCATCGCCACCGCCGTTGCGGAAACCACCACCGGTGCGGCCGACCCTGCCGCCGTCACCACGGATTCTGCCGCTGGCGGCATTGTCGGTATTCTCTTCAGCCTTCTGCCGCTGCTGCTGGTTTTCGTCCTGATGTACTTCATGATGATTCGCCCGGAGAAGAAGCGCCGCAAGAAGGAGCAGGACATGCTCGCGTCCCTGAAGAAGGGCGACCGCGTGTGCACCATCGGCGGCATCTACGCCACCATCGAGAGCATCAAGGACGACACCATCACCCTGAGCGTCGGCAAGGGCGACCAGACGATGGTTGTTGCGCGCTGGGCGATTCGCTCGGTGGAAGATGTGACCATCGAAAACGAGACCGAATCCCTGAACTAATCGCAAAATTCCCGGCTTCGTGCCGGGTTTTTTTGTGCCCGATTTTCCCGCCACGCATATGCTGGGAGTGAACAGCTCACACGATGGGAGGAATCGCCATGAATCAGCGTCCGAATTGCTGCCGTCCCATGCCGCCGCAAGCGCCTTGCCCGTCCAGACCGCCTTGCCCGCCGAAACCCGGTTGCCCGGCTTGTCCGCCGACGCAGAAGGGCATTTTATTGCCGCGAATCCTCGCCAGCGGGCGGGAGTGGCAGCGCCGCGCGTGTGTGGCGCTGTGCGTCGGCGGTTTGCCGGAGGATGCAAACGGGCGACTGCGGCTCGTCGGCGTTACGGCGTGCGGTGACGCGGATTGGGAGATTGCGCCGTACCAAGAACCGCGCCCGTGCGGCTGCCGCGGATGCCGACCATCTCGACCTGCGCCGTGCCTTCTGCGGGTGAATATTCCGGTTGTTTGCCAAGTGCAGGCGGAGTGCGGGCAGGTTTTGCGCGGCGAAAGTGTGCTGACAACGGATGTTGCGCTGCCGATTCGCTGTGTGCAGGCGGAATGCTGGCGCAACCAGATGATGGTGCTTCCGTGTGTTCGGCTGATTGACGGCGGCGCGCCTGTGTGTGCGGATGACTGCCGTCCCCCTGTGTTTGATTGCACGATTGAGCTGCTCGTCGAAGCCTACATGACGCGATGGGAAGCGTGCGGCACCCCTGCGCCGACTTGTCCGGATTTGCCGCTATTCCCCCCGCCGCCGTTCGGGTGACAAGGGCGTTGGAAGACCCAAGGGGCTTTGCCCCTTGCCCCCAGCAGGGACGCTGTCCCTGCACCCTGCAAGGGAGAATGAAACGAGACGAAGTCCCCTCCCTTGACCCTTTCGCGCGATTGAGTTGGTGACAACTGCACACTATGCCCGCGTGCTGATCC
>OLQU01001559.1_pt1 | contig 15108 bp, 19 predicted proteins | sample 1672271 | NCBI WGS metagenome assembly OLQU01 (sample SAMEA3136666, study PRJEB25190) | human gut metagenome | biome: human gut; feature: human-associated habitat; material: faeces | place: Austria | collected 2013 | reverse complement strand
ATTATAATGGAACCACTGAAAAGAAAGGAGGAATTAAGATGGCACAGGTTACGAAAGAGATGACCATTGGAGAACTCTTAAACATGAATCCCAATGTAGCGCCGATCCTGATGGAGATCGGAATGCACTGCCTGGGCTGCCCGGCTTCTCAGGGCGAGTCACTGGCGGAGGCTGCGATGGTGCATGGAATAGATGCAGATTTGCTGGTAGAAAAGATCAACGCGTTTCTGAATGCGTAATGCCAATAAAAAAGTTCTGTCCGGATGGACAGAACTTTTTTGTTGCAGATCTTGTCAGATGGCCGCCAGCTTCTCAACAGCATTGGAGGAAACAAGGACTTCGCAGTGCTCTTCCAGAAATGCCAGTGTGGCGCCGCTTGCCTTCTCCAGTGTACCGTACTCGGTCAGCATATTGCAGATCCGGTTGAAATCTCTGGTCTCATAATCCGCCTGAGTCAGCGCCAGGATGTAGACGTCTTCCTCATGATCCTTATACAGGGTATTGGAACCTTTGTACATCTGGCTCAAGAGATGTACAGCCCGCAGGACGCTGTCCATCGTGGGGAACGAGAACAGGCGGAGCGTCGCCTTATGCTCCTGCCGGGCTTCCTTTTCCATGGAGTCATTGGCTGTATCAGCAGCGTTTATCTTTTCCTTTACTTTGCCCAGCAGATTCAGAAGGGTTTCCGCACCCTCCAACTTCTGAAGGGCTTCTTTCTTTCGCTGGTCACTGTCGCCGCCTGGGGAGGGGGCGAACTTTGAGAACCGGGTGTCAAGTTCTTCCGGATCCTCAACTTTGGTAATTATCAGAACAATCGAATCGGAAGAAGCAGGGATCGCCTCGATCATCAGGGGGATATCCTCCGCCTCGAATCCAAATTCAAAAGCTGCCTGTTGCATCATATCATGGAAAAGTGATTTTGCCTTCTCGGTACCGTAAGCCAGTTCGCTCAACTGGAGCTGACGCTCAGCCAGATCGGCACGGGTAAGCGTACAGCGGATCTGATTCTCGTTGAGTTTCTCAATCTTCATATTCATCACTTCCTTCTAGTTCAGTATAGCATAGAAAATAAGGGATGTTAAATAAAATATATATAAAATAAAAAAGTGCTTGCGCCGCAATGGGCTATCGGATATAATGACGTTACTAGAAGATAGCTTTCCCTGATGACTACGTTCTTAGAACAAAGGAGGGCGGCTTTTTTAGAAATTTTTCTCAATGTAAGTTCTATTTTTTCACAAACTGTCTTAATAGAAAATCAGAAGTACCGTTTCCGGTACAAAGATCAAGCAAAACAAACAACCAAAACAATGCAGACTATCTTCTTAGTATTGTCCGTGTGAGAGGAGACTTTGTATCACGCACCTTTTTTCTGGTCTTTCCCTGCGCGGATCATAACGTAGTTATCAGTGTCCAGGCACTGCGAGGAGAAGGGGGATGCGCTATGAATGGACACCAAGAAAAAGAAGCACAAACGCTCTTCAATGAATTGACCAGTTACGAGAGAAAGGGGGTGGGGATCATCCTGGAAGGCCGACCGGCCAGTCCCATGCAGGTGGTGAGAGCGTATATGGTCAGGGAGGATGCCGACTATATGCGTGATTACGTGATGGATGAAAAAGGCGACGTCAGAGAACTGTACTTCCACGATGTAAAGGAAAAAAAGAGATTGTAGATACCCCTCAAAGAATGTCAAAAAATTAATGACGTGGCATATAATTGTTGGTATAATAAGGTCTAGTAGGAGGTGCAGCATGGAAGAAAGAGACAAGAGAAGCCGCACAACTTCCGACCGGACCATCAGAAACCGGACAGCCGGGAGAGATCTGGGACAGGGTTCCGGGCGGAGGCCGAGATCTGCGGGAGAACGTCCGACGAGGGAACGTCCGACGGGAGAGCGCAGGGAGCGTCCCACAAGGGAGCGCCCAGCGGGAGAACGCCAGGAAAGAGAGCGCCGGACGGGAGAGCGCAGGGAGCGCAGACCCGCAGCGGACCGGACAGCCAGAAGACCGGCGGCCAGAAGGCCACAGTCGAGGCGGAGACGGAAAAGAAATCTTACGATCAAGATCATACTTTTGGTCGTTTTCATAGCAGCAGCAGTGGTGGGCGCGTTTTTATGGAAGCGGTACAGCCCGTCGAAAGAGCAGGCGAACCTGCAGGAATATTATGGAATCCAACAAGAAGGTCAGCTGGCTGTTATTGTCAACGATCAGATCACGGAACCTCAGGGGATGATCTCCGAGGGGAAGGCGTACCTGCAGTATGAGATCGTAAGGGATTACATCAACAGCCGTTTCTACTGGGATCCCAACGAGAATATCCTGCTGTATACGCTGCCCACGGACATGGTTTCCGTGGAAGTGGGAAGCACGGATTACAGCGTGTCCAGAGATAAAAACAGTGAAGACTACGTCATTTTAAAAACCGAGGGAAGTACAGCCTATATCGCCCTTGATTTTATCCAGAAGTACACTAATATGGAATATGAAGTGTACGATGATCCGCAGCGGATCGTAGTCCAGAGTGACTGGGGCGAAAAGACCGTGGCGGAAGTGAAGCGGGATACGGCGGTGCGCTACCGTGGCGGGGTGAAGAGCCCGGTGCTGACGGAAGTGGCGAAGAACGACCAGGTGACCATCCTGGAGAATGAAGAGAACTGGAGAAAGGTTCTCACCAGCGATGGATTCATCGGTTACGTGAAGAAGGGCGCCTTAAGGAAGGAAGAGACGAAGGATATCACCCGGGAATTTGAGGAGCCGGAATACACCAGTATTTCCAAGGATTATACCATCAACATGGCCTGGCACAACGTGACCAATCGCAACGCGAACAGTACGGTGCTGCAGAGGATTGCAGAGACAAAGGGTCTTACGACGATTGCGCCGACCTGGTATCATGTGAAGGACACCGAGGGAAATCTGGATTCTATTTCCTCTACCGATTATGTAAATTACGCTCACCAGGCCAATATCGAAGTCTGGGCGGCGGTGAGAGATTTTGACGGCGGGATCGATTCCAATGAGGAGTCTCTGGAGTTTTTAAGTTCTACCTCCAGCCGGGAGAATCTGATCAATCAGCTGATCGCGGACGCCCTGCAGACAGGGATCGACGGGATCAATGTGGATTTCGAGAAGATTTCCGAGGAATGCGGGGAGCACTTTATCCAGTTTATCCGCGAGCTGTCTGTGCGCTGCAGGCAGAACGGACTGGTCCTTTCCGTGGACAATTACGTACCCATGGGCTATAACATGCAGTACGACCGGAAGGAACAGGGGATCGTAGCGGACTATGTGGTCATCATGGGTTATGATGAGCACTATGCGGGCTCTCCGGAGGCGGGCTCGGTATCCTCATACAACTATGTCAAAGACGGGATCGAGGCTACGCTGGAAGAAGTACCCAAAGAGAAAGTGATCAGCGGTATTCCGTTCTTCACACGGCTGTGGGAAGAGACGCCGAAAACAGAAGAAGAGCTTGCCGAACAGGCCGGAACGGAAGCAGCGGAGTACCCAACCAACGTAAGCAGCAAGGCCCTGGGAATGTCTGCAGCGAAAGCTGCGGTAGAGGAGGCCGGCGCGGAGCTTGTCTGGGATGAAGAGACTCAACAGAATTATGCCGAGTGGACGTCGGGAGACACCACGTATAAGATCTGGCTGGAAGACGAGAAGTCCCTGGAGGCGAAGCTGAAGCTTATGAAGGACAACGGGCTGGCAGGGACCGCAGAGTGGGCTCTGGGCCAGGAAGAGTCCGGAGTCTGGGACCTGATCCGTCAGTATATTAATTAAATAAAAGCCCTTCGGCAGTCATATATTTGGTAACAAAGACAGACTGCGGGAGGGCTTTTTGTTTGGGGAAAAAGATAGAACTGTTCCTGTTGCTCCTTCTGATCGCAGGTCTTCTCATGGCAGGGAAGAATCTGCAGAAATATGTGGTCTCTGATCAGGTGGGAACGGAAGAAAAGAAGGTGGTCCTGGATGCGGGACACGGCGGGAGGGATCCCGGCAAGATCGGCGCAGGGGAGATCCAGGAGAAGGATGTCAATCTCAAGATCGCGAAAAAGCTTAAGGGAAAGCTGGAAGAACGGGGGATCCGGGCAGTCCTGACACGGGAGAAGGACGAGACACTGGCCCCGGAGGGGAGCGCCAACCGACAGGTGGAGGACATTAAGAAGCGGGTGGAGCGGATCGACAGAGAGAATGCACTTCTTGCGGTGAGCATCCATCAGAACAGCTATCAGGACCCGGAAGTGCGGGGAGCCCAGGTATTCTACTACCAGCATTCCATCGAGGGGAAAGAGGCGGCGGCCATCCTGCAGGAGGCGCTGATCCGCATGGACCCGGAGCATCCGCGGGAGGCCAAGGCCAACGGAACTTACTATCTGCTGCGGCGGACCAGCACGCCCACGGTCATCGTGGAATGTGGGTTCTTAAGCAATCCAGAGGAAGCAAAACTTCTGGCCAGTGAGGAGTATCAGGAGAAGATCGCGGAGGCAGTGGCAGAGGGAATCGAAACTTGTCTCCAGGATTAGACTGTAGTATAATGGTTCCCATGAAGACTATTATCAAAAAGATCGACGATTTACAATCAGATAGAGACATTATTGAAGAGGCAGGAAAGATCCTGAAGAAGGGAGGGCTTGTAGCGTTTCCCACGGAGACCGTCTACGGACTGGGGGCGGACGCCCTGAATGAGCAGGCGGCGGAGAAGATCTACGCAGCGAAGGGAAGGCCCTCGGACAATCCGCTGATCGTCCACATCGCCGGGATGGAAGATCTTCCCAGGATCGCGGAGATCATTCCGGAAGAAGCGAAGATCGTGGCGGAGAAGTTCTGGCCCGGCCCGCTTACCATGATCTTTGACAAGACCGGGATCGTGCCCTATGAGACCACCGGCGGGCTGAATACGGTGGCAGTACGGATGCCCAGCAGCGATATTGCCCGGGAACTGATCCGGGCAGGGGGCGGTTTTATCGCCGCGCCCAGCGCCAACACGTCAGGCAGGCCAAGCCCTACCATGGCGCAGCATGTGGAGGAGGATCTTAATGGAAAGATCGATATGATCCTGGATGGTGGGACCGTGGAGATCGGCGTGGAATCTACCATCCTGGATATGACGGTGACCCCGCCCATGCTGCTGCGTCCGGGTGCAGTGACAAAAGAGATGCTGGAGGAGCTGATCGGTCCTATTGCCGTGGATGCGGCCAGCATTTCCGCAGACAGCAGTAAGCCCCCCAAGGCGCCGGGAATGAAATACCGGCATTATGCGCCCAAGGCGGACCTAAGCATCGTAGAAGGCCCGGTGGAACTGGTGATCGAGGCTATCAACGGGATGGCCGCGGAGCGGATCGCCCAGGGCTACAAGGTAGGGATCATCGGAACAGAGGAATCCAGGGACCGCTACCGCCAGGGGATCGTGAAATCCATCGGCACCCGGGAGGACGAGGCTACCATCGCCAGCCACCTCTATGCCATCCTGCGGGAATTTGACCACGAAGAGGTGGACTATATCTACAGCGAATCATTTGCCAGAGGCGGCATCGGCAACGCCATTATGAACCGGCTTCTGAAAGCGGCCGGTCATCATGTGATAAACATTTAAGGAGGAAGAAGGATGTCAAAGGTACAGATTATGGATCACCCCCTGATCCAGCACAAGATCACGTATATCCGCAGAGAGGAAGTGGGGTCGAAGGAATTCCGTGAGATCGTGGGAGAGATCGCGGCGCTGATGTGCTACGAGGCCACCCGGGACCTGAAAGTGGAGGACGTGAAGATCAAGACACCCATCTGTGAGATGGTGGGAAAGGAATTAAGCGGCAAGAAGCTGGCGGTGGTTCCCATTCTCCGGGCGGGTATCGGCATGGTGGACGGGATCCTGAACATGATCCCTGCGGCGAAGGTGGGCCATATCGGTCTGTACCGTGACCCGGATACCTTTGAGCCGGTGGAATATTTCTGCAAGCTGCCGGCAGACTGCGACGAGCGGGAGGTATTTGTGGTGGATCCCATGCTGGCAACGGGAGGATCCAGCGTGGCGGCCATCCAGATGCTGAAGGACAAGGGCGTGAAGCACATCCGTTTCTTATGCATCATTGCCGCTCCGGAAGGGGTGGAGCGGATGACCCGGGAGCATCCGGATGTGGATCTCTACATCGGGGCGCTGGACGACCATCTGAACGAGCATAAATATATCGTGCCGGGCCTGGGCGACGCCGGGGACCGGATCTTCGGAACCAAGTAAGGAAGATAAAGGAGGGACATGTATGGGAAGCAAGAGAAAAGATTATATCAGTTGGGATGAGTATTTTATGGGCGTGGCCATCCTGTCGGGCATGCGGTCCAAAGACCCCAACACCCAGGTGGGCTGCTGTATCGTAAGCCAGGACAATAAGATCCTGTCCATGGGATATAACGGACTTCCCATCGGATGTTCCGATGATGAATTTCCCTGGGTGCGGGAAGGGGAAGATCCGCTGGAGACTAAGTATGTGTATACGGTCCACAGCGAGTTGAACGCCATCCTCAACTACCGGGGAGGCAGTCTGGAGGGAGCCAAGCTCTATGTATCCCTGTTCCCCTGCAACGAGTGTGCCAAGGCCATCATCCAGAGCGGGATCAAGGAAGTGATCTACGACTGCAACAAGTATGAGGATACCCCGTCGGTGCAGGCATCCATGCGGATGTTTGATTCCGCGGGTGTGCGGTATCATCAGTATCACCGGACAGACCGGGAGATCACCATTCAGTTATAAAATGTGTTAAAGCAAGAGCGCCGGTTTCAAAAACCGGCGCTCTTTTAACGCATCTTTGCCTGCCGCAGCAGAAATTCGTATTTCTTCCAGGCGGCATTTCCCCGGAAGATATAACAGTCGATCAGATCCGGATCGGATGCGTTCTGGAAATGATTGTAAGCGTCTTCCATCTCCTGGCGGGTCCTTGCGATCTCCCGGATGAGGGCGGCGCCCTCCGGGTCCGGATGTTTGGCGTACCGGTCTACATCCGCGTTGTTTTCCCCATGGAACAGTCTCATCACGGTGCCTCCTTTTTTTACCTAGTATAGGCAATTTCTGAGAATAAAATACGCAGAGTCTGGATATATATGGGTAACAAGAGAGAGGGAAGGAGCGGGGATATGTCAGGATACCGGTCACATTTCCTGGTGAATTTTCTGATCCGGGCGGTATTGGGGATGGCGGTGATCTTCTTCGCCAACCAGTTTCTGGAAGCGGGGGGACACGCCCTTCATGTGGGGCTGAATCCCCTTACCTTCTGTACGTCCGGGGTCTTTGGCATGCCGGGAGTGGCGCTGCTCTACGGGATCGCCTTCTATCAGGGATTATGAGCGCTGGTAAGCCATGCTTAAGAAATAGCCTTCCGGGGCGTCTGGGGAGAGAAGTTCCCAGCTGGAATATTCCGGCGCGCCTTCTCTGACGCAGAAGACGCCGGGAAGGCGGTCCGGGCAGATGGCGAAGGAGTCGGAGGCGGTATAGAATCCGGTTCCCAGGCCTTTTAAGAATGCTTCCCGCAGGGTCCAGAGCTTGAGAAAACCGGCTCTTTGTTCCTGGGGAGGCAGGGCGCTTAACCGGCGCGCTTCCCGGGGATGAAAGAACCGTTCGGCCAGTTCCTGTGGTTTGATCGAAGGCCGGTCCCGCTCAATATCCACGCCCACCGGGGAGACGGAAGAGAAGGCAAGGGCCACATATCCCCCGGAGTGGGACAGACTGAAGTGGAGCTGTCCGGCTCCCGGGTCCAGGGGGTAGGAGAGATAAGGCTTCCCGTACTGGTTGGCGGAAAATACAAGGTCCCGGGGCGAGCAGCCAAGATATGCGCTTAAGATCCTGCGAAGAGCGGCGTGGGCCACCTGGTAGCGCTGCCGTTCCTCCGGGCGGGAAATCCTTGCGCACCGCTCCTGTTCCCTGTCTGAGAGATGGCGGAAATCAAGTCCCGCAAGGCCGCTGTCGGAAACCGGGAGAAGCCAGAGGGCAAGGGTATCCGGTCCGGGAGCGGCAGGGGGACAGTTAAGATCTGAGGCGGAAAAAACAGTCACGTTCATGGCGAATCTCCTTTCGTGACTATTATATCCGGCGGGAAAAAGTTTGTATAGAAATTTCTACAGAAATTCTTCCGGAAATTTTGTAAAGGTTTTACAAAGATCATCCTTTTTGCAAAAAGGGATGGACAAAAAAGAAACTCCGGGAGTATAATCACCCTACAAGTTCCGTCCGGGACTTGTATCTGATCATTTTCTAAAAGACAGTTTCAAGATCATCTGAATTCTATGCTGGTTCAGCAAAGGAATCCAAACAATGGCACACATTGGTTTTCAACAGAAGAGGAGGGATACTATGGGAACAGTAAACGACTGATCATCTGTGATCCGGAGAAGGGATATGCCAGGGCGCTGGGGATGTTTTTGTCTCAGAAGCGGGAGTTGTCCCTGCAGGTACAGGTGTATACCGACCTGGAGGGGGTGGAGGAAGAACAGGCGGACTGCCTGATCATCTCCGACCAGTTCCCGGAGGAGGAGCGAAAGAAACTGACGGGGAAGACCGTTTTCCTGCTCACCGGAGACCCGGGACAGCCTCCCGCACTTCTTCATCGGATGCCGCCGGGTTGCCGAGTCGGATGAAGAGATCCTCTATAAATATCAGCCCGGCGAGAAGATCCTGGAAGCGGTACTGAAGGCCTGGGGAGAGAAAGGGAGCGGGGAAGATATCTTCCGCCGTCCTTCCGGCAGGGAGCCGGGAAAGCTTATCGGCGTGTTTTCCCCGGTCCACCGGATCGGGAAGACCGGATATGCGCTCCGGCTGGGAGAGGAACTGGCGGCCCGGGAGAACGTGCTCTACCTGAACCTGGAAGTCTACGGCGGGATCGGAGGACATTTTGAAGAGGGAGGACAGACGCTGGCGGATGTGGTCTACTATGCCAGGCAGGAAAAGGGAAACCTGGGGATGATCCTTGCCTCCATGGTTCGGCACCGGAACGGCCTGGACTATGTGCTTCCCATGCCTATGCCGGAAGATATGAAGAGTATCCGGGGAGAGGAGTGGAGAGAACTGGCCCTGCGGATCCTGCGGGAGAGCCTTTATGAGACGGTGATCCTGGATATTGACGAGGCGGTGCCGGGACTTTATCCCCTGCTGGAAGCCTGCGCCCAGATCCATATGCCGGAGGCGGAAGACCCGCTGGCCCAGGCGAAGATCCGGCAGTTCCGGGAGGAAGCGGCCCTTCTTGGGAGGGATGACATCCTGGGGAAGATCCTGTGGAGAAAGGAGCCGGCATGACGGGGGAAGAGCACCTGCACGCAAGGATCCTGGAGCAGCTGGACCTGACCCGGGAGGTGCAGGACGAAGAACTTACCCAGATCATTTACCGGGTCCTGGAGGAGGCGGGCAGGCAGGAATACCTGCCCCTGGACAGGAAGACGGCCCTGGGGAGGGAGCTTTTCAACGCCTTCCGCAAGCTGGATCTTCTGGAAGAGTTCCTGGAGGACGAAGAGATCACGGAGATCATGATCAACGGCACCCAGAGCATCTTCCTGGAGAAGAAGGGACGGCTCTTCCAGTCGGACAAACGGTTCCTGTCCAGGGAGAAGCTGGAGGATGTGATCCAGCAGATCGTGGCAGGATCCAACCGGCTGGTCAATGAGGCTAATCCCATTGTGGACGCCAGGCTTCCCGACGGCTCCCGGGTCAATGTGGTCCTGGCGCCGGTGGCCCTGAACGGGCCTATCGTCACCATCCGGAAGTTCCCCAGAGAAGCCATCACCATGAAGGATCTGCTGGCCTGGCAGTCGGTAAGTCCGGAGGTGGTGGGATTCCTGGCCCGCCTGGTGCGGGCAGGATACAACATCTTCATCAGCGGGGGCACCGGGTCGGGGAAGACCACATTTTTAAACGCCCTTTCCCAGTATATCCCCAAGGATGAGCGGATCATCACCATTGAGGACAATGCGGAGCTAAGGATCCTGGACGTTCCCAACCTGGTGAGCCTGGAGGCCAGGAACGCCAACGTGGAAGGGAGCGGGGAGGTGACCATCCGGGACCTGATCCGCTCGGCCCTGCGGATGCGGCCGGACCGGATCATCGTAGGGGAGGTGCGGGGCGCGGAGGCCATTGATATGCTGCAGGCGCTGAACACCGGCCATGACGGAAGCTTAAGCACGGGACATGCCAACAGCCCGGCGGATATGTTAAGCCGGCTGGAGACTATGGTGCTGATGGGGATGGACCTGCCCCTGCCGGCCATCCGGCGGCAGATCGCCTCAGGGATCGATGTCATCGTCCATCTGGGGCGCCTGCGGGACAGGACCAGGAAGGTATTGGAAGTGGCGGAGGTCAGGGACTACCGGGAGGGAGAGATCCGGCTTGCGCCGCTGTACAGTTACGAGGAGACAGGGGAGAGAGATGGGAAGATTCAGGGAATTTGGAGAAAAGATCAGGAGCTTATCCACCGGGAGAAGCTACTGGCAGCAGGCGATCCGGAAGCGTGAACGGGCCGCGGCGTTTGTGAAGGCGGCAGGCTTCGTGGTCCTGACGGCCTGGCTTTACTACCGGTCCTTCTGGGCAGTGCCGGCGCTGTGCCCGCTGCTGGTGTGGAAGTACCGGAGCCGGGAGGCGGAGTATCTGAGGAAGAAAAGAAGCACCTTTCTCCTGCAGTTCAAGGAGATGATCCAGGATATGGCCTCTGCTTTGAACAGCGGTTACTCTGTGGAGAACGCCCTGCGGGAGACGCAGAAAGAGCTTAAGCTTCTGTACCCGCCGGAGGAGCTGATCTCGGTGGAACTGGAGCGGATGGTGCGCCAGATGCGGCTGCAGATGCCCATGGAGCAGGTGTTCGAGGAGTTCGCCGGCCGGGTGGGACTGGAGGATGTGGAGAATTTCGCCGCGGTATTCTCTGCGGCAAAGCGAAGCGGCGGGGATATGATCGGGATCATCCAGAATACGGTGGGACAGATCGGAGACAAGATTGAGGTCCACCGGGAGATCGACACCATTCTTGCGGCGAAGAAGTATGAATTCAAAGTAATGTCCTGGATCCCATACGGGATCATCTTCTATCTGATCTTAAGTTTTCCGGAATTTACCGCATGTTTATATGGAAATATAGCAGGAACAGGAGTGATGACGATATGTTTGCTGGTTTATACGGGCGCCTGCGTGCTTGGCGAAAAGCTGGTAGATATCGAGGTCTGACGATGCTGGTGTCCGGCCTGCTGCTGGGGATGGGGCTTCTCATCTTCCTTCTGGACTTCCAGAGATCCACGGTCCGCCTGGAGGGCGGCCTGATCCGGAATCCCTACGGGAAGGGAAAACGGGTGGAAGAACTAAGAGCAGCCCTGGAGGGCGGAGGATCGGCGGACCTTACGGTAGAGGTCTCGGAGCAGGCCTACGACGGAGCCGGGCTCCAGGAGCTTTTTGACCGATCCACAGCCCTTCTGGAGAGGGAGATCCTGGGGGAGAACCAGTCCCTGGACCGGATCGAGCAGGATATGAACCTGGTGACGGAAGTCCCCGGGGAGCCGGTGGATGTGTCCTGGGAGCTGGACCGTTATGATGTGATGAACGTCTACGGGGAACTGCAGGAAGGAGCCCTCTCCCCGGAGGGGACTCTGGTGAACCTGAAGGCGGTCCTTACCTATCAGGAGGACGAGTCCCGGCAGGCCCTCTATGAGTGTACGGCGATGGTATACCCGAGGACCCTGGGGGCAGACGAGGCCCGGCAGAAAAATCTGGAGCAGGAGATCCGGGATCGGGACAAGGAGACCCAGACCCGGGAGGAACTGCGGCTTCCGGACGAAGTAGACGGGGAAGGGGTACGCTATTATCCCAGGCTTGACATCCGGGGGCTTGTGATCATGGGGATGGCCCTTATGACAGGGTTTTTGCTCCTGGCCAAGGAGAAGCAGGACCTTCTGAAGGAGCAGCAGAAGAGGAAGGAGCAGATGATCCGGGATTATCCGGAGATCATCAGTAAGCTGACCTTGTTCCTGGGCGCGGGGATGACGGTGAAGCGGGCCTGGAAGAAGATCATAACGGATTATGAAACTAAAGGGAAAGCCCGGGGGGAGCGGTACATTTACGAGGAAATGATAAGGACCGCCCGGGAGATGGACAGCGGGGTGATGGAGTCCGAGAGCTACGAGCGGTTCGGCAGGCGCTGCCAGGTTCAGGAGTACATGCGGCTTGGAGCGCTTTTGTCCCAGAACTTAAGAAAAGGGACCAAGGGACTGACACAGATGCTGCGGATGGAGGCGATCCAGGCATTCGAGGAGAGAAAAGCCCGGGCAAAAAGACTGGGCGAGGAGGCCGGGACCAAGCTCCTGGCGCCTATGTTCCTTATGCTGGCGGTGGTGCTGGTGATCGTGATCGTGCCGGCATTTCTGTCCATCCAGTTATAGAAAGAGAAAGGAGAGAGCTTATGTGGAGACTGAGATATTTTATGCAGACGTTAAAGGAAGAAAAAGGGATCGGCGTGGTGGAAGTGATCCTGATCCTGGTGGTACTGATCGGTCTGGTGATCATTTTCAAGTCCCAGCTCACCAGCCTGGTGCAGACTATATTTCAGAAGATCACCAGTGAGAGCGCGGGGATATAGATCCGGGCTTAAGGGGGAGGTGACGGCCTACTTAAGCCTGGTATTTATCCTCCTTGTGTCCTTTGCCGGATCCATGATAGAGAGCGCTTCCATCCAGAATGCCAAGAATTACAGCCGGGCGGATATGAACCGGGCCATGGAATCGGTATTCGCGGAGTACCAGAAGGAACTTCTGGAGGACTATGATATCTTCGCCCTGGAGGGAAGCTATGAGACCGGCCGTTACTCGGAAGATCTTCTGAAAGGACGGCTTGGGTACTACGGGGCGGGAAGCATGGAACATAAGGTGCGGGCCATCGAATTCCTGACGGACCAGGGAGGCCGGGCCTTCTACCGGCAGGCGGCAGCCTATATGGAGCACAAATACGGGCTGTCCGCCTTCCGGGGACAGGAAGGGGACGCCACGCTCTGGAGGCAGCAGGAGCAGGAGGCAAAGAAGGTCCAGGAACAGGAGCGGCAACAGCAGCAGGAGCTGTCGGATCTTCTGGAGCAGGAGGAAGGAGCCCTGCCGGAGAAGGACAATCCCATTGCCCATGTGGACAAGTTAAAGTCTTCCCCCCTTCTGGATCTTGTGATGCCTAAGGATATGACGGTTTCCCAGAAGGTGATCCGCCTGGAGGAGACGGCAAGCCACCGGAGCCTTCAGGAGGGATATGGAGAATTTACCCAGGGAGAAGAAGAAACGGGGGCGCTGTCGGACGTACTGTTCGGAGAGTATCTGATGGATCATTTCTCCGGGGCGACGGAAGGGAAGGATACCGGGGCACTGGATTATGAGCTGGAGTATCTTCTGGCAGGGGAAGGAAGCGACCGGGAGAACCTGGAGACGGTGGCAGGGAAGCTCTTGCTGCTGCGGTTTGCGCCCAATTACGCCCATCTCCAGAGCAGCGCCGGGAAGAAGGCGGAGGCCCGGGCCCTGGCAGGGACCTTATGCACCATGCTGGCGGTCCCTGCCATTACGGAGGCGGCAGCCCAGGCGATCCTTTTGGCCTGGGCATTCGGGGAATCGGTGATGGATCTAAGAGCGCTGCTTAAGGGAAGCAAGGTGCCCCTGGTGAAGACGGAGGAGAGTTGGCAGCTCTCCCTTGCCAACCTGATGAAGCTTGGAGGGACGGAGGATCCGGGGGATGGGAAGGACGGAAAGACGGGACTTGACTACAGGGCTTACCTTCGGATCCTGCTGCTCCTGGAATCAAAAGAGGACTTAAGCATCCGGGCCCTGGACCTGATCGAAGAGAATCTCAAGGCAGAACACGGGCTTACATTCTTCCGGGCGGATCAGTGTATCTGCCGCCTGGAGGTGGAGAGCACCTGTTCCCTGCGAAGGGGGGTGACCTACCGGTTCCCTGCGTATTTTGCCTATCAATGAGAAAAAGGAGGTGAAGGCAGATGCCCTTCCGGCAAGTCTTAAAAATACCACATAGAAAAGAAAAAATATTAAAGGAAAGGAGCAGGATTCGTACGGCTCAAGATCACAAACTCCCCTCACGATACGTTTGTCATACGTCCGCCGGGAGGGCATCTGCCTTCACCTCCTTAAGAGGGAGCATCACCCTGGAAGCGGCGGCGGCCGTGCCCATCTTCTTCTTCGCGGTGGTAAGCCTTCTCTTCCTTATGGAGATCATGTCCATCCAGACGGCGGTCCGGTCCGGCCTGCAGTACGCGGGGAAACTGGCGGCGGAAGAGGCTTATCCCACAGCGGTCCTGAGGCCGGGGAAGGTGGAGCAGGATGTGACAGCTGCCATCGGGGCGGACCGGCTTGGAAGGAGCCTGGTGGAAGGAGGCATCGACTGCAGTCGGTCCCGGATGTCCCTGCGCACCGGGGTGGCGGAACTGTCCGCTGTCTACCATGTGCGGGTGCCCCTGCCCATCTTCCGGATCCCGTTGCTGGAATACGAAGAGACCATGCGGGTAAAGGGATGGACCGGGTATGAGAGGACCGGGTTCGGGACGGAGAACGAGGAGACGGTATATGTGACGGAGACCGGCCTTGTGTATCACAAGGACTACCACTGTACCCATCTGGAACTGTCCATCCGCATGGTGCCCCTCTCCGACGTGGCCGGGCTTCGCAATGAAAGCGGTGGGAAGTATCACGCTTGTGAACACTGCGGGGCAGAAAGCGCCGGCGGAGTCTATATCACGGACACCGGGGACCGGTATCACAGTTCCCTGTCCTGTAGCGGCCTGAAGCGGACGGTATATGCGGTGCCGGTGTCCGAGGTGGTTGGAAAGGGGGCGTGTTCCCGATGTGGGAAGTAGGACGGATGATGTGCCTGGGGGCGCTGGCGGGACTTTCGGTGACCGACATCTTCTGGAGGAAGATCCCGGCAGAATTCTTTGTCATGGGAACCGCAGGGGTGCTGCTTTATCAGGCAGTATGTCGGGAGACGGATCCTGCGCTGCTGGCGGGAGGCGCTGCCGTGGGAGCGGGATTCCTTTTGCTCAGCAAAGTCACGGGAGAAGGGATCGGATACGGAGACAGCTGGGGGATCCTGGTGCTGGGTCTGTA
>OLQU01001554.1_pt1 | contig 15150 bp, 21 predicted proteins | sample 1672271 | NCBI WGS metagenome assembly OLQU01 (sample SAMEA3136666, study PRJEB25190) | human gut metagenome | biome: human gut; feature: human-associated habitat; material: faeces | place: Austria | collected 2013 | reverse complement strand
GCTGCCGCACCTCGCTCGCCGTATCGGCACTTAGAATTATGCGGTATTGCCCTTGTTATGTTATCAATAATATCATAGCACACCAACAGGTATTTGGGTAGCCCCCTGTGCGGCGGGCAAAATGCACTTGCGGGTTTGCGGCAAATAGGCTACAATGGCAGTGAGCAAACACTGCGGCTTTTGCCGCCACAAAGGAGCAAACGACCATGACGTATAACGAAGTACTTACTGCAGCGCGTGGCCAGATGGGGCCCTGCAAAGCGTGCCCTGTGTGTGATGGGCGTGCCTGCCGCAACACGGTGCCGGGTCCCGGTGCCAAGGGCGTGGGTGATGTTGCCATCCGCAATTACAGCGCATGGCAGAACGTGCGGGTGAACATGGACACCATTTGCGAATCGGGTGAGCCGGACACCACGCTGGAAATGTTCGGCCACAGTTACCGCATCCCGGTTTTTGCCGGGCCGGTGGGTGCCATGCAGCTGCATTACGGCACCAAGTACACCGACCTGGAGTACAATGATATTCTGGTTCCCGCCTGCCACGATGCCGGGATCCTGGCTTTCACCGGTGACGGCACCAATCCCGCGGTTATGGTGGGTGCCTGCAAGGCAGTAAAAGCCAATGCCGGGTTTGGCATTCCAACCGTAAAGCCTTGGGATGCCGGGACGATTGCAGAAAAGATGGCCCTGGTGCGTGCCACCGGCGCGTTTGCCGTTGCCATGGACATTGACGCCGCCGGTCTGCCGTTTTTGAAGAACCTGAACCCGCCCGCCGGCAGCAAAACGGTGGAGGAGCTGCGCGGCATTATTGCGGATGCCAAGGTTCCGTTCATCATCAAGGGCGTCATGACGGCACGCGGCGCGCAGAAAGCGGTGGAAGCCGGTGCTTCGGCGATCGTGATCTCCAACCACGGCGGGCGCGTTCTGGACCAGGTGCCCGCCACAGCAGAAGTTCTGCCGGAAATTGCGGAGGCCGTCAATGGCCGCTGCAAGATTCTGGTGGATGGCGGCATCCGCACGGGTGTGGATGTATTTAAGGCGTTGGCCCTTGGCGCAGACGCCGTATTGATTGCCCGCCCCTTTGTGAACGCCATTTACGGTGCCGGTGCCGAGGGTGTTCAGGTGTATGTGGACAAGCTGGCCGGTGAGCTGGCCGACACCATGAGTATGTGCGGTGCACATTCCCTGGCCGAGATCACCCGCAACATGGTGAGAGTGTGATTTTTTACGAGGGTTTGTGTTCCTTCTTCGAAAAGAAAGAACCGAAGAAACTTTAATCTCGTATTACATACAAAATAAAATCAAGGCCCGTTGCACAGGATTTTGGGATGCAGCGGGCCTTGGTTGTTTTAGGTGATATTTTTTATTGCTCTGTAGGGAACGGTCTTGACCGTTCCTCAACGTTGGGGCCAGATATTTTTGTGTGTGCCAATCCTCAACCCGTGGAACGTTCAAGACCGTTCCCTACAAATTGGGCAGGGTTTCTGCCCTCTTTCATACTATACAAATACAAAGCCAAAATAACCGCCCGCCTGCCGGAATGTCATATTCCAAACAGACGGGCGGTTATCTAAGGCAATACCGCATAATTCTAAGTGCCGATACGGCGAGCGAGGTGCGGCAGATGCCAAGCCAAAAGCGCAGATAATACTGGATGCTGCAAAGGTGAGCGCCGCCAGTGGCGGAAACAGCGAACCGAAGCAGGGGCAGCGGTCGCAGAGTGCGAGGGGCTTTTGCCCCCGAAGCACGATGCGGGTACCGCAACCCGACATTATCGAGCATTTTGGCAACGCAGATGCCGTGCCGCAGCCGCCGGAGCGGTGCTTAAGCCGTCAGGCGGGAATTATGCGGTGTTGCCCTAAATTTGTCTTATCATTTCGGGTGCTTTTGTTTCGCTATCCCACAACCTTACTGCGCGTGGTTGATGGGTTCCATGATGGCGTGTACCACAAAGCGCTGGTTGTTGGAAGCATAGGCGGAGCGGCAGGTGGAAAGCGTCAGGATATGGCTGCCGCTGGGAACATCCACGCCGGTATCATACAGCGAAAGTTCTTTCAGATACCGCAAAAAGGCATCGTAATCTTCGCCCTCACTGTAATCCAGCGCATAGCACGGGTCGTCCGATTTGGCATCGTGTGCCGAGAAGATGCGGCACAGGTAGTCGCCATCCGGCGTGTACAGGGTAAACGTTGGGTTTGCGCTGTAAAAATCCTGCTTGCGGTAAGCATCCAGCTTGCCGAACATGGCGCCGTTATGGATGTTGTGGCCATGGATCACATGGCACAGACCATCCGCCCAGCTGGTGGAATCCCACGAAGGGCGGATCAGACAGCCATCGTTGCTGCTTGCACCGGAAAAGCTGCGGCGCAGGTAATAGTTGGAATCTTCGTTCTGCACCACCGGCAGCGAAAGTTCCAGCCCCTGCACACTGAGCCATGCGGTAACGTCCGGGTTCTGCTCTTTCAACGCGGTAAAGTCCAGGCGGGAAGCCGGGGCGTTATCGCCGCCGGTGCTGGTATCCATCCAGACAAGCTGGGTGCGCAGGGTCTGGTATTCTTCATCACTTTTCTGGTAGCTTGTCCACTGCCAGAAGAACAACAGCAGGAACACCACCGCGGCAGCCAGCAGCGCCGGTACAATAAACTTGGAAAGCTGCGCTGCCGTTACGCCATCCGTACTGCGCCGACGGCGCGGCTTGGGGTCTTTCTCCGGCGGCTCACGGTACATGGTGTACTGCTTTCTGCTGGATTTGTGGTGGGTACTGCTGCCTGTGGAGCGGCGGGGCTGCCCGCTATAAGAGGGATTTTGTCTGCTCATGCTTACCCCCTGTCGGAATGCGAGGCATCATCGCCGTTTTCTTTCTTTTTGCGCACCACGGTCACACCTACTGCTGCGCCAATACATACAACTGCCAGCGCCAGGAAGATCCACATCACCGGGCTGTCACCGGTGGGCAGCCCGTACTGACCGTTTGCAAAAGCCGGAACATTCGGCGGGGCCGTGGAGCTAATCTTGGGGGTATCCCCATCGCCATTGGGTGTTGCGTTACCCGGCGTATTCGGGTCGTCGCCGGGGTTACCCGGGTTGGGCGTTTTGTCCGGGTTCTCCGAAGGATTGCTCGGTGTCGGCGTTGCGCTCGGCTGGTCCACCATCTTGACCAGGTGGTAGCCACAGTTGGGGATGGTGCCGTCACCGTTAAAGTAGAACTCTACATCCGCAGCCTGAGCATAGCCCTCTGGGGCGCTTTCCTCGTGCATGATGTAAGTATGGCCTGCCACCAGCACCTCGCCGGTGTTGCCGGTCATCACCAGCTTTTCCGGTTCTGTACCGGAAACCCAGCTGTGAACCAGCTTGCCGGTGTTCTTATCCGTCAGCGTCATGGAAGCCCCTGCCAGAGAGTTGCCGTTGGGGTCCACCTTGGAAAGCTTGACTTCCAGTGGCTGGTCAATAACAGTCAATGTCTGGCCATCCAGCTTGCCGGATTTGGAAGTTACGGCAACGGTAAAATCCGAATTGATGGTAAAGGTAATATCGCTGGTCATGGCATAGCCTGCCGGAGCGTAAGTTTCGCGCAGCAGGTAGTTGCCGGGCGAAAGCTGCATCTCGTGCGGAGTGCTTTCGGTCTTCCAGCTGTCGATCTCGCTCTGGGTGCCATCGGAGCCTACGCTGTAAACCACCAGTTTTGCGCCGGGCAGTTCATCGCTGCCGGTGGCGGACTTTTTGCTCACGATCAGCTTTTGCCGCTTGGCGTTGGTAAAGGTAACGGTTTTGCCGTCATCGCTGGTGGTCATGGTGGAAACATAGCCATCCAGGCCGGTCATATCCTCGCTGATGTTGCAGTTGGTCATGCCCTGGCGGATATCAAAGTAAGCGGTGCCATCCCCCGTGATGGTACGGGTGGCGCTGCGCTGCTGGCCATCCTGGGTATAGGTCAGCACAATTCTGGCCGGGCCGTGGTTGCTGTCATCGGTAATCCACTTTTTCTTGACCGTGATGCGGCCATAGCTGCTGATGTTGCCGGAGTAACTGTTTTCCACATGTTCCTTGACCATAACGTACACGATCCAGCTGGTACGAGAACCAAAAAAACAGTTGGGTACCGGGATGGTAATGCTGTCCATCGTGCGGGAAAGGGTTGTGGTAATGGTAAAGTAGCCGTTCTCAGCATAGGTATCATTGCCGATGCCGTGCGGGAAGTAAACATACAGATAGCGGTTGTTTTCGCCGCCCTGATAGAAGCTGACGTTGCCATCCGTATACTCGATATTATAGTTGCCGGGGCAGGCATCCAGCAGCCAGCCGATATCCATACGCAGGTAGCTGTTGCCCTTGGTGGTGTTTTCTTTCATCAGGCTGGAGTCATCCAGGATTGCCTGGCCGCCCGCTGCCACCGTTGTGCCATCCAGCATGGTTGTATCATGGGTATAGGTCACATAGGTCGAATTGGACTCATCCACCAGTGTGGCATCGTTCGGGTCATAAGCGCGGCCCTGCAAACCGAACAGCACGTTGAAGGAGATGGTATCGCCAACCTGCATGGTCAGCGGGGTTCCCTGCTGGCGCATCTGGTCCAGCTGGTTCAGGGTATAGTCCACACCATTGACCGTAACGGTAACACGCTTGACGTAATTCATCAAGTCCACACATCCATTAGCCGATGCATCATAATTGGGATAATAGTAATCATCCTGTGCCGCATGGGCACCTGTTGCAAAGGCAAGCACCAACAAAATCAGCAACAGGCAGTACCGCACGCCGTTCCGTAAGTATTCCATCTTCTGGTTCAACGTTTTCAACCTCAATCACCTGACATCCTTGTTTTTTACAGACGCTGCAATGTATTTTATCATTTTATAACGTCTGCTCGTTTTATCTTGTTCCTTTAACTATGTAGTTTATTTTATCATATCCTTGTGTGGCTTTCAACCTGCAAAGCTTCCAAATTTACACTTTTTTGTCACAGATTCCTTGGGTGCATCTGCTCTTTGTTTCCCGCGGCAGGCAACAAATGTCCGGCATTTTTGCTGTGTTCACGCCGGATTGCGTCAGCTTTTGTGAAGTATCCTCACATACAGCAAATAGCAAAGGCCGGCGGCTCCGTTTTTTGGGCAGCCACCGGCGTATTCAAAATCTACGATGCAGAAAACGGCCTAATTTTGAGCAGCGAGGTTGTTTCCACCAACGGGCAGGGCCATGGTGCGCTGGTAGGCTTCCTGGTTCAGCATCAGGTCAATGTGGTTTTATGCGGCGGGATTGGTGCCGGTGCCCAGGCCGCCCTTGCGCAGGCTGGCATCCAGCTGTTTGGCGGTATTTCCGGCAGTGCGGATGCCGCTGCCGCAGATTATCTGGCTGGTCGGCTTGTTTTTGACCCCAACGCCCACTGCAATCATCATGCCCACGAAGCAGAGCACGCCTGCGGCTCCCATTCCTGCCACGAGGACAAAGGCGGCTGTGCCGGGAGCTGCCACTAACCCAAAGAGTTAAAAAGTGCCGCGTCCCGAGAGAAAAATCGAGATGCAGCACTCATTTGTATCTTCATTTTTGATTGTTGAAGAAAACCAAAAATCCGAACCCTCTCCCCTGTCGAGAAAAGGTTCGGATTTTTATTATTCAGTGCGGATAACAGGACTTGAACGTCTATACGTTGAATTTTCTGCAAAACCCGCATGTAAAAATACAGAATCCGCGCTTTATTTCCGCAAGTTCTGACCGGAAATAAAGCGCGGATTTTTTACTGAATTAAAAATAGTGCGGTCAAAAGTGCGGTCAAATACCGCACCCGGAAACACTTCCCCGCGCACTGGATACCGCTCAAGGCACAGTATAGCACCAACGGGGCGGGGTAAGCAACGCTAATACCGCATAAGCCCGCCCGGTTGTCTTTCTCAAAATGCAGTTTTATAATAAAAGCATCGACTAGCCGACAAAAAACTTGTCACATTTCTGTGTGCCAGCGGGTTTATAATTGAACTAAAGAAACGGGGAAATCAAAATCCTGTCCCGTTTTCACATTTTCAGCGCGTTAAAATATCAAGTAGGAACTGAATTTCTAGCAAAAAGGAGCGAAAGAAAAATGACAAATTTTGTTTTATTGCGGCAACAGATGATTGCCAACGATATGCAGCAGAAAGACCTTGCCGAGGCGGCAGGCCTTAGCCGGAGCGCCTTATCTGCCCGGATGCACCGCCGGGCAGACTTTACAACTGGTGAGATGCTGCGAATCGGCAAGGTGCTGGGGCTCCAGCCGGAGGATTATTACCGTGTCTTTTTTGCGGAATCTGCCGCCCAACTGGAGGACAAACACGTATGACCGCACCGCAACAAATCCCCTCTTTTACGCTATCCTGCGCCAAGGCACGCGGAAAACAAACGAACACCCGTTACCCCGACGACCGGAGAATATACACACTTGACGACCTGCTGGAGGCCGTCACACTTGACCATGTACCCGGTGCTTTTGCTGACCACATACGCGGCAAAGATCACTGGAGCTGCACAGAATGCGTTGTGCTGGACGTGGACAACGCCGACGGCGGCCCGCTTGTAACCCCGGAAACAATTAAGCAAGATTTTCCAGATGTGGCGCATTACATTGTATATAGCCGCCACCATAACCAGCAAAAGAACGGTGGGCCCGCCGCGCCGCGCTTTCATGTATATTTTCCTACCGGCTTGCTTTACAAACCTGCGGACGTTGAAAACCTGCTGAACACATTAGTTACATTATACCCGTATTTTGACCCCGCTTGCAAGGACCTGGGCCGCTTTTATTTTGGCGTGGCAAACCCGCAAGGTGAAGCGGTGCCCGGCACACTAACGGTTGACCAGTTCATGGAGCGCCAAAGCGCTGCACCGGCGGCGCTTCCTGTGCCCGCAAAGCCTGTCAAAGTGTGGGCAGGCCGAAACGACCGTTTGAAATCAGTCGCATTTGCGCAGCTGTGCCGATGTGGTCCGGATGGGATAGCAGAGGCAGAGACCGCATTTTATACCGAGGCCGCCAAAGATGACCCACCACTATCAGACGGTGAATTATCTACAATCTGGCACTATGCGTTGCAGAACGCCCCCGCCAAGATCTGGAACAGGCCCGACTACCTGACCCCGGCGGAATATGCCGTGCGGGACTTTCCCGTCGAAGTGCTGTCTTTCAAGCTTTCTGACCTGTCTGAAATTGCGGAGGGACAGCTATTCGCGAAGAACACTAGCGGTGTGCTGCTTTGGAATCCGTCGCTTGATTGGCTGGTCTGGGACGGCTGCCGGTTTGCACCAGACAACAGCAAAGCCCGTCTGCTGGCGCAAAATTTTACCGGCAAGCAGCACCGCGCCGCGCAAGCGGATGTTCAGCAAGCCGCCGGGGCCGCCGCGCAGGATACCGAAAACGCCGAGCTTACCGCCCGGGCAAAGAAAGCAAAGGCCCTGCTGACCTTCGTAAACCGCTGCCGCTCCACCAATGGGTTGAATCACCTGCTAACGGAGGCGGCCCCGCACCTGGCATGCAAGCTTGATGATCTGGACGCGGACCCGTTTGCCCTGAACACCCCGGCGGGTATTGTCGATCTGCGCACGGGAGTGCTGCGCCCCTCTGACCCTGCCGCACTCTGCACCAAGGCAACAGCCGTGGGGCCATGTGATGACGGCGCGGAGCTGTGGAACAGCTTTCTAGACACGGTTTGTTGCGGTGATTTTGATCTGGCTGCTTACCTCCAGACCGTGGCCGGTATGGCTGCGCTGGGGCAGGTTTTCACGGAAACCTTGCTAATCGCTACCGGCGACGGCGGCAATGGCAAGAGTACCTTTTTCAACACATTGGCCCGTGTGCTAGGTGACTACGCTACCAGCGTTTCGCCTGACCTGCTGCTGACCGGCAAGGAAGGCAACGTGGGCGCGAGAATGGCTGCGCTGCGTGGCGTGCGTCTTGCGCTAGCAGCTGAAACAGAGGAAGGGCAACGCCTGGATACATCTGCCGTTAAGAAGCTGTGCAGCACTGACGTTATTGCAGCAGAACCCAAATATAAAGCCCCGTTCAGCTTTACCCCCACGCATTCGCTAGTGCTGTTTACCAATTTTTTGCCACGGGTCGGTAGTTCAGATCGCGGTACATGGTCCCGCCTGACGGTGCTGCCATTCAACGCCCACCTGCGCGATACCGCCGGGGAACGCAAAGACTATGCGGAAATTCTCTTCACGCAGGCAGGCGGCGCGGTGCTGGCCTGGATGATCGAGGGAGCCCGGCGGTTTATTGCCAACGGGTATAAGCTGACGCCGCCCACAGTCGTGCGGGAAGCTCTTGCAGAGTATCAAAAAAGTAATGACTGGCTAGGTGACTTTTTAGAAGAGTGCTGCGAGCTGGGCGAGAGCTACACCACGGGAAGTAATGACCTTTATCAGCGGTATACGGCATTCTGTCAAACGAGTGGCGCGGACTACAAACGGAACAACAAAGATTTTGCTAACGCACTGAAAAGCGCGGGATTTGAACGCAAACGCACCGCAAAGGGCTGGCAAGTTTGCGGTATGCGCTTAAAATCCGGCATTGCACCACAGTAGCGCGATATATCGTTGAAAATGTATGGTAGTGTATAGTCTACAGAAAAACCCCTATAAAGGCAAAAATATTATTTTAGCAAATCTTGTATTTACTATACATTACCATACATTCAACGGTATAACGTGTATTTTTAAGGTGCACTATACATTGTGCGTTATATCGTCAAATTTACAGATTGGAGATTTTAACCTTGAATTATTCAACATACCGCCTTTTCATGCCTGTGGGCATCTGGTATACCCGCCGCTCAGACATCGAGCTTCAACGCGAGCTGTGGCTCTCTGGCAGTGTTTCCCCGCCCTCCACCGTGGCGGAATTGACCGAGATGATCTATGCCGGGCAGATCATCCCCGCGCCCCGCTTTGGGTACTGCGTGCAGTACGGCGGCAGTGGAAAATATTTTGACCGCCGCGAGGACGCATTGGAGTACATGTGCAAGCGCTGGAAGAAGGACTTTATTTTGCGGCACCTGGATGAAGCTGTGGCCTACGCTGACACACAGCGCCCTGCCAGACTGCTGGAAGCCCGGCGGCTGGCTATGCTGTGGAAAAATGAAGAAGATTCTGGAGGTGGAAAGCATGCTGACCGCTAACCAGCGCAAAGCCCTGGCGGCCCTGTTGGCGAGTAAGAGCCGTGTAGATGCTGCCCGTGTGTGTGGCCTGTCCACCAAGACGCTGCAAGGCTATGAGAAACTACCAGAGTTCGCCGAGGCGCTGGAAAAAGGCCGCCGGGAGGCGCTGGCCGATGCCGCCCACCGCATTGCCGCCGGGTATTCTGAAACTGTGGACACCTTGCAGGATATTATGCAGAACCCCGCCACGCCGGATGCTTCCCGCGTTGCTGCTGCCCGCGTCCTGCTTGAATATGGCATTAAGTACGCCGAGATGACCGACATTAACAGGCGGCTGGATAAACTGGAGGAATTACTTTAATGCTTTACTATATGCTCTATTCGGAGGGCCTGGATGCTATCGCCCGGCATTACATCCGGCAACAGGCCGATGACCCCACCGCGCACGACCGTTGGCAGGCAGAGTTTGACCGGCTGTGTGATGGCTACAGCGGCCATTTGCAGGACTGGGCCGCCCGCCCCGCCCCCAAGCCCGCCGAAGATGAAATGTACCCCGACCGGCTGCCCGCTGTCCGCCTTGCTGCGGATGATCTGACGCTGGACGAGTTTACGGGGCTCTGTAAATGGCATGCAGGCCATGCCGGGCTGTACCCGGCCATGCAAGCCGCCGCTGCTGTGGAGGGCCGCGAGGGCTGGGACAAGGTGTTTGCACAGTATTGCCCCACAGTGGAACAGCGGCAGGCGGCTTTTGCCAAGTTTGCCAAGTTGGTGCAAGCAGTGCTGGATGCTGACCCCACCACCCTGCCCCGGCGGGATATTGGGCTTGCGCCCCGTGGCTGGCTTGACTGTCAAGCCCTTGTGCTGCCGTATTCCACCAGCTGGGAGAAAGCCCGCCGGGAAGCCGTTGCCGTTATGGGATACACCGACCGCGTGCAGCTGTGAGGGAGGGCCCACAATGAAAAATGCACTAGCCCGGCTGGAAGCGCTGGAGCGTGGCACCCCCGGCGACAAGCTGTTGATCGTCACCGAGGTAGTAACCCCCACCGGCAAGCTGTACAAGCTGCCCGGCGGGGAGCTGCTGCCGCTGCCAGAGGTGTACAGCTACATGCGCTTGCATGGTCAAGGGGTCCTGCTAATTGATGATCTGCCAGAAATGCCAAAGAAGGGAGGGAAGAAAAATGGCTAATTCGCAAATGCTGTTGAACCAGCTGCACCACCACACAGACCCGGACGTTACTGTGCATGTTGTGGAGAGCTTGAAAGACAATACCCTGCGCCTGGTGAGCCGTTCCCGTAACGGCTATATCATTAGCTGGCAGGTGGAAGAACCGAATGGGCGTATATTTCATTTCAAAGAGCGGAATGACGCAGAACGCTATATTCGCAACCATTACAACATCGCCCCACGCACTAGCCGTTGGGACGGAGATTTTTAGGAGGAAAAACCATGAACTACATCAATGAGGCCCGCAAAATTATCACTGACTGTTATGCAGCCTTGAAGCCGTCTGAACAGCTGCGCCGTGAAGCAGCGGAAGAACAGCGCCAAGGCCACATCACGGAGGGCTACGCCCGCGAGCTGACCAAAGGCGCGGACGCCGAAGCCTTGCAGCTGCGCCAGGCGGCAGGGCTGAAACTGGCAGGGCTGGCCCAACAGTATACCGACGCCGCCAAAGCGGCAGACATGCCGGACGGGCAGGCCCTCCAGTCTGGAGACTATGCCCTGCTGTCTGCTAACTTTCCTATGAGCGCGGAAGAGTATCAAAAGCTATGTGAGCGTAACAAGAACAACCCCACGCTGCTGCGTGCGGCTATCGACTACGGCAACCGTAACGGCGGCATTGCCCCCTATGCCAAGAGATATTATAAATCTGCCGCTGACCGCATCAAGTTGTTTGATGAATTTATCAAGCGCTGCAAGGCTGTGCTTGAAGCGGATCCCACCAACCCGGCCCGCGGGGATGCTTATTGGAACATGATCGCCCGCGATGCAGAACCGTGGGCCACACTGTGAGGGCTGCCAGATGAAAGTTGAAAAGCTGCTGGAGCAAGTCGAGGATATCCGCCGGGAGCCTTTGCAAATCTGCTGCCGCACCCCGGCGGGTAAAGTGATTGTCACCAGTGTGGAAGAAGCAGCCCGGCAACACTGCCACTATTTCCACATCGTGGCCGATGATCTGGACGAATTGCTTTCCAAAGCTCTGAAATAACCGGACAGCATAGCACTGCAATGGCGATGCACGCCATGGAACATACAACCGCATAGCATAACAATGCCCCACAGCGGCCACCGAAAACCACCGCTGTGGGGCATTTGCGTATTATGTGGATAAAGTTTACCGTCTGCGCCTTGCGTTGTTTCTAGGCCTGTTTCCGGGGCGTTGACGAGGTTTGCAGTTAGTATATACCGCTGTGGGGCGGTCTAGTTGCCTGCTTCATCGTCCACAACAATATCGACATCCGGCCATTCTGTCAAGTGTTCGCTTTCTTCAGTAAGTTTGGCGATATACCCCCGGAGTTCTTCAGTGCTTTTTTCGGATGGTGTGTACTCTTTCATTGCCTTTTCTGTCTCCATTCACGCAAAGGGCGCCCCTGTGGCGCGTTCGCTGCCTTACTCCAACATGTGCTCAACCTCTGGCGGTAAAGCGTCTACGGGGCTCTGTGGGGCGCTGGCGTCGCGGTCCATACGCTGCGCCACTGCGCCCACGATATAAGCGTTCAGGCTTTCCCCGGCGGCATCGGCTGCCGCCTGTACTGCTGCTTTATTCTGTGGGGCATCTTTACGTAGAATCAAGTTCACACGGTCATATGCTTTTGCCATGTATTTGTTATGACTGGCTGCGCTGGTTTTTCCTCCCATGCTGTCACCTCCCTACATACGCATAGATATACAAGCTTATAATACCGCAATTTGCAGGTATACACAACTATGCAAAACAGCCAATCTATATGCTCATACAGGCATGTATATTTGTAAATTCTGTGCATTGCATGTATGCACATACAGGCATATAATAGAATCATCAAAGCAAAACAAGGAGGTACAAAGCAATGCTTGAATATGAAGTCACCTATGAAACGCAGAACGGCAACCACACCACAATAAACGTCATTACCAGCAGCTTGATAAAGGCCGCACGGTTTGCAGAAAGTTTTCTGTCTGACCATGTGGCCGGGTATCGCTGCCTGGTAGAAGTCAAAGAACACATTTACGATTGAGCCGAAACCCTCCACGGTCTGGAGGGTCCGCCGGGAATAGCCGCCCGGCGCTGATGATGGCAGGCTAAAGGATGCTGGAACACCCACGCCATGAAAAACAATCCGACCTCGCAAGCCGAAACCCTCCAGACCATGGAGGGTCCGCCGGGGACTGTCCGCCCCGGTGCTGATGATGGCAGGACAAAACAGGAGGTAACACGCCAATGATAATCCACACTTATGAAGAATACCCGGAGATCGTAAAAGCTGCCGGGCAAGTGCTTGATAGTGCTTGCGCCCGCGGCGAAGTTACCCGCATGGGGGAAGCGCTGGACACGATCAGCGCCAATCTGGGCAAGGTAGAAACGATGCTGCGCGGCATTCGTGAAACTTTCACCTCACGCCCTGGCACAGCGCTGGACGCCCTAACCGTTGAATATGTGGATGCACAGTTAAGCATGGTACAGGATACCGTCTGTGCTTCTTTGCATCTATCCGACCTTACCCGCGGGGAGGTTGGCACCGCCGACGACCTGCCGGAGTTCATGCAGTGGGTTGAGGGGCTTGCCTGTATCAAGAATCTATATGACGACCACCAAAAGGAGGTGCTGCACAATGACCACCAGAACCAACACAGCCAAGTGGACGGGCACCCGTTGGCGCATTGACGTCCAGAAAGACGGCACCCGCAAGAGCTTTTACAGCTCCACACCGGGCCGCACCGGCCAGCGTGAAGCAAATGCCAAGGCTGACAAGTGGCTGCAAACCGGAGTGACTGACACCGCCATGCGCGTGCGCCAGGCCTATGGCCTGTGGTATGCAGCACAGCAAGAAACCACCAGTGAAGGCCACTGCCGCAACATTGCCACGCGTTGGCGGTGCTGGATAGAACCGAACATAGGCAACAAGAAGTTGTCTGCCCTGACAGAACAGGACTTGCAGAACATTGTCAATAAGGCCTATGCGGCAGGACTGTCTAAAAAGACACTATCCTGCCTGTGCTCTGACCTGCGTGCCCTGTGCAAGTTCTGCCGGGCTGCCAAGCTGACCACATTCAACCCGGAGGGCCTGCGCGTGCCTGCCGGTGCCCGGCTCAAAGGCAAAAAGGTTTTGCAGCCTGCCGACCTGCTGACCTTGTTCAATGTGGACACCACACTGTACAAAGATCAGACCGTGACCGACGACTACATAAACGCCTATCGCTTCCAGGTGCTCACAGGCCTGCGCCCCGGTGAGCTTATGGGCCTGCAATGGCCTGACATACAGGGCAACACCATCCACGTGCAGCGGGCCGTCAACGTGCGCGGAGAGATCACCAAGGGCAAGAACCAGAACGCCGTCCGGTCCTTTGTCCTGTCTGCCATGGCCCGGCGGGTGCTGGAAGATCAGCGGGAGATCACCGGGCACCAGGACAGCGTGTTTTGCATTACCAACGAACAGCACTATTATAAGCGCTGGAAAGCCTACTGCACCGCCAACGGCTTGACCAAAGTGACCCCCTACGAGCTGCGCCACACCTTTGTGTCTGTGGTTAAGACACTGCCCGCCGGGGAGGTCAAAGGCCTTGTGGGCCACAGTCTTGACATGGACACATTTGGAGTGTACGGCCACATTCTGACCGGCGAGGCAGAGGCCACAGCGGAGGCCGTCGAAGGGACTTTTTTGAAAATTCTGAACAACGCCTAACAAGTGCGGTCAAATATGCGGTCAGGGCAACAAAAAAGACGTTGAAACAAGCGTTTCAACGTCAATTCTGTAAATGCGGATAACAGGACTTGAACCTGCACGTCGTAGACACTGGACCCTAAAACCAGCGCGTCTGCCAATTCCGCCATATCCGCTCAAAATACCTTTGTATTTTAGCAGGTATCACGCTTTTTGTCAATGCAGGCAGACGGGTCTTATTAGGCTTCGTATCAGGTCAGGCTTTGCAGGTATGCCTGTGGGCCGGACTGGTACAGGTCGCCGCCATGGGCATCCAGCAGAACGGTAAGGGGCATATCCACCACTTCCAGGCGGCGGACAGCCTCGCACCCAAGGTCCGGCCAGGCGATGATCTCGCAGCTTTTTACGCTGCCAGCCATCAGGGCACCTGCCCCGCCAATGGCTGCCAGGTACACAGCACCGTTGCGCACAACGGCGGCCTTTACGGCTTCATCCCGCTTGCCCTTGCCGATCATACAGGCAAGGCCCAGGTCCAGTAGGCGCGGGGTAAACTTATCCATGCGGCCGGATGTCGTGGGACCCGCCGCACCAATGGCACAGCCGGGGCGCTCCGGTGTGGGGCCGACATAATAGATGGCCGCGCCTTTGATATCGAACGGCAGCGGTTCCCCACGGTCCAGCGCTTCATTCATACGGGCGTGGGCGGCATCGCGGGCGGTATATACGGTGCCGGTCAGCAGCACGGTATCCCCCGCGTGCAGCGGGGCAAGCTCCTGCCGTGTAAGCGGCGTTGTTAAACGTACCTGCATATAAAAATTACCCTTCCTGCTGCACGCGCGCGCGGCGGTGCTGCTCCCTGACTTCCTCATGGTGGCGGTTTACAATTTCCATTTCAGTTTGCAAAATCTGCCCCGGTGCCGGGTCCGGCTGCAGCTTGGGCGGCTGGTCGTCATCCAAGGAGATATCAATTTTACTGCCCGGTTTATGCTGATCCGGTTCCCCCAGTGGGATATCAATTTGCGGTTTGTTTGCCAATTTGATCTCTTCCTTAAAAATTTGTGTCTTGGGCAACACCGCACAATTCCCGCCTGACGGCTTAAGCACCGCTCCGGCGGCTGTGGCACGGCATCTGCGTTGCCAAAATGCTCGATAATGTCGGGTTGCGGTAC
>OLQU01001552.1_pt1 | contig 15155 bp, 22 predicted proteins | sample 1672271 | NCBI WGS metagenome assembly OLQU01 (sample SAMEA3136666, study PRJEB25190) | human gut metagenome | biome: human gut; feature: human-associated habitat; material: faeces | place: Austria | collected 2013 | reverse complement strand
CATCGTCACGATCATCATCTCTGTCATCATCGTCACGATCATCATCTCTGTCATCATCGTCACGATCATCATCTCTGTCATCATCGTCACGATCATCATCTCTGTCATCGTCATCATCGTCACGATCGTCATCACGATCATCATAACGGTCGTCATCCCAGTCATCGTTATGCTCGTAGTCTGCTTCCAGGACTTTTCCGTTCACCGCATTTACCTCGAATTCATACTCCACGCCATTGGCAGTGAACTCCAGCTCATAGACTCCGTCATCCAGTTCATACTCTTTGTCGGTAAACTCCGCAGCGTCCAGATGAAGCTGGGCCAGTACGATTTCCTGTGCCTTCTCCAGTGTAATATACCCATCTTCCCTGTAGTCGTCTTCGTCCACGGTCATCGGAGAAGATCCGATCCCACAGTGCTCTGCCGTAACTTTTACCTCATCCGCCATCTCGTTGATGAAATCATCGTCCGGATATCTGGAACCTTCTTCCAGCTTCAGCACTACATTCCTGGTGTTTCCTCCTACTGTCTGCTCAAAATACCCGGCTTCGTAGATCTCTTCCACCAGATCGCCAACTACTTCCCTGCAGGCTTTCCCTTCATAATCTTTGTAAGCTTCCGCCACAGCCACGCCTTCTTCATTGGCGCCCTCAATGGACTTTACCTTTCCCTCTCCGTCATAGGAGATCTCCATCTCCGGGTTTACGCTGAGGAGGATCGTTCCCATGATCTCCTCTGATTTCTGGACGGCTGCTTCCTCTGCCGCGCCTGCCGTTCCTCCGCCTCCACATCCGGTGAAGACCATCATCCCACATACCATCGCTGCTACTGCTGTCCCTTTTAAATTTCTTCTCTTCATCATATCCTTTTTCTCCTTTTTTTGATTTTTTTAAGGTTGTATTGATAGAATACGGGGCTGCTTTTCAAAAAACGGGGTCGGAAGAAATTTTTTTTATTTTTTTAATCATCATCATCGTCATCGTCATCGTCGTCATCATCGTCGTCATTGTCGTCATCACCATCATCGTCGTCATCGTCATCACTGACCACATTCCCGGAATTTCCACCGGTTTCTCCGCTCCCCGGATCGCTGTCGTTTTCCTGCGGCAAAACCGGATCTTCTCTTTCCATCTCTTCTTCGGCCTCCCCGGCTGTCCGGATCTCTACGGAAGAATCCAGATGAATGGTAAGTTCTGTGATCAACAGATCTTCTGTGGCTGTCTTCCAGTCCTCATGCTCTGACTCCACCGTCAGGGTGATCTGATCTCCCTCCTTCAGGAAGCCCTGGTCCACCGCCCGGTCCGCCAGTTCATCCGATACCTGATCCACCTTCTTCCCTATATAATGATAATCCTCCACAAGTTCTTCTCCATCATCGTTCATCCCTTCCACGTCTACCGCATAATCCCAGCGGTTTACGGAGATCATTACATCCGGGTTGATCTGGATCCGCACAGTTCCGTAGGGTGAAAGGATATACTGGAATCCTCCCAGAAAGACCAGACACAGGCAGGCTGCCGCTGCAAGAACCGGGATCACCCGCCGGGACGTCCGGCTCTTCTTCTGTTCCTCCCGGAACGGGACCACCGAATCCACCGTCTGTCCCACTGTATAGCCCAGATTCGCTACCTTCAGGAATCTTCCCTGTTGATCCAGCACCACCGCGTAGCTGAATCCGCATTCCATTACTAGATATCTCAAGCCCGTCCGCCTCCTTTCCCCACGGATATCTGGCACAGATGCCCGCGGATGATCTCATAGCCATTGGTATAAGCCAGGAACAAAGCGGCGATATACTTCCTGTGCCGCTCCAGCGTCTTCCTGGACACTCTGGACAACTCCGTAAGATCCTGGATCGGGAGTTTCCTGGTGGCAAGAAACCGTTCCAGAAGCCATGGATTTTCTTTTGCACAGGCCAGCGCCTGATAGCAGGCCTCCAGAGTGCGGTCCTGCTTTGGACAGTTGTCCGCCACGTCGGTAAGAGAGATCCCGAATTCCGCCAGCCCTCTGGCATATTCCTCAATCTCTTCCCTTGCCGCCATCCGGATCTGCCCCTCTTCCACGTTGCTTTCACCGCTCTCCAGCGTATCCAGCAGTGTCCGGTCCTCATCCTTACTGTCCGGCTGGTCAAAGGAGATCACCTTCCCGTGGCGGCTCTCCTTCCGATAATGATCGATCAGCCGGTTCCTGATCCCCCGGCTGGCAAAAGCCAGAAATGTTCCCCTGGCTTTTTCATAATTCAGGACCGCTTCATAGAAAGCAAACATGGCAATAGAAAGCTCGTCATCCTGCCCTTCCACCGGCGGCCGGTGTAGGAATTTCGCTGTTTCTGCTTTGATAAATGGAAGATAGTCCCTGACCAGACGATCCGCTTCTTCTGAGCTGCTCCTGGCCGCGGCAACCCGCTTCACGATCTCATGTTCCTGGTTCATATAGTTCTCCTGTCTGTAGTATACGTATGGATAAACTGCATTTTCGGGGTCAGCCCCGCATATGCGTATAAATTTGTAAAAGTTTATCATCCCTTTGTTAAATCCATGTATTTTCACTGTTAAATCTATATAAAGTGAAAATAAACAGCATATAACAGTTGACAACAGTTTCTCACTGTTATATACTGTTTATACAGAAAGGGGAGAAAACCACTATGAAGATCATGATCAACCATTCCCTGATGATCCCCATCTACGAGCAGATCACCGATCAGATCAAGACGCTGATCCGCAGCGGGGAACTGAAGGAAAATGATGTACTTCCATCCGTCCGGGCACTTTCCCGGGAGCTTAAGATCAGCGCCCTGACGGTGAAGAAGGCCTATGATGCCCTGGAGGAGGAAGGCTTCACTGTCACCGTCCACGGCAAGGGAACTTACATTGCCGCGACCAACAGAGAACTTCTCCTGGAAGAGCAGAAAAAAGAACTGGAGGAAGCCCTTTACCAGGCCATCCAGAAAGGCCGCCGCTACGGCATCAGCGACGGCGACATCCAAGAGTTGTTTGCATTGCTTATGGAGGAATAAATGATGTTGAAGATCGAACATTTACAGAAAACCTATCCCAATTTTACGCTGGACTGCTCCCTGGAAGTGCCCTCCGGGTGCGTGACCGGCCTGATCGGCCAGAACGGCGCCGGAAAGAGCACTACCTTCAAGGCGGTGCTGGGACTGATCAAAAGAGATGAGGGCAGGATCACCCTCCTTGGAAAGGATCTGGACGACTTCACCGCCAGAGACAGAGAACAGCTGGGAATCGTCCTCTCCGACTCCGGGTTCAGCGGTTATCTCACCATCCGGGACTTAACGCCCATGCTGCAGGCCTTCTACCCCACCTTCGACGCCGGACGGTTCCTGGAGAAGGTAAAGAAATTCCGACTTCCTGTGGATAAGCGGATCAAAGAATTCTCCACCGGAATGCGGGCGAAGCTGAAAGTCCTTTCCGCCACCTGCCACGATTCCCGCCTGCTCATCCTGGATGAGCCCACCGCGGGGCTGGATGTGATCGCCAGGGATGAGCTTCTGGACATTCTCCGGGAATACCTGGAGGCGGACGAAAGCCGGTCCATCCTGATCAGCTCCCACATCTCCGGCGACCTGGAAGGGATCTGCGACGACCTCTATATGATCCACGATGGGAAGATCGTGCTCCACGAGGAAACCGACGTCCTGCTGGACCGCTACGGGATCCTGAAAATGGATGAATCCCAGTACCAGACACTGGACCGGCAGTTCATCCTGCGCAGCCGCAGGGAGACTTACGGGTACTGCTGCCTTACCGATCAGAGAACCTATTACTCTGAAAATTTCCCGAAGATCGCCGTAGAAAAAGCCGGCATCGATGAAGTAATCACTATGATGGTAAAGGGGGAAGCATAAAGGATTATTGATCAAAGATTTTAAACTAATGAAAATGCAGCGGAATTTCTTCTTTGTGATCGTCATGATCAGTGTGGGGCAGGCGCTGTTTTCCGACAGCCTCTCCGTCCCCATCGGCTTTGCCACCTTTGTATTTCCTTTGTTTACCCTGAGCACCATCAGCTATGACGAGTTTGACAACGGAAATGCGTTCCTGTTCTCTCTGCCCATAACCCGGGCAGGCTATGTGGTGGAAAAGTACTGCTTTGCCCTGATCCTGGCCCTTTCTGCCTGGACCATCTCCACCCTTCTGGTGGTGATCGCAGGGACGGTCCGGGGAGGCCTGGATGTGATGGAACTTGTCCTGACCGCCGTTGCCATCCTGCCCGTCCTCTTCCTGATCCTGGCGGTCATGCTGCCCGTCCAGTTAAAATTCGGGGGAGAAAAAGGGCGGATCGCCCTGATCATCGCCATAGGAGGCATTTTCCTGCTGAGCTTTCTGGCGGCAAAGATTTCCGGACTCCTTGGCGTCGACCTGCTGGCCGCGCTGAACAGCCTTCCGGATGTAAGTGCGGGCATGCTGGCCGGATGCGCCATCGGCGTCACAGCCCTGATCCTTCTTGGCTCTGCGCTGCTTAGTATCCGCATTGTCCAGCATAAGGAATTCTAACTCCTTACTCCAGCCCGTTGTAAACCTCATCGTCTACCGGTTCGCACCATTCGTTCCTAGTCTCCTCGCCGGGCACTTCTACTGCAATGTGGGAAAACCAGCTGTCTTTTTTGGCTCCGTGCCAGTGCTTCACCTCCGCCGGGATGGTGATGACCGTGCCGGGCGTCAGGCTGACGGCAGGTTTTCCCTCCTCCTGATACCAGCCCTCGCCGGCGGTACAGATAAGAATCTGTCCGCCGCCGCTTTTGGCGTGGTGGATATGCCAGTTGTTGCGGCACCCCGGCTCAAAGGTAACATTTGCCAGAAATACCGGGCATTTCTTCGCCTCTGTCAGGGGATTCAGATAGGAATTCCCCACAAAATACTGAGCATAGGCCGTGTTGGCGCTGCCAAGACCAAATACATTTTCTTTGCTAAATTGTTCTTGATCATTGATACGCATCGTTTTTCTCCTTTTCAATCTTATTCCATTTCCAACAATTCCCTGCACCCGTTCAGCGCATTGAACAGACGGGGAAGCCCCATATAGCCGCTGGCATGGACCAGAGCGCAGACCACTTCTTCCCGGCTGTTGCCAGCCTTCAGCGCTCCTTCCACATGGCTTTTCAACTGCACTTCTGCACCGCCCAGAGCCGCCAGCAACACTACTGTAAGCAACTCACGGGTTTTCCCGTCAAGGCCGGCGCGAGTCTGAAAGTCCCCGAAGCACAGCTCAGTCAAAAAGCGGGGCACTGCCTGGGCAAACGCACCGGGCAGCCAGGTATAGCGGTCCGCGATCTCTGTTCCATAGAGAGGCTCCTGGATCTTTAATCCTTTCTGATAGCGCTCCTCATCGTTTTCACCGGTCAAAGTCTTCTGGGACGGCAGGGGCAGTTCAATTCCATTCTCCGCAAACACTTCGTTCATGGCGCTGATGGCATTGAGTGTCTTTGGAAAACCGATAAAGGGCGCGCACTGGTAAACTGCCTCCCGGATCTCCACCGGTGTGCAGCCGGCGTTGAGGCTGGCCTGCACATGGGCTTTGATCTGGGGCAGAGCGCTAATCGTAGTCAGCACGGTAACCGTGACCAGCTCCCTCATGCGGTTGTCCAGACTGCCTGTATAGCAGACATCTCCAAAAATGTAACCCTGCAGGATCTGCATGAATTCGCCGTCCGTTCCTTCATCTCCGGCAGCATGACTGTGAAACAGCTCCTGCATTTTCTGTTCTGTTCTTTCTTTTCGATTCATAAGTGATTCCCTCCTATTGCTCTATGATTTCTATTGTGATCGTTCCATCCATTATCTCAGTCCGTCCACCCAGGACCTAATCTCCTCTTCTGAAGAAGCTGCATCTTCCTCATAACAATCAAAGATATCATCGGAGATGACAGCTTCCGGCGAAGCTTCCGTAATCTGTTCCACGCTGTCTGCCAGCCCCCCGGTGCCATGGGAACAGAAAAGATACACATTCTTAACGGAAAGGTCGTTTCCCTCCAGGAAGGTCAGAAGCGCCATGGGTACTCCATACCACCAGTTGGGATAATAAAATGTAGCCCGTCCTCTCTATCCCTTGAAAACACTGGGCTTAACGGCTTACACAAGTGTGTTTTCTGTTCTCTTTCAATGGCATATTGCCCTGACTTTTCTTGTTTATTATACTTCGGTTCACCCGTTTATACAAATACCTATGTTTAATTGTTTACCATACGTTTTACGAATGGCAAGAGACAGCGGCTGCTTGACCGGCTGCTTGATCCGCTGTCTCTATGTATTTTCCTATATTTTACTATTTACAGGCTTCGGAATTCACTCCGGCTTTTCTTGCTGATGATTTTCTGCAGTCTCTGGTTTTCATCACGAAGCGCCTGATTTTCCTGCCGGAGCCGGAAAATTTCTTCCTGGAGGAGATCGATCCGTCCTTCCATTGCTTTGTCCAGGATACCTCTGCGGGGATTGATGGTTCCGGCCTGCTGTTCCATGGCCCGGTCAATCTCAGCCCTCACAATGGGATTCTTATAAAAGAACCCTCTGGAAGCACCTGTCATTTTTACCAATTGCGGAACCGATACCCGTTCTCCCTGATCCAGCAGTTTGCGGATTGCCAGTTTCGCCGCAGCAATCTTTTCATCGCTTCGTTCCCGGTTCATTTCAATCATCCTGTCGTATTTGTTCATATTCTCGTACCAAGCATTTGGTGGATGACCATGCATCGCGCAATCTGGACATCCAGCTTTGTAATATGGGCGTTCAGCCGCTTCAGTTCCTCATCGGAATAGGATCGGAATACCGGCTGCACTTCCGGCGGGATATCTGTGTTGATGAATAAGGATTCCAGATGGCTGTATCCATATAGTTTGCCGACACTTTCCAATACTGCCCTCAGTTTCAGAATGTCATCGCTGTTTCCTCTGCCGGATGAACCGTTGGTGTTGATATGGATGAGATATTCTTCCAGCAGATCCCGGTCAACATCGGCGCAGGAATTTATCTTTACACCTTTCTCCACCAGGTATCCGGAAAACTTTCGGATGGAAGTCAGCTCCCGTTTCACGGTTGCAATCTTTTCATATTTTATATGCAGGAAAATCGCCTGTTTCACTTCCTCCCGCAGTCCTTCCTGCAGGATTCCGGTAAAATCCAGTGTTTCCGTTTTATAAATCGGATTTTCTTGAATAGGGATATCCAGTTTTTTCAGATCCCATATGTCCTTTTCCCGTTCCGTCCGCATATCCTCCGGCTGGATGAAGCGCAGGAATCGTTTCAGGTGCTGAATCACAGAAGCATCTGCACGGCTTATCGTTCCATACAACGATTTTTCCTCTTTATAAAGCGGGATACCGTTCTGGAGCATCCATATCTTCAGCAGTTCGATCCATTGGGATGGCTGCCAGCCGAGGAAACTTTCAGGTATGTTTTTTCGCAATTGAAGGGCTTGGCACACCTGTTTGTAATATGCCTTTTCATGCCAGATGGTGTTCAGCGACACCTTGCCGCCCCTGTACAGGAAGTATCGTCTGTATTCTTCCCGCATAGGTTTTCTGGTTCAGGATTTCATGGGCATTATCCTCAATGGCACGGGTGATAAATTCGGAGGCGGCTCCCACGGTCTTTTCTCTCTGGTAGTCCTCATACTCCAGCATTGCATGGCTATCCAGGAAATCCCGCAGGATCTTTTCGATGAGCTTTTGTTGTTTCACGGTTGCGGTCGCCAGCTTGAAAGACTCATCGATTTTATCCACACCTTCACGGGTGGCAATGTAGGTGGCATCCCCGCCGATGGGCTTTTTCTGATCCGGCTTCAGGTACTTAAATTTGGTGACCAGACGGGCCATGGGGAACCTCCTTCCGTTTTAGAGTAAAGAAAAAGCAGGAGACCTCGAAAGAGATTTCCTGCCGGATACGAATCATATTCTGTTTTATATCATTTGATGGCTGATCAGAGGATTGCTGTAATCGCTCCCACTGCAAGACAGGCGGGCAGGCCAAGAAGCATACCAATACAGGACTGCCTGATATGAAAACGATAGTCCTTATATTCTTCCATATCCTCTGTGTCTGGTATCCTGACTTTTTTCGAATGGCAGAACCAGATGCAGTCAAGCACCAGAGCGTCATACCAATCAATGATCAGCCAGATCAGGTAGGAATCCCGGAACCCTTTCCAGAATGTATCCGCTCCATTAAACTGTTTCAGGACAACAGCGAAGATGAACACAAAAGCAAGCAGGGCAATCCCCTTTCGGAGGATATCTGCCCTGGTGAAGCGTTGTTCTCTTTTTTCGATCAATCCTAATTCCATACATTTCTCCCTTATGGCCGGAGGATAGTCGCCTACCGAGGCAAAGGGATTTTTCAGTGTCAGCGGAACAATCAGGATTGTGAATAATAAGATACCAATCAGACTTTCTATCATGACCGCCATATTCGCTACACCTCCGATATCCATTTTATCGTTTTATGAAAAGCGTCTTCACGGCTATGCCTGCAATCTTCCGGATATTGTCTCTCAATTTTAAACATTTTCAGTTTAGATGGATTCAAGGGAACAAGAATGTGGCTTGCTTTTTCATATTCCAGGACATCCACCCGGAAAGCAAACCGGTGTTTTTCCAGGCGGTTTACCATATATGCCACCGCCTCTTTGCTAGGCCACATGAGATCTTCCTTTGCGTAAATAAATAAAATGTTTCCCTGAATGTTCTCCACATGAATGGCTGTATCCTCATCAAAATGTTTCAGCGGTTCTTCGTAGATGTAGGATAACTCGAACTGCTGATGGAGGATAAGGTTCCGGATTGCCGGCCCATATTTCAGATGCGCTGTCATACACGGAAAATCTTTTCCCCTGTATGTGAATTCGGAGGCAGATGAAAAAGTTTTCGATGCCATGCTTTTATTCCCGTACATGCCTCCCCATATACAGTGGATCGGGGAGAGTGCGACAACGCCGCAGATATCCGGCATAAGGGAAGCGCAAAGCAACGCCAGCTCAGCGCCTTTTGAAATGCCGTACATGATAATCTTCTCATATCCCTTGTTTTTCAGCCACAGGATCGCTTTTTCAAATGGATCGACAGGCACCCGAACCAGTTCTTTCGGCAGCCCGTCTACGTTCCAGTAACAAATACCTAACGCGGCGATGCCGCACCTGGCAAACATAGCACCCACATTCATCGGGATATTTTCATTCCCTTCGCTGCCGCCTACTACGATGACGACCTTTTTGGGATCATGATCCTTAACAGGGACATGATAAAGTCCATAGAAGCCCTCCTGTGCAACCGTCACATATTCCACTTTCCCAACTCTCCCTGTTTTTGCAGCTTGGATTGCTGTCCGTATTTTCTTTCTTTATCCCATTTAGAGTCCTTTTTGCAAACATAGAAATCACACTTTTCTGCGCCCTCTGCAAGTGTACCTGTCCTGTATAACACGCCGCCCATGAGATCAGCAGAAATAAAATCCATGGCACACATATAGGGTATCAGTTCTTCCAAATGCTCCTGTTTTCCAAGCGCACACAGGCCGCACCTGTGATAGTTGATGGTGTATTCGTCTGCATCCCTTCCGGGAATCGTCTCCGTCATCCAGTTGAATTCGCTGTCGGATATGGCATTTGCAATTCTGTCCTTCTTGACTTTCTTTTTTTGATATTCCATATCAAATGGATTTTTACTCCCGAAAGCTTTTTTAATGAGCGACGCCTGCATCGTGGCTGTCACCATTTCCCCGAACTGCTCATGGCTCATCGCCCCATCCATTGCCTTATAAACTGCCATCCAGACAATTCCGCCGGAAAGACAGATTCGCAGAGGATTTTTCGTAAAACCGCCTATGTCGGGTGTCCTCGCCAACATATCTTTAAAGTTTTTACGCGATTTCTTCTTCACCCTGAATGTATCCGTATTTTTGCAATTGGCTGCGATATATTTGAAAATAGCAGGTGTCATCGCTGACCACATCAGTTTTTCACAGATGGTGTTTTTCATATTCATGCTCCTTCAAAACGTACTCATAAACGAGGGACTGATTGCCGGAGCCATCCTGAAAGGGCTTCTCTGCCACTTTCTTAAATCCACGTTTTTCATAAAACTCCCACGATGCAAGAGTGTTCGTAAAAAGCCGCACACGATCTGCTCCATCAGCTTTTGCCCGATTCAAAAATTGTGTGACCAATGCGGTTCCCAACCCCTTTCTGTAATTCCTTCTGGACGAAAGGGCAACGAGTTCCAGATCGCATTTCCCAACGGTTTCCTTATCCCTTTCCTGTAGCTGACGGAAAAAGGCATCAAACTGCTTCTGGAATGGTGCTGACATTTTATATCTTTTCAGATAGAACTTGAGGAACATTTTACACCAACGGCCATAGTGCTTTTTTGTCTCATACTGAGCTGCCAGAGCCTTGCTGAAACGCTTATCATATTTTCCACAGATGAATCCTACGACCTGATGATCCTCCGTTTCCGCAACATAGGTGAAATTGCATTTTTCAATCAGGATCTGTGCGTAGTCACGCAAAAGTATTTTATCGTTCTGATCCACAGAGCATGAAAAGAATCCTTCGTAGAAGCAATCCCCGCAGGCCGCAGCATCTTCTTCCTTATATGGACGAACAGTAAACATGGATGTACCCTCCTATGCGCAAATAGGTTAGTGATAACTAACCAATATTATATCAGGAGACATGCAGGATTGCAATTCATTTAGTTCCCTTTCTTTCCAGACACGCAGAACATAAACTTATTTTTTGTAACCTTAACATCCATGAAACCAACGGCCTCCATGATCTGTTTTATTTCATCCGGTGTATATGATTTCATCCCCGGTATCATCTTTTCCCAGTGTTTTTCAGGATCTCCAGGATCATTGACGACTACGAATTTCCCGCCCGGCCTGATCGTTCTTTTCACTTCTGCAAAGCATTTCTCCAGATCTTTCCAGAAATACACAGTTTCAAAGGCGGTGGCAAGTTTTATGGAATTATCCTTTAACGGAAGGTTCTCTGCGCTCCCAAGAAGCACTTCACATCTTTTGCCAATATTCTTTTTATTCGTCTTTTTTGACTTCTCAACGCTGGTGCTGGAAATATCTATCCCATAAACGAAACCGTCTTTGGAGCGGTCTAATAATCTTCGGATATTAAATCCACCGCCACAGCCAATATCAACCAGCATTCCGTCATCAGGGACATCAAATTGTGTAAATGCCCATTTAGCCATCGGACTATGCCCCATATTCATACCAGAAAGCATCAGCCTTCCTATAAATCCCTGCGGGTTGCCGAAATTGTTTCTGAATGCCATTTTATGTCTCCTTTTTCATCAGATTTGTAATACCGGTTTATTCATCCGGAATTGGGTGAGTGTTTCCGTATATTTCTTATTGATAACCTTTCCCCTGTGTAAATACCGGCGGCCAGTATGGTAATGGCTGCACACCCGATTTTAGGCTGAAGTCACAGTAGTCGCCGTTGGCAAAGCAGGTATGCCTTCGGTACAGCGGTACGCCCAACACGCCGAACATCACATAGTCCAAATTGCAGAGATAGGGCATATATTCTTCGTAGCCGTATTTTTTTGCGAAATCGGACAGTGGGCAAACGAGAGTATGATAAGTAAAGACGCAGCCCTCTGCAGGCGGCTGCATGGTTTTCTTCCCATCAGCAGCCATTTTGTTCACCTCTTTCTATGAATCTCTGAATTGCCCTTGTTACAATTTCCTCTACAGGCACTTCCTCAATGGCAGCCTGGATCAAAAGTGGCTCCACCAGCGCCTCCGGAATCTCAATTTCCATTTCCAAATGATTTACCTCCTACATCTCCATTCCTAAATCGTTGTCTTCTGTTTGTAGAGCCAGCCACTCTGTGTCATCCCAGTTGCCTTTACGAACAGCAAAGTTCTCCACGAGCTGACTTGCGGCGAGGGAAATATTCGCAGGCTGATTTGTGCGCTCAAACCCATCTTCGCTGATTTCGAACCAGCAGTGATCGACTTCCGCATCATACTCATCGAATCTCCTTTCCGGCATCCCGACCTGTCTTGGAATAAAATATTCACCCATGTCACAGCAATCAAGGATGCTTCGGATTTGTTCCCCGGACAATTCGAACTCGATAACGCATTCGTTGTGAACCTTGTAGTTATCAGCATCCCGGTACAGATAGCTGATCTTGGTGTTCATGAACTTGGCCTCCTTCCCTCAAAACTTGCAGGATGGGTGTTTTTCCCCATAAAAAAAGCGACCACTCTCATGGTCGTTCCTACCTTACTCTATACACACTTTTTCCTTTCTGCTGTGTTTCCTGTTCCTATTTGCCCTTCTTCCTCTACGCTATACACTGCTATACACAGATATAACCATGCTCCATTTTAGGCGAACCGGCAAAAACAATGTCATATCCGCCGGCGCTTTCTGTTATGGGAAGCAGCGCAGGCAGCTTTTCCGATCTGTTTTCCTCTCTCACCTGCTTTAAAAGGCAATCAAAATCTGCCGGATAAGGCTGCCTTGGATAGATCTGGCTTAATCTGCCGCCTGTCTGTTTCTGGATCTCTTCTGCAATCCTGCGGGTTTTTCCGGAATAAGAATAATACACGATCAAAATATTTTCTTTCATATAGGTGTTCATCCTCTAGCTCTTACTTTTTTATTCATTATCCCCCGTCTTCTATATCCTGTCTAATACCTGTCTGCTATAAAAAACCATACGTTTTCCGCATATTAAAAAAGCCATGGCACCAGCGCTTTCGCTGATACCATGACCATTTCTAATATTCCTGTATTGTCTGTACGAAAAGGGACGCCGCCTGGGAAAACAGATGGTTCTTTTTCCACAGGATCACACTCCTTGTTGTGTGCTCCGGCAAGATCTTACGAAAACAAAGATTTGGATCTGCATGTATGGATAATGCACCGTCCAGACAGACTGCGCAGCCCATCCCGGCCTCTACCAGCAATGCGGCGTTGGAAAGAAGATTGTAAAAAGCCGGGATGTCCAGATGTCTTTCCTCGCACTGCATCCAGTGAAGAACTTCCTCTTTTGCATTCTCTCTTCCCGGCATGATCAGAGGATACTGCCGGATCTCCTCCACGGTTAAGGTTTCCTTTTCCGCAAGTTCGTGATCTTTTCTCAAAAGGAGTCCCCAGATTTCTTTCTGGGGAAGCCTTACATATTCAAATTTTGCAGTATCGACAGGCTCCAGTACAAGTCCCAGGTCAAGCAGCCCTCGTTCCAGCATCTCTTTGATGTTGTCCGCCATCCCATTATAAAGATCAAACTGGACATCCGGGTATTTCTCACGGAATTCTTTCATATAAAGGGCCAGTGCCCGGCAGCCTACCGCTTCTGAAGCGCCGATCCGGATGGTACCGCAGACCACGTCTTTTTTATCTTTAAAGGTATGTTCCAGCTTGTCTGAGAGCTCCACGATCATTTCTGCCTGCTGTTTAAACAGAAATCCTTCGTCTGTTAAAGTCACGGATCGTTTTCCCCGGATCAAAAGCGCTGTTCCCAGTTCGTCTTCCAACTCTATCAGCTGGCGGCTTAAGGTGGGCTGGGTAACATGAAGGATATCCGCAGCCCTCGTAATATTTCCTTCATCCGCTACCGTCAAAAAATATTTCAGCACGCGTAATTCCATATCTATCACCACCCATCACGTCTCTTTATATTTCCCCATCCGATTCTCAAGTAATTACAGATCCATTTTTGGCGCATAATCCGCAGCAACATTTTCTTCCACATCATCCTCCGTAGAATACTCCTGCACTGGCGTCCGGCTCATGGAAAACTGGGATAAATACTCAATCCGCCGCTTAACCGATCCTTTGATCGCACGGACACGGATTTCATCCACATAATCCTCCGTTCCTTCTGCGGTCAGCACACACTCGATCAGTCTATCCACATCTTCCAGCCGGTTGAAATCAATCCAGCTAAAATCAGACACCAGCTTTAACTGCTCCGTATGGTGATTTTTAAAAGGTTTACAGACTATATCCTTCTCCGAGCGTATCTGCATGGACGTCTTATCGTAGCCCAGGGAGGAACCACTGTCATAAATTGGGGCGAAACCAATCCATTTCAAGGTTTCCGCCTCCCGCAGCATACCGAAATTGTTAAAATGCCGATCTTCATTGGCGATAATAAAATCCAGCACGATCATACGGTCAAGGAAGGGAACGGCATCCTGGATACCAAGCCCTTCACAGCAGTTGACAAAATGCTGATACACCGAGACGCTGTTACTCTTTTTCTGCGTTTTGAGGATACGCCATGCCGGAACCAGTTCCGTATCCCTTGTGATAAAATCTTCGCACACACTGTAAGGCGCGCCTTTGTTCCAGGTGACTTTATACGGCACATAAGGAATTCCCAGGCGCTCCATGATCCCGGCAGCGATCACCTCATTAAAGGGCTGCTGTCGGAATGGGTTGCTGCCGCCTTTTACCAGGCACCGTTTCCCGTCTATGATCTTCCAGCGTTTTTTCAGATTACCGTCTGAAGTATTATCCGGAGATGAAAAATCTAAAACATCCGTTTTCTTTTCCGCTCCAAACAGGACGTCGCCAATATCGTCTGAAAAACCATTGTCAAAAAAGTTGATGGCGTCCCATGTCAGGCCGGAACCTTTCGGACAGATCCAATACTGATCCGAAAGGCTCAGTCCATAACAGCGTACCAGAAGCAATTTTGTGCTGGTTATCTCCAAGACTTCCAGCGCCTCCCGGACACCAGACCGGCTGGTCGGGATAGACCGGTCTGTCCACCACTCATTTAACGCTGTCCTGTCAGCAACACCTTTTTTTACTGGAATCCCCACAGGAAAATGCTCTGGCGCATAGACCATGCCAATCTTTTGTATGAAACCGGTAGCGTCATCCAGTTCCATCCCCGCTACAGCGATCCGTTTATGCATCAAGATACACTTCAACCTACTCACCTCCGCCTTCTGACCATTGATGATAATAGATGGATTATACCCTTTTTTAACCCCTTCTGTCAACGAAGCGGTACATAATACAACTGGGGACGTGGTATTTCTGAAAATACCACGTCCCCGGTTTATCTCTCATTAACAGATCTTGTGGATCCATCCTTCCGGAGCCTCGATGTGCCCCATCTGGATCCCGGTTAATGTATCATACAGCTTCTT
>OLQU01001550.1_pt1 | contig 15160 bp, 19 predicted proteins | sample 1672271 | NCBI WGS metagenome assembly OLQU01 (sample SAMEA3136666, study PRJEB25190) | human gut metagenome | biome: human gut; feature: human-associated habitat; material: faeces | place: Austria | collected 2013 | reverse complement strand
TAACAATATCATGTTGCGTCCCCTTGGAGGTAGAATATGATTTCAAAGAGACGTGATGATAAAGGAAGAGTTCTCCAGCAGGGAGAATGGCAGGAACCAAGTGGAAAATATCGTTATAAATATACAGATTCACTTGGAAAGCGAAAAACATTATATAGTTGGAGATTGACAGAATCGGATAAGATGCCGGAAGGCAAAAGAACGGATTCATCACTGAGAGAGAAAGAACGCAAAGTACAGTCCTTACAGATGCAGGGAATCACCGGAAGTAAGTTGACGGTGCTTGAACTGGTGGAAAGATATCTTTCATTAAAAACAGGAGTGAAGCACAATACATTAGCAAACTATAATTTTGTCGTAAATGTGCTGAAAAAAGAAGAGTTTTCTCATAAGAAGGTGGATGACGTTAAGCTGTCTGATGCGAAGATATTTCTGATTAAGCTTCAGAGAGATGGACGAGGATACAGTTCAATTCATTCGATCAGAGGCGTGTTAAGACCGGCATTTCAGATGGCTGTAGATGATGATTTGATCTTTAAGAATCCATTCGGATTTGAACTTGGTACGATACTGGTCAATGACAGTCAGAAAAGAGAAGCAGTTTCCTTAGAGGACGAGGCAAGATTCCTGGAATTTGTAAAGAATGATCCACACTATAACCGTTACTATGATGCATTTTACATCTTATTTAAAACGGGACTTAGAATTTCAGAGTTTTGTGGACTTACTGTGCGAGATCTGGATTTCAAGAATGAAGTGATACGAATTGATCATCAATTGCAGAGAACCAGAGATATGAAGTACGAGATTGTATCCACGAAAACGACAAGTGGAACCAGATTGTTGCCTATGGAAGAAGATGTGAAATATACATTCCTTCGTATTCTGAAGAATCGCAAAAAGACGAAGAAAGAGCCAACAGTGGATGGATATGGGGGATTTTTGTTTCTGGATAAGAATGGGAATCCAATGGTTGCACTTCACTGGGAAAAGTACATGCAGCATGCAAGAGAGAAGTACAACAAAGAACATTTATTACAATTACCCTTGATTACTCCGCATGTATGCCGGCACACCTATTGCTCAAATATGGCAAAATCCGGAATGAATCCAAAAGCATTGCAATATTTGATGGGCCACTCAGAGATCAGCGTAACGCTGAATACATATACGCATGTAAATCTTGAGGATGCCAGGGCAGAAGTTGCCCGGATTCAGGTTGTGTAATTACGATTTTTAATTAAAAATAGCAAGGTGTAATATAGAAAAATATACACCTTATTTTACACCTTTTGCGGACAATATTATGCGAAAATAAACCAGATTATGCCAGGAAGCAAAAATTTACAAAGGCTTACAAAGCCCGAAATACCAAGAAAAACTAAGAAATGCGAGGTTATGCAACAATGATAAAAGTATTATTTATTTGCCACGGCACTCCAGTTTTATGATAATGCATACCTTCGCAGACTGGGGCAACACGGGGCAGAATATGGCGGAAAGCCTTGGAATTACTACGGTTTCGACTACTAAGGCTCATGGGCTGAATTGGGATAAAGGCAAAGGTGTTGGGAGAAATCCTTAGTAGTAAGGGACTACTTAAATGCAATGTAGTAGATATAATAAATTTTATATAGTGGAGTTGGATTGCTATTTGGCAATCGGCTCCTTTTTTTGTACAATTTATAGGAATAAAGATGTTATATAATGCGAAATATAAAATTGATTAGTCACAGAGTATTCCAAAAAAAGGATAGATTTTTTTGGTGGAATATGGTAAGCTTTATTCGTGAAATATGGAGGTGCAATATGATAAGTTATGAGAACGAATTATTCAAAACAGCTAATAAATTAAGAGGTAAAATTCCACCATCAGATTACAAGTTTTATGTATTACCATTAGTATTCATTAGGTATATGTCAGAAAAAAAGAATGATAGTGCTTGGGCTGGGATTGTGGCTAAAAGCGGTGATGAAAAAATCTCTTCAATATTAGATGCTGAATTGGTGAAGATATTACCTCAATTCAGTAACATGACTAATCCATATGAGGATATATATACAAATAGCAATCTTCCAGTAAGAACAATTAAGGATTTAATAAATCTAATAAATGATATTGATTTGAAAAGTAGTACTGGAAAAATAGATTATTTGGGACAGATATACGAGTATTTTATCGGCAATTTTGCGGCAACAGAAGGAAATAGAGGAGGAGAATTTTTCACTCCACCTTCAGTGGTTAATTTATTAGTAAATATGTTAAATCCTCAAGAGGGTTTGGTGTATGATCCAGCATGTGGAACGGGTGGAATGTTTATTCAATCTAGTAAATATGGCGAATCAAATTTGAAATTTTTGGGGCAAGAACAAAATTGTAAAACCATATTGCTTGCATATATGAATGGTGTTCTTCATGGCCTTGATATTGAAATCAAAAATGGAGATACATTATTAAATGATTGCTTTCCAGACTTGAAGGCTGATTATGTCATAAGCAATCCGCCGTTTAATATGAAAGAGTGGGGGGCAGAGCAGTTAGACTCGGAAGATCCCAGAATTTTTGGTATGGTTAATAAGAATAATGCAAACTATATGTGGATACAACATTTTATATATCATTTAAAACCCAATGGAAAAGCTGGGTTTGTTATTTCCAATGGTGCACTTACAAGTTCTAACGAGGCGGATTTGTTTACTCGTAAACGTATGCTTGAAAAGAATATTATTGATTGTGTTGTGCAATTGCCTGACAAAATGTTTATTGGAACAGCAATACCAAGTGCATTAATTTTTCTTGATATGGATAGAAATGAAGATGATAAAATATTATTTATAGATGCAAGTAAATTTGGAGAAAATGTAAGTAAAACACAGAAAGTGATATCAGAAGATAATATTGAAAGAATATCAAAATTGTATAGATCGTTTAAAGAAAAAAAGAGAGTTAAATACAATGTTAAAGGATATTCGTGGGTGACAGATGTAAAAGAAGTTATAAAAGATGGATGTAAATTGATGCCAAGCATTTATACCGGGGTTGAAGAAACGATAATAAACCAAAAAGAAAATGACGCCGAGATTAAATTGTTGAAAGTGAAATTGTCGGAACAAATAAAAAAATCTAATAGTTTGGCAAATATGCTACTAAAGGGGTTGAGCTAATGAGAAGATATAAATTGGAGGAAGTTGCTGAAATATATAGTGGTGCAACTCCGCTGACTAAAGAAAAGAGATATTACGAAGGTGGAACAATTTCATGGATAACTCCCAAAGATTTATCTAACTATAATCACAAGTATATTTATAAGGGGCAAAGAAGCATTACGGGTGAGGGGTTTCAAAGTTGCGCGACATACAAACTTCCTAAAGGAACAGTCCTTTTTTCATCAAGGGCTCCTATAGGGTATGTGGCCGTTGCAGGAAAGGAATTATGTACAAATCAGGGGTTTAAAAGCTTTGTTTGTAATGAAGAATTGCTTTATAACCATTATTTATATTATTATCTAATATCTAATAGAAAGAAATTTGAAGCATTAGGTAATGGAAGTACATTTAAAGAAATATCACGAAAAACATTGGGGAAATATGAAATTGAATTACCTAATATAGAAGAACAGAAGCAGATTGTTGATGAGCTTGTAAAACTGGATGAAAAATATGAGTATAATTGCGATGTGCTGATAAATCTGTACGCATTGTTAGAACTATTATATATTCGTTATTTTGAAAATGAAAACGTATCATATGAATGTAAAAAACTGGAAAATATTGTTGAACTGGTAACTGGGGGAACACCATCAACTAAGAATGAAAACTATTGGAATAATGGTGTGTATGATTGGTATACTCCTTCTGATGTTACGTCATGTAATAGTGTATTATCATTTTCAGCTAGAAAGCAGATAAGTGTTTTAGGATTAGCTAATAGCGGAGCTAAACTTATACCTAAAAATTCAGTGATAATGACTAGTAGGGCCACAATAGGCGAATGTGTAATAAATAAAAATGAGGCAACAACCAATCAAGGAATTCTATCACTAATTCCGGATGGAGATAATATAAGCGCGGTGCAATTATATTTTTGGATTAAACGGCATAAAATGTTAATTGAATCAATTTCTAATGGAAGCACTTTTAAAGAAATATATAAAAAAGATATGGAAAAACTTGATATACTCATTAACAAAGAGATGTTATATGAATTTATGAAAAATGCAAATCCTATATTAGAATACTATGATAGCATTTTGAGGGAAAATAATCTGATAGAAGAGTTGAAGTCTAAAATAATGCGGGCATTATTTATGTAAGCAAGAGGGGGATTCAGTTATTGAGGTGAGTCCCCCCTGCTTTTGCTAAGCTATTCATTGCCTTTGGCTATTCTGATCCATACATCACCATTTTTAGAACGAATAAAGTTTTGCGTTGCGTTTGCATATCCTAGAAGACGTTTTTCCTGTCCTTCAACTATTTCGATTTCAATTTCGGTAGATTGTAAATCATTAAAAGAATAACAACGACGTTGCCCTAATCGAGTATTACAGGTAGCATGTCCCCATGATACTTGAGTGGGAATGTTTTCTAATGAAGAATAACACAGAGGAACCATATGGAATAAGTTTACTTTTGTTGAGCGGGTAGAACCTACTTGATCTGTAGAATTTTCTAGTCCCTCTTCATCATCAAATGAAATCATTTCATTTAGTTCACTATGTAGAATTACTTTTTGGCATAGAGGACAGGTTGTTTTACCGTTATGAAGGATATAGTCATTCTCGAAATGTGGAGAATCTAATAAATTGTGCTTTTTTAATATTGCCTCAAGATGTTCAAAATCAGACTCGTTATATGGAGAACCTTCTGTTTTGATTATTAACCAAGCTAGTACCGCTTGACATAAAAAGTTAGTATCAGAGTCAGCATATTCTGGTGCAAATATTCCTTGAGCAGGTCCCTCAAATTTGTTTTGTTTCTTATTAGTGCCGCTATTTGAAATCCTTAATAGATAATGACCACGGTCTATCATATTCCCACCTCTATCTTTAGATGGAATACAGTATTCTTTTTTGCCTTTATCATATTTAAGGATAGAACGAATTTGCCATGCTGGTAGTGGTGGATAGTTTTCGAAGTCTTCATAAGTTCGATATAAAACAAAGGCATTTTCACCGACTACAACAGAAGAATTATTGATGAATTCTTCGTTAACTGTGTGTTTTTTAACAAAATATTGAGAAGGAAATAGTCTTATTACATAGCCATCTTTATAGTTATCTAAATTAACTTCTGAAAGCTTTTCATATGGAATTATCACTTTGCTATTTCTGTTTACATGATTTTGATATCCGCCTTTAGCACCACCACGAGGAGTGCAGTATCCAGCTTTTTCTATTTTATTAATATCTTCCGCAGTAAAATGATCTTTCCAGGCCTTTTTATATACAAATTGATGTTTCCCTTTGTGATTTGCAAGTAAATTGCAATTTGGGTCATTACATAAAGTAACCAAAGATATCACTCCCTTTCTTGACTTATATATAATAATTTTATCAAAAAAAGAATGAAAAAGATAGGGGAAAATATAAACTGGGGGGATAATAATCGCTGCAGATGTTAAAGGTAAGACCGATGGCCCCTCTCACGCGTATTTTCGCGAAATTGCAAAGGGGATATTGTTTTTTGTCTGGTATTTGCCGGAGAGACTTAATTTTAAAGGATATGGGGAGATATTTGTGCGCAAATAATATGGCGTTTTGTGTAAAAGTATTTCAGAATTGACTTGCTTTATTATTCAGTTAGAGTGATATATGTACATACCAAAAAGAAAGGTGGTATGTGCAATGATTACAGAGATTGATTTTAAGGTTAAAGGTGAGGAACGAAAGAAGCTGGCTTATGCCATAGGTGAATTGCTTGGGATGTCGGTAAAATACACCAGAACACCCAAGTTTGATTATCTGATTGGAAGCTGCATTCTGGATAAAAACGGAGTGTTTCATGCATCCGGGGATTTGTCAGAAAGTAAATTGGACTTGATTTTAGAACGGTTTTACAAAGGTGAGCCCATACAACAATCAGAGCTGCCAGAGGATGAAACTGTGGAAGCAGATGTATTAAGCATATCAGTTCCAAGAAACATGTTTACAGATGATAAGCTGGAAAATTTGCAGAAGTTGATAGAAGGAAAACAAACGCTTTTTAAACATGCATTCCGAGCAGAGCAGTTGGAGGTTGTTATTACCCAGAATCAGGTTTCATTTCCCTGGTTTCCACTTGCGTCTGAGCCGGATGCTGTGAATGCATATACAGAATTTATTACCAAATTATGCGAATTAGCAATAAAACTAAAGCGAGTATCGCTGAAGGATAAAGAGGTTGAGAATGAAAAATATGCATTTCGATGTTTCCTTTTACGCTTGGGATTCATCGGAGACGACAGCAAAGTTGCTCGCCGGATTCTTCTTCAAAATCTTTCTGGAAATTCAGCGTTTCGCAAAGTATAAAATAATACGATTCTTTGGTGCAGGGTGTCGCAGAGACGCCCTGTATTATTTTATTGAAAGAAGCTGAACAGCCTCTGGACGGATGAGCCTACCGTCGATACGTTCATAAGCAGCATAACCGGTCAAATTCTCGCGGGAATATAGTTCAGTTAAGATCTTTACGGAAAGTGGCTGTCGTTCTAATATCCAGAAATAGGACAAATCGCCAAATGCAACAGGAATACTGCCGGCTGCTATATCAGGCATATATGGCGAGATAACTATTGGACTGCTTAAGATCGTGTCATCTGACTGACGCCACAGATAATTACCATTCTTGTCTTTTAATGTTCTGAGGGTTAATGCTGTATTGTCATTCATTAACCAGACACCATTTTTCCTGAAGTCAGTCTTCGTTGAAAAATACAATGCAATAATATCATCATAAGATAAACTCTCGGCAGTATCAATAGAACATCCTGTTTCGGCGGTCATTAAAAGGCCGGATGGCTCGTTTATACCGGTTCCGTTGATGAAAACCTGTTCTTCGGTTCTGCCAAATCTACGAGCAAATTCATCAGTTAAATACTTTTCTACATTGAAGTGCATATCCTCAATGAAGCGGTTATTTAACTTTGATACAGCGGCGATTTTGTATGAAGAAAAAGATGCTTTGTCAAAAGTATCATTTTCTTCCGGAAAGGCAGTAGCTTCATCTACAATGGCTGCATTAGCAGTAGAGAACACTGTCTGGATAAGACCTTCTCTGGTGGGAGCATGAAGAACAGTTCCAAGCCTGCGGAATAAGTTTTCTTTTATAACGACATGGGAAATAGATACCTTGTTATAAGAGAACGTTTTGAGCAGTACATTGTGAATTTGAGTCGTGGAGGGGAGGACGAAGAAGAATGAAAAATCCAAGTCCAGGAGTGAAAAATATAATTACACCGACGGAGGCAATTGATTATTTTGTGCTTAGTCGTAGGAAATTTTATGATTTACTGAAATCGGATGAACAGAAGAATTTCCTTGTGTTTTATAAGGAACGCAAGATGATTATTCGCACAGCGTTTGCAAGATATCTGGAAGCGCATCCAGATTTAAGGAGGCGATGTTAAATGGCAAAGACAGGAATTAGAAGAGACTCAAAACACCGAGTGTTACGCAGAGGGGAGTCAATTCGGTGGGATGGAAAATATCAATTTAAATATCATGTAAATGGCAAGGCGCATTTTGTATATAGCTGGCGCCTTGAACCAACAGATAAACTTCCAGCAGGAAAGAAGCCATGCTTATCACTGAGGGAACTTGAAAAGCAAATTGGTTATGATCTGGATTCGCAAATGCATCCGGAAGGAAGAAGTATGACGGTTGAGAAATTGGTAGAGCGTTATTTATCGACCAGGATTGGAGTTAAACCGAATACGAAATCCAATTACAATTTTGTGAAAAATCTTATGAAGAAAGAGGATTTTTATTATAAGAAGATAGGCGATGTAAAAACTTCGGATGCGAAGCTGTTTCTGATAAAATTGCAGCAGGATGGGAAAAGATATAGTACAGTAAAAACAGTGCGAGGCGTATTGAGACCAGCCTTTCAAATGGCGGTGGATGACGATGTGCTTCACAAGAATCCATTTAGTTTTGAACTTGCTGGAGTGGTGGTAAATGATAGTGTTACCAGAGAAGCGCTAACGAGAGATCAAATGCGTAAATTCCTGAAGTTTGTTCATGACGATAATGTATACTGCAAATATTATGAAGTTGTATACATACTTTTTCACACTGGTATGCGAATTTCAGAATTTTGCGGACTTACGATTAAGGATATTGATTTGAAAAACAGGATTGTGAATATAGACCATCAGCTTCAAAGGTTATCCGATATGACCTTAGTAATTGAGCCAACAAAGACTTCTGTCGGAACGAGAAAACTTCCGATAACAGAGGATGTTGCAAAATGCTTTCAGGCCATCATAGAGGATAGGGAAAAGCCCAAGGTAGAAAAGGTGGTGGACGGATATACCGGTTTCCTGTTTTTGGATGACAAAGGCTTGCCACTGGTGGCAATGCACTGGGAACATCGATTCAATCATATGGTGAAGCGGTACAACGATATCTATCGGGTGCAGATGCCGAATATTACGCCACATGGTCGAGTTATAATAAGGACAAGTTAGAAAACTCCAGTAAATACAAGGGGTTGCACTAATTTAGTCCTTATTTTTAACTCCCTGAAAAAGGGAAAAATAAGGCAGCGCTGTCATTCCAGAATATGAATTATTACAGATCCAGACTGGAAATGGATTTGTGTAAGACAAGAGTAAAAACAACAGAATTATTGTAATTATAGGACTGAATTAGCTCGCATGGAATATAGATTCCGGTTGTCTAATTCAGTCCTCTTTTTGATTGACGACGATGAAAGGTGATGAAAAATGGCTAGAATTATTTCTATTGTAAACCAAAAAGGGGGAACGGGAAAATCCGCATGTACAGCTAATTTAGCAGTAGGATTAGCACAAAAGAATATGAAAGTGTTGATTGTAGATGCCGATCCACAGTCTGATGTATCCGCAGGATTTGGATATCGTGATTGTGATGACAGTAATGAAACACTTACAGCTCTTATGGATGCAGTAATGAAAGATGAAGATATTCCTTCCGACTGTCATATCAGACATCAGGCAGAGGGAATAGACATTATCTGTTCTAACATTGGACTGGCAGGTACGGAAGTACAGTTGGTAAATGCAATGAGCAGGGAATATGTATTGAAACAGATATTATATGGTATCAAAGATCAATATGATGCGGTCATCATTGATTGTATGCCATCATTGGGAATGATTACGATCAATGCGCTGGCTGCATCAGATGAAGTACTTATTCCGGTTGAAGCGTCCTACTTGCCAATCAAAGGATTGCAACAGTTATTAAAAACGATCGGTAAGGTCCGTAAGCAGATTAATCCGAAGCTGCAAGTCGGTGGGATTCTGTTCACGATGGTAGATGCTCATACGAATGATGCAAGAAATAATATGGAACTTCTCAGAAATGTATATGGAAGTCAAATTCATATCTTTGATAATTATATTCCATTTTCCGTAAGAATGAAGGAGGCAGTCAGAGAAGGACAGAGTATTTTCTCTTATGATCCGAAAGGCAAAGCTACAGAAGCTTATCGGAGAGTGACGGAGGAGGTGCTGAAAGATGCCATCTAAAAAAAGAGCAACACCCATTTCCTTACAGCCGCTTGATGCGTTGTTTGGAACAAGCGAAGAGACAACCAATGGAATCAGTGAGATAGCAATAGGAAGCCTTCATCCGTTTCCAAATCACCCATTTCAAGTAAAAGATGATAAGAAAATGGAGGAATTGTCTGAAAGCATTACACAATATGGCGTGTTGGTTCCCGGTATTGTGCGGTTGAGAGAGTCTGGTGGTTATGAGCTTGTAGCTGGTCATCGGCGAAAACGAGCATGTGAACTTGCAGGATTAGAGAAAATGCCGGTTATCATCAAAGATATTACAGATGACGAAGCGACGGTGATCATGGTAGATTCCAACATTCAGCGAGAAGAGCTGCTAATCAGCGAAAAGGCATTCGCTTATAAAATGAAATATGAGGCGTTAAAGCGTCAGGGAAAACGGTCTGATTTAACTTCTTGCCAAGTTGGCAAGAAGTTAGCGGCGGAAGAAGTCAGTCAGAATACAGGAGATAGTTCCAGACAGATTCTTCGATATATTCATCTGACAGAGTTGATCGCAGAGTTTTTAGAATTGGCAGACGAGAAGAAGCTTCCCTTTAATACAGCTGTTGAAGTTTCCTATTTGAGAACTGAAGAGCAGCAGATATTACTTCAGTATATGCATAATCACAATATAGTACCGTCCATGAAGCAGGCAAAGGAATTGAAACAGATTTCAAAAGAACGGATGTTGACGTATTCAGAGATTGACCAGATTTGCATGAATGAAAGTATTGAAAAAGTTCAGGTGCAGATTCCGGCGAAGAAATTGAAACAATATTTTCCAGAGACATATACAAAGACTCAGATGGAAGAAATTATATTTAAGCTTCTAGCATCGTGGGCAGAAAGAGAGGGTAAAGAATGAGCAATGAAGATACGGTAAGTAGAATACAAGTCTATCTGAAAAAGATAGAAAAGATACGTGTTAAACGGATGAAAAGAGAGAAGTTTGAACATTTGTTGAAAACATTAGGATTATCAGCAGGAAGGAAGTGAAAGTATGGCTTTAAAAATTGTACGAAGATATGATGCGAACGGAAGGGAGCTTACAGAGAAAGATCTGGAAACCTTTCAATTGGATTCTCCTGTGGTTAGAGAAATATTGGCAAACCTTAATCGGGAGGTAGCGGAAGGAATCAGACAGAAGGAGAAAAAAGGTGACGATTGAAGATGTAATTAAAAAATCAATTCTGCCGCTGGCATTTATGGTATTCTGGTTTTGGATGACAAAAACAATTATGAAAGTCAGTGGTCAGACAGATTGGTTCTGGTGGATATTTATTGCCGGATTACCATTTGGAATACATAAAATGCGGTTGATTCTAATTCCGAGAGGAATGGATACCACAGCAACACTTGGGATGGCTGCATTAAGTGTCATTATTGGAGCATTGATTGGAAGCATCATGATTCCAGTGTATGTGATCAGAGCGATATACGTGTTTATACGGTATGTCATTGGAAAATAGAATATTAGATTGATAAGAGGCAGGCTTGCGAAAATAAAAATCGTAAGTCTGCCTCTTTTTTTGTGCTTAAAAACAGGCAATTCAGGGGAATTCCCTTTTGCAAATATATATTCTTGGAGGATTTTTAAGATGAGAGAGCGAATTGAAAGTAAGCATGTAACAAAGGAAATCAAAAGTCAGATGCCAGTGATTCCGGTGGCAATTGTTAAAGAAAGAGGCTGTACGTTCTGCCCATATTATCTGGGCAATTATGAGAAACAGCCACGCTGTATGATGAAAACCTGTGCCTGGGATGATGAAAATGAACGTTTCCATCCAGTTCTTCGTGAACTGATCCCATTTTACAAAGAGAAGATGGAAAAAGCAGAAGAAAAATTCCTGGCAATGAAAAAGATTTACACAACACTGTTAGGAATGTTTGCCGATGAAATGAAGCAAGAAGAGTTGGAAAAAGATGAATGTTACGGATGTGCCTATGGAAAATGTGGACCATGTATCGGTATCTGTTACAAATCAATGAAAGCATAGGAGGGGTAAGCCAATGAATACAACAGTTATTTCCGGGCGATTAGTAAGAAATCCTGGATACAACGAAGTGGAGAATGAAAAAGGACTTCATAAGATTGCCAAGTTCGTTCTAGCAGTCAGAAGAAATTATTCCGATGAAGTCAGTTTCATTCCGGTAAAGGCTTTTGCAAAGAAAGCAGAATTTGCTAGAGATTATCTGATGCAGGGAACGAAGGTCATGGTGGAAGGCGAGATTGTCACAGGTAATTATGAAGATAAGGATACCGGGAAAAAGATCTATACCACCGAAGTGTATGCAAACCGGATTGAATTCGCAGGTGCAAAAATGGTTGACAGACCACCGTTTCCAGAAGATGCGGAAGGGTTCTTAGAGATTCCAGAGGGTATGGAAGAAGAAATGCCGTTTAGATAGAGGAGGATAAAAGATGGTTTCAGTAGATCAGGCGTATATGGTAGGGCATATGAAAAATGCCGATGGAAGTATCAACAACAAAAATGTAGTGCTGTCAGCAGCATGTGAAGCAGCGGAACTGTTCCAGTGCATGATGGCAGTAAATCAGAAACTGGAGGACTGGCAGAGATTTAATCACACCTTGGAGATGCATCTTAGAAGTGTGGAATGTGAGAAAATCCATGATATCTGTCAGGCAGTATACGGAATGAAACATCCGTCCAATGAACTGGAAGGATTGTATCTGGCAAGAGAGGATGAACAGATATGCCTGCTGTACTATCAGGTGTTTGTAGGGATGCTGGAAATCAATATTAATTCAGCCGAAGTGCTGTACAAACAGAAGGAGGAAACAATCAATGAGTAAGATGGAGTATATGCCGGTAGATTGTCTGCAGGTGCCAAAGGTGCTGTTTCAGATGGAAAAATACAAAAATCTGTCAAATACAGCAAAGATTCTATACAGCTTATTTCTGGATCGTTTGAAATTTGCGGTGCAAAATGGCTGGGTAGATCATAACGGGAATCTGTTTGTTATCTATCCCAAAAGTGAAATAAAGAAAGACCTGAATACGACTCGATATGGAGTAGATCAGGCAGTACAGGAACTGGTTCAGGTTGGTAAACTGGTGCGTATCATTCCAAACAATGGAAAGGCGAACCACTTTTATATCAATGGTATTTATGAAAATGAGATGGAGGAAGAATCAATGATGACATTAGATACTATCATGGCAAATATGCCGCTGGCTGAAAGAGAAATTATTATGGATAAGATGGTGAAAGCATCCAGAGATATTTTTGAAACTATTGCGGATATGGGATATATTGATCAATATGAAACGTCTTTAACTGCAATGGAAAAGCGAGGATACCAGGATGAGCTTGGAGAGATGGATATTGATCAAATTCAGGCTGATGGATATGAGTTTGGTATGGATCTTGCATTTGGAATTCTGGAGGAAAATGAAAATAATCCTGCTCGTGTGTTAGATATCCAGAAATATGTGAACAGACAGTATGAAAGCTGTTCAAAAAAGAAGTTTATGAAGGTCCTGGAAACCCTTGTTCATGCGATGGGGAATGATGAAGGCTTTATTGGTGATATGTATGCTTGTAACAAGAAGGCCAGAAATTATTATTTGGACGAAATGATTCAATCATTCAATTTTGTATTTGATGAGATGTGCCATGGTACAGGCAGTGCAGCAAATTGTGATTTTGATGTAGAAGAGTAGGAAAATATTATGGCAGATTTTGAATATTTCAGAGCAGAAGAATCTGACCAGTTTTCTTTTTTTCGGATACCAAAAGCTCTGTTCACAGAAAAAGAGTTTGCAAGCCTGTCCACAGACGCAAAGCTCCTTTATGGAATTCTGCTTGATCGAATCAGCCTGTCCAAGAAAAATGGCTGGATTGACAGTGAGGGTTATGTCTATATCATTTACACGATCGCAGAATTGCAGGAGCTGTTGCGAATGTCGCATACGACAGTGACAAAGCTTCTATATGAGCTGGATAGTGTGCATGGGATTGGATTGATCGAGCGGTATCGGCAGGGGAATAATCGTCCCTCTGTCATATATGTGAAAAATTTTGTAAAACGGAGTAGAGGAAAGCCAGTAAGATACTTTGTTTCTGGAATGCCAGAAACTGGAAATCCAGACTGCAAAGAATTGGAAATCCGGATTGCAAGAAACTGGAAGTCCGGAACGCAAAAAAATAGAAGTCCGGACTGCAAGAATCTGGATGGAAGTAATACTAAGATAAATAAGACTGAAAAGAATCATACTGATAAGAGTAAGGGCAATACACCCGCTTTGGAAGAAAAATTCAGTCAATATGGTAGATTTAAAAATGTTGTTCTGTCGGAAGCTGAACTGCAGGAGTTGATGACGCTATTTCCATGGGATTACCAGAAACGGATTGATCATCTTTCTGTTTATATGAAATCCAGTGGAAAAGAGTATCAAAACCATTTTGCAACAATCTGTCTTTGGGCAGAAAGGGATGGAACCAGGATAGGAATGGATAAATATGAATTTCAGGAAGGAGAAAGCCTGTGATGGAAAACAAAGTAACAGCAGATTATCTGGACGAAGAGGGATGTCTTCATTGTGGCACCTGTGGAAAAAGAAAACAGATGAAAGTCAGTCTGATGGGTTTTGAGCATGTAGTGTCCTGTTTGTGCGAATGCAAGGTAAAAGCCAGGCAGGAACTGGATGAGAAGATGCAGCGGGAAGAAGAACAGCGGCAGCTTTATCAGAGAAAATCCGTCGGACTTCGGGAAAGAAGATTCTGGGAATGGAAATTTGAAAATGACAATGGAAGCAACCAGAAGATACTAATCGCCAGGCAGTATGTAGAAAACTGGACAGATATGAAGAGAAAAAATGTAGGATTGCTTTTGATGGGACCGGTTGGAACCGGGAAGAGCTTTTTTGCAGGCTGTATTGCAAATGCACTTTTGAAACAGGGAGAACGTGTCATGATGACAAACTTTTCCAGGATTTTAAATGAAATGACCAGCTATCAGGCAGATAAGAACCAGATTATACAAAATCTTGTGGATTATCCGCTGCTGATTATTGATGACTTGGGAATAGAACGAAATTCCGAGTTTGCTTTGGAGCAGGTCTATAATGTGATAGACAGCCGCTATTGTAAAATGCTTCCGCTGATCGTAACAACGAATCTGGGACTGAATGAAATGAAATCCACAGATTTGGATACTGCCCATCAGCGTATTTACAGTAGAATACTTGAAATGTGTGTTCCCATCTATTGTGGTGGAGAAGATAAGAGAAAAGAAGAAGGGACAGAAAAACTCGTACAGGTGCAGAACCTGATTACCGGTTAATCTGTCTTTTTTCATTAAAGGGGGTGATTGCCATGATTACAGATCTGGACAGCAGTTGAATCGCTGAAAGGAGGGAAAAGTCATGCAGGAAGAGGTAACTCAGAAAACGGTCA
>OLQU01001546.1_pt1 | contig 15192 bp, 10 predicted proteins | sample 1672271 | NCBI WGS metagenome assembly OLQU01 (sample SAMEA3136666, study PRJEB25190) | human gut metagenome | biome: human gut; feature: human-associated habitat; material: faeces | place: Austria | collected 2013 | reverse complement strand
CATACAATTTTTCTTTATCAATACCCATCCATTCTTCGCTTGTTAAAAATTCCCACGCAAACTGAATCGCTTCATCCTTGAAATAATCTCCAATTGAGAAGTTTCCTAACATTTCAAAGAAAGTGTGGTGACGAGCTGTACGCCCTACATTTTCAATATCATTTGTACGAATTGATTTCTGCGCATTCGCAATACGATTTGAGGCCGGTTTTTCACTACCATCAAAATATTTTTTCAAAGCCGCAACACCCGCATTGATCCATAATAATGTTGGGTCATTGTGCGGAATCAAACTTGCGCCCGGCTCAATCATATGCCCTTTAGATTTAAAATAATCCAAGAACATCTGACGAATCTGATTACCAGTTAATTGTTTCATCTTTTTTTCCTCCAATAAAAAAACGCTCCTATTTCTAGGAACGTATAATTACGCGGTACCATCCTAGTTCATTTTCCAAAATAGAAAATGCCCTCAATTCACTCGTTAACGCCGACTACGTTTCAACTCCAAAGTAGCTTCAAATTAAAAGACTCGAAGAGCTTTCACCAAACGCCCTCTCTCTATACACAAGAACTTTTAATCCTACTTATCTTCTTCACTGTCGAATCGATAAAATTTTAACACTCTTTCCATATTTCTGCAAGACGAATCACACCATCTAACATCAATTCTTTACTCATACTCGCAAAAGACAATCCCACACGCCCATTTGAAATACTAATGGCAACACTTCTCGATTCACACAAATTTCTAAAACGTGATACATCCACATCTAAATTTAACCAATACGCCATATACGTCTCATCCAAAATATACGAACAACCCATATGCGTATCAATCAACTTCTTTAAATACAAATGCTTCTCCTTATACTCACGAACAAGCTTTCTTAAATGCTTCTGCAAATACCCATCCACAATATACTGCGTAAAAGCCACCTGCTCAATTTTACTCGTCGTTGGACCAAAATAAGAAGCACTATACTTACGCATATACTCCTCATTTAAAATCATATACCCAATACGAAGACTCGGTAATAATAATCTTGAAAACGAAGAAAAATAAATCACATTCTTACTTTTCGAACACAACGAAGTCTTGATTTTAGAAGCATACACTAGCTCCCCATTATAATCATCCTCAAGAATCAAAACATTCTCTAAAGAAACCAATTCCTCACGAACCCTTTCACTCATAGATTGCCTATCCGACGTAAAACAAGTCGTATTCACATAGACAACATCCACATTCAACCTTTGAATATCCTTCACAAAAGAATTCGGATTCAAATATTCAACATGAAAACCATACGACAAAAACACCTGCTTAGCCTGATCATCCACTAAAGTACTTAAACCAATCACCTTTGACTTATCTAACATCCCACAAAATATATACAACAAAGACTGATAGTTTGAACCAATCACCATCTGCTCTGGAAAACACAAAATATTCCGATTCTGATACACATACTTACATAGAGCCTGCCTTAATCCATACTCACCCTGTGCTAGACCATAACTTGACATCAAACGCTTATCATTCAAAACACCCTTCATATATCGTTTCCAAATCGTCGTTTCAAACGAATCAAAAGAAACCGACTGAATTCGAAAATCATAATCATACGATTTTTCTTTATGACTCGAAGAATAATCCAAGATTTCCTGATGCAGTAAGATACGCTCCAGATTCATACTCACCACATAGCCCACTTTTTCTTGGCTTGAAATAAATCCATCCAACACCAACTTATTATATGCATTTTCCACCGTAGTCTTAGACACATTCATCTTCTTTACACATTCACGAATCGAATCCACACGATCCCCATACTTTAAGATCCCAGAAAGAATCGACTCCTTATACAAATCATAAATCACTTGATATTTCTTCATATAACTGTCCCCTATTTATTTTTTATAATTGTATATTTTTTTATATACAGAAACAAGTATAATAGTCACTAAGTTACAGAAAGAAGGAAAGATTATGAAAAACAAACAAACATATGAAATCGTACTAACAGGACTAGGTATGGCACTTGTATTTGTCGCAACCATGTTCATCAAAGTACCAAACGCATTAGACGGATACTTCAATCTAGGAGACGGATTCATCCTATTATTCGCAAGCTTTTTAAATCCATTTGAAAGCTTCTTAATTGGAGGACTAGGAAGTGCATTAGCCGATGTAGCCGGAGGATACGGCCACTATTTCTTCTTTACCCTAATCATCAAAGGACTTGAAGGAATCGTAGTATCCCTACTTATGAAAAACTACTCTAAACCGAAACAAATCTCAAGCTACGTATTAGGATCTGTCATTATGGTATTTGGATACTTCATTGCCAAATACATATTAAAAGGAAGCTGGATCGTAGCCGCAAGTGAAATTCCAGCCAACGTAGTCCAAGGAGCTGCAGGAATTGTGATTGCGTTAGTCGCCTATCCAATGGTAAAGAAAATCGTACAAGATAAATTAAATTAAAAGAGAAATCAAAATCGATTTCTCTTTTTTATTTACAACGAACTGTCACTCTATTTTTCGCATCCAAAGTACACGTAAATAAAGTCAAAGGATAATCCGAAGAAGTCATATCCTCAACACTATCCGGCGTTAAAGTTTCAATTAAAACAACACGATATTCAAAATGATTTCCAAGTGCATCCGTAAATACGACCTTACTACCCGGATCTAAACTATGAATTCTTCCAAAATGAAACCAAGAATTATGTGCCGCAATCACCATATTCCCTTTATATACACTGCCCGAATATCGACAAGGCGCCAGTTTCATCAAATCATACGTAAACTCACTCGTAACCGGAAGCTTAATGTCCAAAGAAGGAATCTCAATCGTTCCAATACAAGATAAACCATCTAGTTCTACTTCCGGCATATCCATATCTGGATCTATTAATACATCTGAATCCAAATCATTCTTTAAATTATAGGCAGCCAATATCTCTTCTTCACTCTTTCTAGCCCGAAATGTATCATACACATTAAACAAAGTGAGTCCCAAGGCAAGTACAATACAGATACAGCCAATATGCTTTAGAACTTGCTTACGCATATACATCCAAGTCCCACAAACAATAATACAGGTACAGGCCACCATAATTGACCTGTCAAAGGCAGATTTGATTCCGATTTTTTAGAATCCACAACCTTATTCAAACTATTCTTTAACACAATATGATCCCCTTCTCGATAAGAACTTACACTATATCCAGAAGGAACACTTGTCTCAACACAACTCCATCTCATATCACCCGACAAATCATTCCAAGCATATGTCCAATGATTTTCTTCACTTAATACCTGATGATCCACAACCTTGCCATCCCCAAGTAAATCTACACCAATAAAACTTGGACGATTCTTCTTGTCGTCATCCTTCCATACTTTTTGAACACGCAAAGAAGTCGTTTCAACTCTAGGCTCATACTTTAATTCAACATCACAATCTTTATCCACATAAACAACAGAAACCGACATTGTATAATCTGCATTATCTAAAGCCTTCACTAAATAAACACCTTTAGTTAAATGAGAAAATAAAGCCTTACTATCTGAATCTGACTTAACTTCATCATCCCATTCAATATTGTCACGATCAATATAATCGCCAAGAATATTCCAATCCTTTGAAACCGAATAAGATTTAAAAGCCCCCATCAAATTATAATCCGCATCCGCCACACGATATAAGCGAACATCTATATCGGAAGCAGGACAAGTCACTGTTAAACTCGAATAATCACTTGCGAAAACAGGAGTACATACAAGAACAAAAAGAAATATACACAATACACTACGAATTATTTTTTTCATGTCCTTTTAACCTCCATATCTTCGAAACAATAAAACCAACCAACAAGAATACAACACCAACACAAGAAGCCACTACTAAAGTATCCACCCTAGCTGCATCTGAAGTAATATTCGATTCATCATACAAACTATCCACCACACGATGACCACGAACCATCAAACGCTGCGTATTAATACCATACGGCGTACACGTAAGTAACGTACAAAGATCTTTACCTTCTTCAATCTCTAAAGGACCATAATCCTCAGGCTCTACAACCGAAATCTTATCCACCTCATACGCCAAAACCTTGCCATACACATGCAGATAAAATAAATCCCCCTTTTCAAGACGATCAATATCCGTAAACAAACGAGCACTCGGAAGCCCTCTATGACCAGAAATAACACAATGCGTACTACTACCACCCACAGGTAATGAAGACCCTTCTAAATGACCAACACCCACCTGTAATACAGAATCATCCACACTATGATAAATAGCTAGCTTACAACGAATCTCAGGTATTGTGATATATCCCATCATACCCGTACCATCCGCATTTAATAAACTCTTATATAAGCTAAGATCTGAATCACTAGGCGTAAAACGACCACTGTTAGAAACCAACCCTGTATTATAGGAAATAGCTGAATCTATCGCATCCTGCCTATCCTTGTCATCCATCTTAGCTAAAGTATCCGTATAATTCGCCACAACAGCCGTTTGATGTTTAGAGTTCCAATAATTACTTACCGTTGGATACAACAATAAGGAAAGACCCGTAATAAAAACAAGTATCGCAATTATAGTTGAAATATGTTTCTTCATTTTACAACCCTCTCCCTATTTTAATTAAAACAAATGAATTATTTATTTTTCACTCTTCTTTTAGTAACCAATACAACACCAGAACCCAATACTAATACTCCACCAATCAAGTAGATCATTGTAGTACCAACACCACCTGTATTTGGTAATAATGTACCTGAATTGTTTTGTACTCTTACATCACCATTATTAACCTCTCCACTTCCATCAACATAGATCTTTCCTTCTGAATCAATTGTAATTGTAACTGGCTTCTTCAATAAGTTATATCCATCTGGAGCTTTAGTTTCTTTTAGATAATATGTACCAGCTTTTAAACCTTCAACATCAATACGTCCTTTATCTCGTCCTTTATCTAATGATGTTAAAGTTGTGCTTCCAGTTTTATCGTAACGATATTTACCTTCGGTATTTTTAGTAAATTTAAGATTCTTAGTATCATCCACGCAATTTGGATCTGTTGATAAAATGAATTCTGCGCCTGCAAGAGGGGTATTTACATTAGTATATTTAAATACAGGAATTCCAAATGTTTTTGTGGTAGTAGTTTTAGGTTGAGTACTTTGACTATCACCATATTTTAACCAAGTTTCATTCGTATTTTTGTCAACATTTCCAATCACTGCATTTTCATTTAATGTTGCAGAATAAGTAACAGTGATTTTCTCATCTTTTTGTAAGTCATCACAGAATGTTTGTCCAAATACTATTTCAAATGTACAGTCATCAGTAAAGTCAGATGTTTTTAAAGTATAATCTGAAGTTGCAACAGGTGATTCCCCTTTTTTTACTTCAACTTTATTGTTAAATGTTAAACCATCTGTCATTTTGTCATGTAGCACATAGTTTTTAGCTCCTGGTTGTGCAGTAATTGTAGTTTTAAAATATACTGTATCGCCAATGCTAGCAGTGTTTGATATATCATAATTTCCAGTTTCTGTACTGCTAACTTTTTTGTCTACTGAAGGTACACCATTTTTTTCTCGAATTGTTGCATCTGTGTTTGTAGTGCCTAGGCTACATAAAGTACCAACACTTGAATCAACTAAGTAGTATCCAAGAGGTAGGTTTTTGAACGTTACGGTTGGTGTGTTATTCCCTTCTATAGCAGCTGATGCAACCTCCGTTTTTTCCGCTTCTATGACAGCATTTTCTTTGTTAGCATGTTCTATTGCCAATTTTGCAAATGTCTCAACATTCGCACCTTTCTTCCATGAAGCATATCCATTTTCAAAAGTAAAATAAACGTCCCTTATACCATTTCCCTCAAGAAATGTCTTCCATTTTGATGTAGGTTTATATGAATAATTACCATTTTCCTTTTGTCCATCCTCATTGACACTATAACTTTCTAAATCTAAAAGTCTATAAAGCTTATAAGTCTGTCCAGGTATTGCGTTATTTATTTTAATTGTTCCATCTCCTGTTGCTGGTGTAGTTATATCATCAGCTTTTACGTTACAACTCATCGATACTACCATCATGAACGCAAACATAATGGTAGCAATTTTCTTAATTAGTTTCATTCCTTTCTCCTATTCTTTGATTTGTCATTTAAAGGATTCTTTTTATTTATATTTATCAGAATTATCAAGCTTGCTAAAACCAACATTGCGCCTGATATTCTGTAAAGCAGGGATCCATACCCACCTGTGGAAGGTAGTATTTTAGTACGGCTTCTATTTGTAACAGTCACTGTTTGCCCGTTTGTTGCAGCATTTGTAGATTCACCTTTTTCATTTTTATACTCTACTGTATACTGCAATTTATTTATTGTTACTTCTTCTGAAGAATCAGTAATCGGATTATCACTATCATCTAATTCAAAAACATAATATTTTTTCTCCAAATCTAAATTAATAAACTTTGCTAATTTTTCTTGTGTTTCACTCGCATTATAAGTAATTGAAACTTTCTGTAATGGGTTAGTCAAATCATTTTTATCTTGATATAACCCAAAGGTATAAGTACCACTTACAGGCTTTGTCGATTTTCCTGCTGCATCGTTAATAAACTTCTTGACTACAGTGATTTCACCTTTGTGATTCTGAACTTGTATGTCAAAATCTTGTTGTTTATAACGCACATAAAGTTTATTATCTTTTACAAACGTTTCAACCTTCTCTAAATAACTCGTATCCTTTTCCTTGTCTTTTAAATCCAAGATATAGATTGGCTTGTTATCAAGGACATAGCCATCTGGTGCTTTTGTTTCTGTTATTTTGTAAAGTGTATCAAAATCTAAATCTTGAGTAATTAGTCCATTAGCATCCGTAGTTACAGTTGCTATTTTTGTTGGAGTAATAACATTTCCATTTAATTCACACTTTTCTATATCAAACGTTGCCCCCTGTAAAACAGTATTCAGATTATTTTGATCTTGTTTCGTAAGTTTAAAGTTTACTTTTGACAAAGCTTCGATACCTCCACCTACTTTATATGAATAATCAGATTCAACTATTTTACCACTATCTTTAGAATATCCCTTCCAATAAGCTGTGTTAGTTACTTTTACAGACTCTTCTGGTTTGGCATTTACTGTAACTGTATATGTAATCTTAATTGGGACATTATTAGGAACTGTAATTTCCAAAGTATTGTTAGTATATGAAGTTTCACAATTTGTTATTTGTACAGTATCATTCTTAAACACTTTAATTGAAGTCGTATCCAACTGTAGATTTTCACCTAATTCATCCACCAACTTTAATTTGTCACCATCATTTGTTGGAAGTGTTTGACCAAGCTGGTTCGCATTGATTTCAAAATCAATCTTTTGTCCGTTACTTTGACCTTGTTTTTTATCAATATTCTTATTTGCTTCAGTTAATTGAATGGTTTCTGGACTTGTTGCCGTATCAATATCGTTACCATCTTTTTTAAGCGTAACTTTATTTGTAAACGTCTTAGGTTTAGCGCCCAATAACACACTTGAATCTGTCACTCTACAAACAACCTGCACATCCACGGAGTTATTATCTCTTTCTTCCTTCGCTACAAAATCACCTAGTTGTATCATGGCTTGTTTGTTATTTTTATTGACATAATAAATTGTATGCTCATCAGAATTTTTATTATCATTTTTTGAATCATTTTCTACTTTTGTCCAGACAGTACTATCAATTCCTGTAATTTCTTTTGATATAACACTTAAAGCATCTTCACCATGCCATTTAACACGAATGTAACTAAGCTCCATACCTTCTGGTATATCTTCTAAAACACTATATTTCCCATTTAATTTTCCATCATAGTTAACTTTAAATGCCCATGACACAAAGACTCCACGACTTTCTTTTAACAGATCCGTACATATCTTGCTTGTATCTGCAGCTCCTGATTCTGTTTTATCAGCACCTATTTGAAGATTTGTAACTGTTTTTCCATCATATTTAAAAACCTGTCCTAACTCCTTTAAAATATTTGGAGCTGTATATAAAGTCTTTTCAGCCGGTTGTTCAGAAACATAATTATCATCATCCTTGATACTAATACTATTCTTATATGTTTTTGTATCCCGATTATTCGTAGGTGATGGAAGCTCTGCTGGTTCAGATTTAATAATCATATAAACCTTTTCACCATTCTCTAGCTTAATATCTTCTTTTGCAGTGAAAAATAACCCATTGTAATTTGGAGCTGTACCATCAAATTCAGTTTTAAAACTACCATTTATAGGAGTTAAAGCTCCATTATTAGTTAAATCATTTAAATCCTTATAATCAGAAATCGATTTTCCATCTGGAAGCGTTCCTTTATAAATACCCACCAATGAATCATCATGTAAATATGAGCTTGTTGTTTTATCATCTGTTTTAATCAAATCACGGAATGTTGTACCTTGCGCAATCTGTGTACCACCTACATCAACTACCCAATAAAGTTCACCCTTAGACCATGTACCTGAATCTTTTTTAGGCTCATTATAATACCAAGACACTTTCTTTGCAGTCATGTTCAAGGTTCCTTTAATAGTTAATGTCGTTTCTTTGGAAACATCATTCTCACTAAAAGTAAACTCTCCATTTCCTTTCTTTACAATTCCCTTCAAAGTAAATTTATTCTTTACTGTAGTTTCCGTAAAGGCACCTAAATTATCTGGCTTAGCATAATACGTAAAACGATACGCATACTTTTGATTTGTCCAATCTAAATCAGAAGGCTTTAAACTAAATGATTTCTTGCCATCTATATTGACCCATTTAGTAGTCTCTACCACTGTATATGTTGGCTGTAATTTATAATTTTGAGATGCCTCATCCCACTGCAATTCTTTAGAAGTAAAATCCGCTTCTAAAGCTTCTACTTTCACATACCCAACATACTTCATATATTTTGAAGTCAAGGTATCTGTCATTATTACATCTGTGACATCAAAATCATTCAATGTTTTATTTGTTTCGACTGTATATTTATAGCTTCCCTTAGGAACTGTAAAGCTATTTTTTGAAGTTGAATCCTTTTCAATTTTATCTCCGTTATACGTATATTTATCACCATCTATTCGTTCTGATGTTTCTTCTGTTGTAGCATTTTGATCTACTTGTTTACCATTCCATTCATACGTTTTAATGATTGGACTAGAATTATACGCTTCAAATCCACCATCTCTAGGAGTATCCATATTATCTGCATGCGCTACAAAACGGTTCTCTACCTTTATTGAATCTGAATGCATCTTCGCAAAGGCTTCTGGCTTTACAATAACGTTATATGTCACATAACAGCTATCACCAGGACTTAAATCAATTGGACTATTCTTATTTCCAGAAAGTATAAAACTCTTTGGATTTGTAACTTCATTCCATTCTTTAAAATCTGTATTATTAGTCTCAGAAGACCATTTCACATTATATTTTGTAGGATCAACCATCTTATCATTCTTATATAATTTAAAAGATGTATGATCAAAAGTAACATATTGTAATAAATCGTTGTCTATATTTCTCAAAAAGTCACGGAATTGAAGATTCTTGATTGTATAATTACTCGTATCTTCATTAAGAGCAATTGATAACTTAAATGGAATTGTATATGAACCATCATCATTTCTTTTTATTTTGTCATATACACCTTTCGTAAATTTACCATCATAATTTATTGTAGGAGTAAAATTTGCTTCACCTGAACCTCTATCATAAACGCTTTGAGAGCCATTTGAATACAATGATGCACGATTTGTGATTTGTAGATCCCTTAAATTTACAGTATCCTTAAGCTTTACATAATAAGTAAGTGTACGACTTTCATTAGTAACCATATTTTGAATATCCCAAACAACACAAGGATTTGCGATATTGTTTTGTCCTGCTTCAGGTTTTTTTATAGTAGAATCCGCACTATCAGCCAGGTAAATCTTTCCATGATTTGTGGATCCTGTTATTATCTCATACGGTTCTTGATTATTAGGCTCACCACTTAATGTTGTTTCGCTTGAATTGATATTTCCTGCATAGTTAACTAAATTACCATTTGATGTAAATCGATCAACTACATATAGACCTTTACATCCATCCTTACCTGCAGTAACTGTGATTGTATAAGCTACGTAATTATTTTTTGTATCAATAGTAGCGACTTTTTTATCGATTGTTACCCCACCAAATCTTTCTATACAATCCGGACCATAATTCAAAGTAACTGTTTTATCTCCTAAAATTAAAACAGCTTTTTCACCATTATTTACTATTGTGGATAAATTAATTTGTCCTTGTACCCAAAAATATCCTTTTAAATGGGTATTACCTGTTTCGATTAATTTTTGTAGATAAACTTTATCAAGAGTAACCTTCGCAATACTATTTTCAACAGTAATGGTTCCTATGTTTTTATTACCATCATAAAGATCTCCAGCACCTTTGGCATCTCGTAAAAAATCAGGAATTTGATACGTAAGTGTGCAATTATGTTTATTTAATAAATCTTCTATTTTAATTTTATCAAAATTCACTTTTAAATAAATCTCTGTATCGCCTGGTTTAACTTCACCATTGTTTACTTCTACTTTTTGCCAATGCCCATTCGCATCTTTATAATTCACTTCAATTGAAGTTATATCAGTATTTTTTAATTCATAATCCGTTTGTTCTGTAGTCGTTTGATCTCCAACCATCTTTGGTTCATCTTCAGACACTTTCTCTTCTTTCTGAGATGTTATTTGTGTATCCGGCTGCACAGTTTCTTCAGGCTCATTCAATACTTCATTCTTTACAGGCTGTTCTTCTTTTTCGTAACAATCCTCAGTATGTTGATGTTCTTCTTTATCACAAATTAACTTGTCATCTTGATAACACTCTTCAGTATGAGTATGTTCTTCCATTCCACAAATGGTCTTACCCTCTAAAGTAATGGCCGGAAGAGTGAGTGCATAAACCACGCAAAAAACGACCACGCAAGAAAGGGCTAAAGTAATCCTTTTCCATTTCTTTAACCGTGCTTTATCCTTAAGTAGTTTTTTTATATAATCCGAAACCATACTCTCTCACCTACTTTACACTTCCTATTTGATCAAAAGGCCAAATTCTAAAAATAATCTGCCCCTCTATTTGTTCTTTCGAAATATCTCCAATTGCTCTACTTCTAGAATCTATAGAAGTATCCCTATTATCCCCCATTAAAAACCAATGTGATTCAGACACCTGGTGTGGAAGATCAATATCACAATTTCCCAAAGCTTTTTCATTAAGATACTTTTCATCCAACACTTTACCATCCACACTCACATTGCCATTCACATCAATATCTACCCATTGACCAGGACTGGCAATAACACGTTTTACCAACAACTTATTTCCCTGCCAAAAAGCTACAATATCTCCCGACTTTAAATCCTTATTCTTTACAGAAACAACATACTGACCCTGTTCTAAAGTAGGAGACATACTATAGCCATAAATAGATAATACGGGCATCCATAAAGTAGCTACTAAAACAGAAATGGCAGCTACTACAACCAATATACCAATCGTCCCCTTTAAAGTTTTACGATATACAGCCCTATCCTTTAACCGCTTCTGCTCCGATTCTATTTCTTCCATTGTTAAATCATTTGAATTTGTAGTATCCTTTTTCATCTCGCAAATGACATCCACCAACTCACTACGACTCAAATGCTTTAAATCTTTCTTCTCCATATCTAACCCCTATATTTATTGGTAGCGCTTACTTCAAGTTAGTAAAAAAAGTCTACCTTGTCAACTTGTAAACTACTTTAGTAAAAAATTATTGCATAAATTATTAATAATGTATTCATAAATACATCAAATATCCCTTACCTATCAAACCTTTTAAGATTCACTAACTTTTGGTAATTTATATACTACGCGACTTAAAACATTTTTTCAAACGACAAAATAACCATGGTTATATTTATTTATAGTTATATATGCGCCCCCCCCCGAAATAAACTCAATTAAAAAGTGCAACAGAATTGTTAAAATGTACAAAAGAAAAACAGGACTCATTACGAACCCTGTTCTTTCCTATAATTCAATTGTAAGGTATTTTAAACCACCATATTTAACTTGATAACGATAAATATTATACATAAGTTCTAACCACTCTGTATCTGTAATCTGCTTTTTGCCAATACAATCAATCATCATGTTTTCAGACTTTTTTAAACACTCCATATTCTGAACCCACTTTTTATAATTCTTACTATTCGGCTCCAGTGCCATGTCTATGAGATCATCATACTTCTCATTTACAGCCTTATATATAACTCGAATATTCTCAATTGTAGGCTTTTCGATCGTATCAATGTAATCAAAAAATCTCATATATATTACCACTCCTTTGCATCGAACTACCCACATTATAAACCGCAAATATATACCTTGTATAGAAAAAAGTGTCAATTAAGACACTTTTTTGAATATGTTTACAATCTGCTTTTCCAATACATTTACATCAATTGGCTTAGAAATATGTCCATTCATACCCGCTTCTATGGCCATTTTCTTATCTTCCTCAAACGCATTGGCCGTCATTGCCAAAATTGGAATACTTGCCTTTTTTACATTCTCAAATTGACGAATTCTTCTTGTCGCCTCATACCCATTCATATTTGGCATTTGAATATCCATCAAAATCAAATCATACAAATCTGCATCCACTTCAGACAACCGATTTACACAAGCTAAACCATCCTCAACACGATCCAACACTAGACCACTCTGTTCAAGTATGGCCATCGCAATCTCGGCATTTAAATCATTATCTTCCACAAGTAATACACGCTTGCCTTCTAAGATGGATTTTCCATCCAAAACATCCAATTCTTGATTCAATTCTATGGAATTCTCATCCGCTATTCTATGCTCAAAAGTAACAGTGAAACAAGTCCCCTTACCAAGCTTACTCTTTACACAAATATCTCCATCCATCATATCCACAAGATTCTTGACAATCGCCATACCTAGACCTGTACCTGACACTTTTCCAATCGTTGTATTGTATTCTCTAGAAAAAGAATCAAACAAAGTTGGAAGATAATCTTCACTCATACCAACACCCGTATCTTTAACTTGCGTTTGAATTCTGACATAACCCGATCTTGTACAATTCAGTTCCTTCACATCAATTGCAATATGACCACCATCAGGTGTATACTTAAACGCATTGCCCACTAGATTCATTAAAATTTCACGAATCTTAAAACCATCCCACAACACATGTGTATGATCAACATCCACACTCGTTGTAAATACGATATTCTTTTCTTGTGCACTCGACTCGAATACGTTCTCGATTTCTTCAACTACAATCCCGATTTGCTCGGCTCTTTCTTCGACAACCATCTTACCACTCTCAATACGCGCCATATCCAGCACATTATTAATGATTGAAAGTAATAGCTTACCACTCTGCTCAATCTTATTTTGATAATCCACCAGGATTGGATCTGTCAAGTACTGCTTCATCAACTCATTGTAGCCAAGAATCACATTCATAGGCGTACGAATATCATGCGACATATTATTTAAAAAATCTGTTTTCGCCTTATTCGCCTCTTCCGCCACAATATATGCCTCTTTTAATTTTGCCTCCTGCATACGTTCCTTCTTGATCAAATCATCAATGTTTCTTGTACCAATCACCGCCACACGACTACGATCCTTTTTATAAACATACGCAATACGTGTCTGATGATAAAGAATACGATCACCCATTTTAAATTCATAGGTCATTGAAAAATCATCTTGCTTTGAACATAACGCATCTAACGAAAGCTGATCTAAGAAATTTTCACGACTTTCATCCGTCACAATCTCATCGGCATAAGCCGGCAATAATGCACACCACTGATTTTCATATTTACGACAAAAATCCGCAATACGCTTACCATTCTCACCCACTTCACGATATGAAAAGATTTGACCACTATCCAACTCCAACAATAATACGGAAAAATATTCTTTACCAAGACCCTCAATAATCTCTCTTTGAAGTTCTAATACTTTTTCCCTCTTTAAAATTTCATCAATTGGACGAAAACCCATTATAATCTTAAAATGATTCAAATCCTCATATAGAAATACTGCCCTTGCCCCTAAATTCGAAATTCCATTCTCATCCGGAACAATTTGAAAATGCCATTCTAAAGAACCCTGTTCCTTTAATGTACGCATTAAAGATTCATTTGATAAAAGTTCCATATAATTTGGACAAGAATCCTTCATCAGTACATTATCATAGAAATAATTTAAACTTTCACTATAACTATGCCAATTCATTTCAGCACAACTCGCATCCTGCTTAATAACCTCAACCGTATCTTGTTTCAAGTCACAAAGCACTAAAGAAGTATAATCCATAGTCAAAGCCGATAAGATATTATTCTGTTCCTTTTCCCGAATAAACTCTGTCACATCCGAAATATGTCCATGCAGTATAGAATTTCCCTCTTTCTCTACACTCTCACTTACATAGTGATATCCATCTTTTCCTAACAAACGAAAAACAGAATTGAATAAATCTATCTCTCTATCCTCTGGATGCACCATATTCATTAATTTATTATCAAATCGAGTTTCAATCTCTTCTTTTGACCAACCCAAGATCTCTTGAAATTTTAAACTCACATATAAAAAGGGATATCCATCCTCCAATGAACACCGATGATATCCACCCATATGCCCACACACTTCTTGAATTGTCAAATCATTATCTATTATCTTCATAGCCATTCCCCTAATGATATTAACTCTATCAAACTCTCAACCCTATTTCAATCCACTAAAAACTATGGTTATATTCCCATTAAATAAAAGTAAACTAATTTGACTATATAGTAACACAAATTACGTTTAAGTTAGATGTATGCGTTTACACTGTAAGCGCCAAGTAATATGCTGGATTGAAAATCATATCAAAAAAATCGACAATTATATAGAAAATTAGAGTTTCTAGAGTACAGTCTAAAAACTCTATAAAATGATTGGAGATGATTAGATGAAATTAGAGGATTTAACGCCCAAGCAGAGACTGAAGGCGGAAAAGTGGCTGGCAATCATTCGTGAATGTATAAATAGTGATC
>OLQU01001542.1_pt1 | contig 15230 bp, 10 predicted proteins | sample 1672271 | NCBI WGS metagenome assembly OLQU01 (sample SAMEA3136666, study PRJEB25190) | human gut metagenome | biome: human gut; feature: human-associated habitat; material: faeces | place: Austria | collected 2013 | reverse complement strand
ACAACTGGATTCACCGTAGCCGCAAATGTCATATCCGAGCAAAACACCCGGTCTCCCGGTTTCACTCCCGCAAGTTTCACTGCCAGGTGTAATGCTGCTGTTCCTGCAGATAATGCCACCGCATACCTACAGCCCACTTTTTCGCAGGCCATTCTTTCCACCTCATTAATATTGGCTCCTACCGTAGACATCCAGTTGGACTCATAGGCCTCCCTTATATATTCTATCTCCTGTCCGTGCATTGTTGGACTGCTCAGCCAAACTTTAGAGTCAAATCCAGAAAACTTCGTATAATCCTTAAACATCTTTTTACCCGCCTATCATTATCGCAACTTACGCTTTTCTCCTGTAAGTTGTACAAATCTCTTCTATTCGGTCTTGTATATGGTCCCCATTTTCCTTACTGCAGTCTATCAGCTCATCCAGTTCCTCAAAGAACTTCATCTCATCCATCGCGATCGGATGCCCTACAAAGATCTTCTCATTTGCTGTCTTCGTAAGCCCCTCTTCATCCATCAGAAGTTCCTCATACAACTTCTCTCCCGGACGAAGACCGGTAACTTCGATCATGATATCTTCATTGGGCTTATACCCTTTCATCCGGATCAGATTCTCCGCCATCTCATAGATCTTCACCGGTTTTCCCATATCCAGCACGAAGATCTCGCCGCCCTTGGCGAAGAGACTGGCCTGCAGCACCAAAGAGACTGCTTCCGGGATGGTCATGAAGAACCGGGTGATCTCCTTATGCGTTACCGTTACCGGCCCCCCCTCTTCAATCTGCTTTAAGAACAACGGGACAACCGAGCCGTGGCTGCCCAACACATTCCCAAATCGAACTGCCGCATACCTGGTATGCGTTGATTTCTTCGCGTAACTCTGGATGATCATCTCGCAAATCCGCTTCGACGCCCCCATAACATTGGTAGGCCGCACCGCCTTGTCCGTGGAGATCAGCGTAAAGTTCTCTGCTTCGTAGAGATCAGCCAGCTTTGCCACGTTCAGGGTTCCCATACAGTTATTCTTGATCGCCTCATTGGGAGAATCCTCCATAAGCGGCACGTGCTTGTGAGCCGCAGCATGATAGATGATCTGAGGATGATAGGTGGCAAACAGCTTGTCCATACGGTCATAGTCACGGACAGATCCGATCAGCGTGATCAGTTCCAGTTCCGGATGGTGACGCTTCAACTCCATCTGGATCTCATAGGCATTATTCTCATAGATATCAAAGATGATCAGCTTCGCCGGATGATACTGCACGATCTGGCGACACAGCTCTGAGCCAATGGATCCTCCCCCTCCGGTAACCAGCACCACTTTCCCTTCCAGAAAAGCGCCGATCCCCCCCTGATTAACCTGCACGGGAGCGCGCCCCAGCAAGTCCTCATACCGTACTTCCCGCACCAGATCTGACAGCGACTCAGTAAATCCAGAAGCGATTGCCGGCAAGATCCTCACCTTCGCCTCTGTCTCATGACAGATCTCCAGGATCTCCTTTACAGCGCCTGCCGTTGCGGACGGGATGGCGATAATGATCTCATCAATCCCATACCTTCTCACCGCAACCGGAATATCTGCCCGCGTACCGATGATCGGAACGTTCCGCAGGTACTTACCCTTCTTATTCACATTATCGTCAACAATACATACAATATTCCGCGGGCTGCTCTGCATATTCTGCGTCTCACTGATCAGGATGGAGGCTGCGGAACCTCCTCCTACAAGCAGCGTTCTCTTTTTCGATTCATTATTTACCCGCTCTGGAAACAACTGTTTCTGGATCCGCCTTCCAAAACGAAGCGCCAGAAACAACAAAAACAACAACGTTGCGTCAAACACATAGAAGCTTCTCGGCATAGGTATCTGCAGAAATGTATGATACAACACATATATGGTTTCGATGCAAATTGTTGCCTTTAGGATAGACATACTTTCTTCCATGGAAGCATAGGTCCAGACACGATTATAAAGTTTAAAAAAGCGCAGTACAATGATCGCGATTATAATATCAACAGGGAGGCAGTACAAAGCTGGCTTCAGATACTGCGCAGGAATAAAACTAAAGTTAAATCTTAATCCCAGCGAAAACAATGCGCTGAAACAAACAATCAGTGCATCACATAAACCAATAAGCAGCGCTCTTCTCTTCCCAAGTCCTATCATAATAACAAATTCCTTCTCTGTAACGTAATTATCAGAGCACACTTAATCTTAAGCATGCTCTGATATATTATATCTCTATTATGCGCAAAAGTCCACCTTTTATCTGGCCTAAGTCGTTTTTATCACTTCGCCTCTCTGGATTGTATAGGCGTGTTCTCCATCCTGATACTTCCCGCTATATCCAAAGTTCACTTTGCCGTTTTTGCACAGCCAGCTTCCATTTCCATTTTTGGCGATCCCGTTATATCCAAAGTCAACCTTTCCATTCCGGATCACCCACCAGCCGTTCTTATTCTTGGCTACCGTATTGGCGTTAAAGTTCACTTTTCCGTCCTCGATCCGCCACCAGCCGTTCTTGTTTTTCGCCACAGTATCTGTGAAGGTCACTTCTCCCTTCACCACATACCACCAGGCCTTCTTGCCATTGACAGTTCCTTTGATCACGTCATTTACGCCAAACTGGACTTTTCCGCCCTTGCAGTACCACCAGCCATTCTGGTTCTGGGCAAACCCATTATACTTGAAGTTTACTTCTCCGTCCTGGATCACCCACCAGCCGTTCTTATTCTTGGCTACCGTATTGGAATCAAAGTTCACCTTTCCATTCTGGATATGCCACCAGCCGTTCTTGTTCTTGGCTACCGTGTTGTCGAAGGTCACTTTTCCCTTCACCACGTGCCACCAGGCGTATGTTCCGTTCACCGTCCCTTTGATCACGTCATTCACGCCAAACTGGACTTTTCCGCCCTTGCAGTACCACCAGCCGTTTTGATTCTCCGCGAACCCGTTATAGCTGAAATTTACCTTGCCCTCCTGGATCACCCACCAGCCGTTGCTGTTTTTCGCTACGGTGTTGGAATCAAAGTTTACTTTTCCATTCTGGATATGCCACCAGCCGTTCTTATTCTTGGCCACAGTCTCTGTAAAGGTCACTTTACTGTCCTTCACATACCACCATGCATTTTCCTCATTTACATATCCTTTGATCACATCGGTCCGGTTAAAGGTCACTTCTCCGTCTTCGATATACCACCAGCCGTTTTGATTCTCCGCGAATCCATTGTATGTAAAGTCCACTTTGCCGTTCTCTACATACCACCAGCCGTTCTCGTTTTTCACCACGCCCATATAGTTCTTCTGGATATAGCCGTTCTTCAGATACCACCAGGTACCCTTGTATTTATACAAGCCGGTATAGTTCTTGCCTGCGATCTGGGTCAGGTTGGAATTGTCTCCCACGGTAACCGGCAGAGTGGCAACTGCATTCCCCGCCTCATCATAAGCGATGATCTTGGCCGTGCCTTTGCTTACTGCGGTAACGATCCCGGTCTTCTCGCTGAAGGTCACCGCCGCCCCTTCTACTTCGTAACGAACCCGTTTCCCGCTATAGGATGGGTCCGGCACTGGGATCAACATCTCTTTGTCCTGTACATCCAGCGTCAGGCTGGTCAGGGAATTTCCCTCCTCGTCACGCCAGGAGACGCCGGAAGCCTTTGCTTCGCCGGATAATACCTGATACATTCCCTCTGCCGCAGTGATCCCGTTCTCATTATGTCCGATCTGGGAGTAATGGATATTGCTGTGCACCTCTGCCACCGAAACCGGCAGCTTCGCCGCGCCGCTATGAGTCTGATAGGACAGACGGCCATCCGGATACGCCTGGGCAAAGTAATTCTTCACGCCTGCGTCAGACACCCACTGCTCATTCACATTGCTGACTACCCAGGCTTTCTCCAATCCTGCCTTGCTCCCGGCCAGATACTGGGCAATACGAGGCCCGGACATACGGATATCCTCCGCACTGGTATGAGATCCTTCCGCAGATCTTACCATAACGATGCCAACCCCGTCCAGATTCAGCGTCTTCGCCATACCGGCATACATGGATTCCAGCGCTTCCGCGTAGGTCTCAGACTCCCATTTCTTATCTTCTTCCCCCTGCAGCCAGAACAGCAGACGCTTGCCTGGGTTATAATGTCCCGCGGCAATCTCTGCCTCGTAGGTCTTCTGCACCAGACGGTTCACCGCCATAGACCGGTCATAATACTGTTCTCCCGGAAGCCAGTTGCTGATAGAAGTAGCGCCCCAGCCTGTATTGACCACCCAGACCTTTTCTCCTGTCAACTGGTTCCACTCATAGGCCAGGCCACTGTCCATTCCCGTCTTGCCAGCGCCCTGCCCGCTCAACGCATTCAGCGGATATTCCAGGTCTTCTCCGGCGACGCTCTGTCCACTCTGCAGGGATCCTGCTACAAATTCATCTGCATTTCCCTCTGTGCACTCCTGAGAGAATGAGATTCCCGTGATCTTCTTAGCTCTGGATATGGTAGTTGGCGCATAGGTGGAGTATACCTCCCCCTCCTCGCAGATCACTGAATCTGCCGGGCGATAGCCGGTATTGGAAGAACACCAGCCCTCCGCGTTGCTCTGCCCTGCCACATACATCACCGTCAATGTTGCCGGTTCTACCGTCACATGGACCTGAATCTTCTGGGTCGGTTCTTCTGTCTCATCCTTTGGAACAAGGCAGATCTCTGCGTTCCCCACGCCCACAGCCACAATGTTCAGTGAGTCTTTTTCCTCCTGCCGGATCACATCCGTGTCTACTTCTCCGGTAAGTTTTCCTCCGGAAACCTGACCGGAAAACACTTCTTCTTCAATGGATTGAATAACCCACTCGTTAGAATCATCCGTTAATTGACTTAAGGAATACCGGTCGTCATACTTCAGAGAAAGTTCCTTCTCCTGCACCTGTGGCTCTGAAACAGGCGTATCCTGCTCTCCATCCTGGGAATCATCCGTAACATCCTCTACAGTTTCGATCTGACCGTTTTCCTCTGACTTCTGCAGGTTGTCCACTTTTTTGTTCAGATCCTCATTCTGAATTGGCTCTTCTGTCACTTCCTCTGTAACGCTCTCCTGCCGCACATCCTCATTAGGATCTGCCGCATGAAGTTCCGTCGGGAACACCAGAGAAGCCAACAGAGCCAGGACACACATCCCGGCTACCGCATGACGAATCTTTCCTTTCCATAAGTAAGTCCATCTCTCCATAACAATTCCCCTCTCGAATTTACAGTCCTGCCTTCCTGCGAAGCCGTGACCAGAATGAATGTTTCTCCTCCACAATAATGCGCTCTTTCATCTTATCATCTAAGAACTTCTTCTTTTCTTTCTTGGGAAGTCCATTTAATTCTTCCACATAGGCAGAATAGTGGTCGCAGACCATATCGATATCGCCCATTTCTTTCAGCCTGCCGCCGTCGATCCAGATACCGGTCCTGCAGAATTCCCGGACCTGGGGCAGGGAATGGGAGATAAACAGGATCGTCTTCTCACTTTCATCCCGAAGCTCTTTCATCCTGCCCAGACACTTCTTGGCAAATCCTTTGTCTCCTACAGAAAGGGCCTCATCGACGATCAGGATGTCCGGATCCAGAGCAAGTGAGATGGAGAATCCAAGTCTGGATTTCATACCACTGGAATAGGTCTTCACCGGCTGATAGAGGAAATCCCCCAACTCCGCAAACTCGATCACCCCTTCTGTGATCTCCTGGACCTTCTTCTTATTGAAGCCCAGCAGCGCGCCCTTGACATTAATATTCTCAAGTCCGGTAAGCTGACTGTTCAGTCCGGTATTGATGGAGATCAGCGCCTGCTCGCCGTTGACAGTGATACTTCCGCCGTCAACTTCTGATATCCCCGCCAGGATCATAGCCAGCGTAGATTTCCCGGAACCGTTGGTGCCCAGGATCCCCACAACATCACCCTTGGGGATCTTCAGTGAAATATCCCGCAAGGCATAGAAGCGCTCAGACCCTGACGCGTTACTGCCTTTCTTCTTCAATTTATAGATCTTGGAAACATGTTCAACCTCTACTGCATATTCTATACTGCTCATAATTCCTACCTTTTTTTAGATCAAATCAATGAATTTGCGTCTGAATTTGTACATCAGCATACACCCTGCAACAAACAGCACCAGCGTGATCCCCCAGAAATACACTGTAAGCGCCGGATGCTGCCAGAAATTCGTCTCATAAAACACACAGTCCCTGTATCCGTTGATAATATAATACAACGGATTCAATTTCATGATCATATTCAAAATTGCATGATGGGAAACACTATCATTAAAATGGCATTCCCAGATCACCGGCGAGAAATACATCAGCATCCGCATAAGGGAGGTCACCAGTTTCTTTACATCTCTCCAGAGCATATTCAACACTGACAGGATCAGAGCTACCGCCTCAGAGAACGCGAACGCGCACACCGCATAGTAGATCAGGCCAAACCAGTATACATTAGGCCGGAAACCACAGAGCAGGATCGTCACAAAGGCGATCACCAGCATACAGCAGTGGTTGAAAAATTCCTTCGCGCAGATGGTTGCCGGCAGTACGCTCACCGGGAACTTCATCTTGGTGATCACACTGGTCTTCGAGTAGATAGAGTTGCACCCCCGCTCGATACATGGCTTCACAAACCACCACGCACTGTATCCAACTACAAGCCAGGGAAGGTAAGCGATCCCTCCCACAGGCTTCTTGCTCCAGGCAATTCCAAATACCAGCCAGTAGGTCAGCACCTGGATCGCCGGAGATGCGAAGTTCCAGAAGATTCCAAATTTGGAATCCCGCATCTCTGCAAGCAGCTCATATTTTGCGATGCAATAAATTCTATATAAGTTCTGAATATTTTCTGTCCAAACGTATTTTACACTGGCAAACACTCTGTTTCCTCCTGCTATACTTATCCTTTCCATCCGTTCACACGGCTATAAGTATACTTTACTCTATTATGTTTGTCAAAGTCTTTCTTATTTATATAGATGATTTCACCACACGCAAAGGAGGAGCTCTGGCCAAACGAAGATACCAAAGCTCCTTTCCTTCTCAGACTAATAAATATAAACCTTTGTTCCCTTAGGAATGTTATTGTAGATCCATTTCGCGTTGCTCAGTGACAGTCTTACGCAGCCATGAGACGCGTTGATCCCCAGTCTTCCGTCCTGGATGCTGGTCTTGCTTCCCGGATTATAAAGGACAGAATGGAACAGGTAGTTTCCATAGAACTGCGTATAATACCAGCAGGTATATCCGCTTCCAAAACGCAGGCCCTTGGACTTCACTGTGAAGCTTCCCTTCACGGTCGGAGTAGAAGACTTACCGGTTGTACACTTCCAGTACTTCGACTCCTGCCAGTTCCCTTTGGACCCTTTGTAAATCCCAACCCGGTTCTTCTTGGTATCCACCAGGATCAGCCATTTCGTATTGCTGGACATGCTCTGGGCCTTCTTATACATCTTGGCGTCGCTTTTCAGCTCAACCTTTCCTTCTTTTACCTTGTATGTATCGCCCTTCCAGGTAATGGTTCCCGTGTAACCAAAGTCTACTTTGCCGTCCACAATATACCAGGAGCCGTTGGAGTTGCTTGCCACGCCGTTGTATTTGAAGTTTACCTTGCCCTTCTCGATCCGCCACCAGCCGTTGGCATTCTTGGCCACGCCGGTATAACCAAAGTCTACTTTCCCTTTGCGGATGTACCACCAGCCCTTATGATTCTTCTCCACGCTGTTGCAGCTAAAATCTACCTTGCCGTCTACGATCCGCCACCAGCCGTTCTTATTCTTGGCCACGCCGGTATAATCAAAGTCCACCTGGCCGCCGCGGATATACCACCAGCCGTTCTTATTCTTCTCCACACTGTCGCAGTTGAAGTTTACCTTGCCGTCTTCAATCCGCCACCAGCCGTTCTTATTCTTGGCCACGGTAGTATCAAAGGTAACTTCGCCTTTGACTACATGCCACCAGGCCTTCTTGCCGTTAACAGTACCTTTGATCACATCGTTGGTACCGAACTGCACTTTTCCGCCCTTGCAGTACCACCAGCCGTTCTGATTCTCCGCAAAACCGGTATACTTGAAGTTCACCTTGCCGTCCTGGATCACCCACCAGCCGTTCTGGTTCTTCTCCACACTGTTACAGTCAAAATCTACTTTACCATTGACTACCCGCCACCAGCCGTTCTTATTCTTGGCTACGCCGGTATAACCAAAGTCCACTTCACCGCCGCGGACATACCACCAGCCGCTTGCGTCGTCTACTGTGGTCTTAATAATATCATCAATGGAGAAATCCACCTTGCCGTCCCGGATCACCCAACATCCATTGCTGTTCCGGGCAGTCCCGTTGTAGTCAAAGTCTACTTTTCCGTTCTCATCGATCCGCCACCAGCCGTTTTCATTCTTGGCTACCGTGTCTCCCTGAACCCTTCCCTTTACCAGGTTATACCAGGTGCCATCGATCTTCTTCACGCCTGTAACATTCTGGACAACGCCATTCTGATAATAATAGGTATCGCTGGTTGCACCGGTGGGATCTTTGCACACGCCGCTGAGAAGATTCTTCACTTCCACAGTCAACGTAGCGGTTACATTGCTTCCGTCCTTTGCCGTTACTGTGATGACGGCAGTTCCCTGCTTGTGAGCAATCATTGCCCCGCTCTCAGAATCTACTGATACAACCTCGGGAGCATCTGACTTCCAGGTAAGGCTTTGATCTGCCGCATCAGCATTTACCGTTGCTTCTACTTTATATTCTGTCTCTAACAGGGAGATCTCCAGGGTCTTCTGGGAAAGTGTGATCTCTGTCACCTTCCCGGCAGTCTCTCCACTCTCATTGGTATCCGGATCTGTATTGCTGTCGCTGGTTTGACTGTCATCGGCTTTATCGCCTTCGCCTTCGGGATCCTGATTCCCCGGTTCTCCATTTTCTTCACTGTAGGCTTCTGTCCCGTTTCCCTCTGCCTCCGGCTCCTGTGCCGCAGCTACAATGGAAGACAGACCAAAACAGATCAGAATTGCCAGCAGGACGCCTATCTTCTTCCCTCTCATCTCAGTTTCTCTCCTTTCAGAAAATCTCTTTTCTTTATCTTATCTATGATGTCTCTTAAAATCATCTGATACGCCATAAAAAGAATATAACATATTCCTGCCGCGCTTACCAGTAGAATCAGTAAAATTATAGCAGAATTCAATTCTTTTATTCCCGTAAACTGCAGATTCCTGATCAGATGGAACTCCATCGGGAATACAAAAATATGCACCAGATAGATCAGTAAGGTATGCTGTCCCAGGAAACAGAGGAATGTCTTTCTCCGCGGGATAAAGTTTAAAACCACAATCCCGAGGACGATCCCTGCCACATAGGCCATAATCTTATTAAATAGCCCGAACCAGATATGATCCGGATACAGCGCCTCATAAGACAGATGTCCGGAAAACAGACGCCGGTTAAACCACTCCGTGCTCCCCAGGTGCCACAGAATCATGAAGGCAAGCACAGCTACTGCCCCGCAAATAATTCTCCGTTTTCCCGAACTTCTAACAGGTTTGTCTATATCTGCCCACAGCGCGCCCAGGAACAGATAAGGCAGGAAATAAAAGGTTCTGCCTACTCCATAAGAGTGTCCAACAGAAACATCGAATCCCACGATCAGACTTAACACAAGACTACACAGGATCCATTTCCATACGCGCTCTCTTTCCCTGGGCAGGATCTTGATAAACAGATACCCATATACCAGGAAAAGCAGATACCAGCAGCAATATGCCGGACTGGCCAGGATTGACAGTTCCAACTCTTCTCCCAGGATCAGATGATTACCCGCCACAAATAACAACTGCATCAACAGATAATATTTCAACATCTTAAGGCTTTTCTTTTCTGCCGGTTTGGACGATTTCCTGGCAAAATACCCATTCACGAAAATGAATAGGGGCATATGAAAACTGTAAATAAGAATCCAGATATGCTTCAACAGATTGGAATCATTTACATACCGCTCGCCTAAATGACCGCAGACTACAAGTAAAATCAGTATCCCTTTCAGATTATCCCAGTAGGAATCTCTTGTTCTCATCAGCTTATTCATCCTGTTTCTATCGCCTTCCGATTACTGTTTATACAGGTTGTCTTTGGGAAGGTTTAATTCTTCTTTGATCTTTGTTGTAGATATCCCTTCTGTCCGATCCAGATATACCACCTCACACAGATCCTTCAGATCCTCAAACTTCTCATGACCTTTCCAGTCACTTCCCATAACAACCACGTCCACATGGTAATTTTTTACATCATCCCGCTTCTGATCCCAGTTGTTCTCCGGGATCACAAGATCTACATAACGGACCGCCTCCAGCATTTCTTTCCTGGTCTCGTAGTCGTGATAGGCTTTCTTTCCCTTAACGGCATTAAACTCATCCGTAGATATCGCGACGATCAGATAATCACCCAATGCCTTCGCCCGCTTTAACAAACGGATGTGCCCGTAATGCAGCAAGTCGAATGTGCCATAGGTTAATACTCTTTTCATATCCAGCCTCCTCAGATTTCCTGCTTATTTAATCAGAGCCGCAATTCTCTCTGAAGCATGTCCGTCACAACAATTCATAAATCGATTTTTAAAGTCGATCACTTCTTGTTTATCAAATCTTTTATCTATATGCTTAATATACTCAATCATCTCTTCGTTTGTTTTTACGATCGGCCCTGGAGTAATTTCATCAAAATCATAGTACAATCCACGCTCATCAATATATTCTTCCAGGTCAAACGCGAAAAATATCATTGGGCGCTCAAATAAAGAATATTCAAATACCAGAGATGAATAATCAGAAATGCAAATATCTGCCACTGTCATCAGTTCATTAATATTCATTCCTTTTCCTCTCGTCATATCGAACGCAAATGTTCCTTCATACTCCTCCGGTATTGTCGGAACAACCTTTACTGACTGATGATGTTTAAAAATCAAAATATACTCATCACTAAACGCCTCCGCAAACGCCTTGACATCCAAAACATCCGGCGAAGTACATGTGGCAACTTCACCTCTAAAAGTTGGCGCATATAAAATAATCTTTTTCCCTTCTGCCTGTGGAATTTTCTCATACAATTTTTTATAACAATTATCTACAAATTCCGGATCAAAAAACTCATCCGATCTGCTCACGCCTGTGGGCACGATAATTCCGGAATCTTTATCAATTCCCATAGATTCTTCAAAAATCCATGACAACTCGGGACTGGCAATTGTAACATAAGAATAGTTCGTATTAATTGGATATTCTCTATGTGATTCTGCGCTTTTTCCAAAGGCTTTATCTATTGTACTTAATCCTACTTTTTTAAACACACCGCAACCGTGCCATAATTGAATATATGTTGTCTCAGATCTTATTTTAAAATAACTTGTCAGATCATTCGCCGTACAGATAAAAATCGCCTTGGCTGTCGCGATTTCTCTGATATAATCTTTCGCTCTCTTTAAATACTCTTCTTGCTCTACAGTATTTGCCATTAATGAAAAAGTCTTGATTTCATAATCCGTATTCTTTCTCATATATTTAAGCATATATTTTAAACTCGGTGAAATTCCATTCCCCCGCTCCATAAAAACTACTTTATGCTCTATCGGTTTTTTTGCTTCATCATTATAAATCCTGGGATATACTTTTTTTACCCAGAACGCTTTCAATTCCTTCTGGTATATACCATTTTCAATTGGATTATCACCATATTCTTCTTTCAAAAACTGTTCAAATTCCTCCATTAATTGAACATTTTCTTCTTCGCTTCTTATCCTTTTGAGCTCTTCTTCCCGTTCTTTCCTCTCCTTTTCCAACCGTTTTCTCTCTTTTTCCCGTTTTTCTTCCTCCCTCTTTTTGTGAAGCTGATAAGTTGCAACGGGTCCCATTGTAATCGTGTTTTTAAGAACTGCTTTTATTCCCATTTTCTCTCCTCTTTTCTCATAGAAAACTGCCCTTATCAATAATATCTCCTGACGCCTGTCAATGTGTTCTTCTTATCCCACTTTTCGTAATAATCCACATCATGAATGACGGTGCCGTATTTGGCGTTTAGCGCATGCATCAACTGGTTATTTCCCAGATACAACGCCACATGGTTCACTCTTCCACCGGAGCTGTAGACCAGAATATCCCCCGGCTTCCACTTGGAACGGTCCTTCACGTTAATGGCGATCCCTCCCTTCGCCTGGTCTGCCGCCAGTCTCGAAATCTTGATCCCCATCTGTTTCATCGCCCACTGAGTAAATCCGCTGCAGTCCCAGCCGCTGGGCGAAGTTCCGCCGCTGCGGTATTTCACATACACATACTTTTTGATAAAGTTTATATAATTCTGGACTTCTCCCTGGATCACTTCGTATCTCTGCCCCTTCCAGGTAACCGTCCCGCTGTAGTCGAAATCAACTTTCCCATCCACGATGTACCAGGCTCCGTTGGAGTTGGTGGCGATCCCGTTGAATTTGAAGTTTACCTTGCCGTCTTCAATCCGCCACCAGCCATCGGCGTTCTTGGCCACGCCGGTGTATCCGAAGTCTACCTTTCCATCACGGATATACCACCAGCCATTGTGGTTTTTCTCCACGCTGTTACAGTTAAAGTTCACTTTACCGTCTTCGATCCGCCACCAGCCGTTCTTATTCTTGGCCACGGTATCTGTGAAAGTCACTTCCCCTTTCACCACATACCACCAGGCCTTCTTCCCCTTGACAGTACCCTTGATCACATCATTGGTGCCAAACTGCACTTTTCCGCCTTTGCAATACCACCAGCCGTTTTTGTTCTCCGCAAAACCCTTATACTTAAAGTCCACCTTGCCGTCACGGATCACCCACCAGCCGTTGCTGTTTTTTTCCACGCTGTTGCAGTTAAAGTCAACCTTTCCTTTGGAAACTCTCCACCAACCGTTCTTGTTTTTCGCAACTCCGGTATAGCTAAATTTCACTTCTCCGCCCCGGACATACCACCAGCCGTTTACTCCGTCCACCTTAGTCTTGATGATGTCGTTGACTGAGAAATCCACCTTGCCGTCACGGATCACCCAACAGCCGTTCTGATTTCTTCCTGTTCCGTTGTAATGGAAATCCACCTTGCCGTTGGAATTGATGTACCACCAACCCTTGCTGTTTTTCGCCACGGTATTGCCCTCTACCTTGCCCTTCTTCAGGTTATACCAGGCGCCGCCAATCTTCTTTACATCCGTGATATTCTGCACAAGTCCGTTTTTATAATAGAAGGCATCCGCTGTGGCGCCGGAGGGGTCTTTATACACCCCGTTCAGAAGCTTTGAGACAGTCACCGTCATCTTCGCAGTCTTGCCGGACCCGTCATTTGCCGTTACCGTGATCACCGCCTTTCCGCTGCGGTGGGCAGTCACGGATACCGTCCCGTCTGATGCGGACGCTACACTGACGATCTCCGGGTGATCAGACGCCCAGGAAAGTGTAGGATCTGTCGCATCTGCATTTACACTGGCGCTTACCGTATATTTTGCCTCCAGCGCGGAGATCTGCAGTGTATCCTGAGAGAGCAGAATCTGGCTTACCGGCACGTCTCCCGCCGGTTCAGCATCATTTCCAGTTTCTGTGTTCCCGTTTTCCTCTGTACTTTCTACGCCTTCCGGGTTCTCCGGTTCTTCCGCCGACACAGTAGCTGCAGCCAGGCAAAAACCGATCAGCAGCGCAGCCAGCGCCACATGGACTTTCTTCGCTTTCATCTTATGATCCCCCACATTTTTATCTCTCTTTATAATCTTCCGGCAGCTTTTTCAATATCCAGATATTCGATAGTTCGCTTAAATCCCTCTTCGATGGTATTCTGCGGTTTCCAGCCAAGATCTCTGAGTTTAGAACTGTCCAGGATCCCCAGGGTGAAAGGAGCACAACCCTTTGTTCCGCCCTCGGGAATATCAAGCTTCACAGAGAGGTTCCTCTCCGGCGTGATCCTTACCAGCAGTTCCGCCAGTCCCCGGATAGATATGCGGGCGTTCTCATCCCCGATATTATAAGCCATATCTGTCCCGTTCAGAAGGATCAGATACATTCCGGCAATCGCGTCCGCGATATAGGTATAAGTCCGGATGGGAAGACCCTCACTCTTCATCACGATATCTTCATGGAACACTACGTTCTTCAGGAAATCTGCCTGTACTCTTCCATCATAGATGGACATCCCCGGGCCATAGGTATGGGCAAGCCTTGCCGCCTTCGCATTCAGCCCGTACTCAGCCGCATAGGAAGCGCACATGGTCTCCGCCGCTTTCTTTCCTTCCGGATAACAGGATCTGGGATTCAGAGGATCTACGAATCCATAAGTCTCTTCTGTGAAGAACTCCTGATCTTCTGCCGGCTGCCCGTAGATCTCCCGGGAAGAGATAAACATGTATCCCTCCGCCTGTTTCTCTCTGGCCAGTTCCAGGGTATAATACGTTCCTAAGACATTCGCCGCGATAGTCTCAACCGGATTATCCTTCATGATCAGCGGGCTGGCCGGGCTGGCGGCATGGATGATATAATCAACCTGCCCCTCATACGCAAAGGGCCGCGTCACATCATGAGCCAGAACCTCCACCGCCGGGTCCGCAAGGATGTCCTCGCCCAGCTTCTGCACATTTCTCGCCACGCAGATCACCCGGATATTCATCTGACGGACCGCGTTCAGCTTCAGCAGCGTCCGAACGAAATAAGACCCGATCATCCCGCTTGCCCCGGTTACCATCACCGTTTTATTCTCCAGCTTTTCCCACTGGACCGGCTGCTCTATGATAGTCTGCAAATCTTCATCCAATATCCTGTTCATCTTTCCTCTCCTATCTCAATCCCAAAATCTGTTCATTTTCCCGATACTGAAGAAGCGCTCTCAGAAGGTAAAAATCTTCCGGCGTCGTAACCTTGATATTTCCCCGGTTTCCTTCGATGATGTGCACTTCCTTTCCAATGCTTCTGTAGAGATAACAGGAATCCGCGATATCCTGGTACCCCGGATTGATTTTTCTCACTTCTTCATGCGCCCTGACGATCTCGCCCAGCCGGAAGCTCTGAGGCGCCTGCGCGGTATACATGTATTTCCTTACCGGCATATCCTCCACCACCTGGCCGGAGACGCTGATTACCGGCGTCTCATAGAATGGCGTACAGGTTATGGCGCTCCCGTATGTCTTCACACTCTCAATATTTTCCGCAATAACCTCCTCGCTGAT
>OLQU01001520.1_pt1 | contig 15392 bp, 14 predicted proteins | sample 1672271 | NCBI WGS metagenome assembly OLQU01 (sample SAMEA3136666, study PRJEB25190) | human gut metagenome | biome: human gut; feature: human-associated habitat; material: faeces | place: Austria | collected 2013 | reverse complement strand
ATCAGCTCCGGGGCCGTGCCGTAGAGGGAGTCGGACACCCGCCGGATCTCCACGGCGTCGTCCGCCACCAGACGGTGGCCTCGCTTCAGCAGCTCGATGGCCGTTTCGCTCTTGCCGATGCCGGACTCGCCCAGCAGCAGCACGCCCTCGCCGTACACGTCCATCAGCACGCCGTGGCGCGTGATCATGGGAGCCAGCTCGTGGTTGAGGAAGTCGATGGTCATGCTCGTAAACTCGACCGAGGTGTGCTCCGTGCGCAGCAGGGTGCGGCCGTATTTCTGCGCCATCTCCATGCACTCGGGGAACACGTCGAGCTTGCGGGAGATGACCAGCGCGGGGATCTCGTACTTGAACAGATCCTCAAAGCATTTGCGCCGCTCGGCGGAGGAAAAGCTCTTGAGGAACATCGTCTCCGCCTTGCCGATGATCTGGAGCCTGCGCGGGTCAAAGTAGTCGAAAAAGCCGAGAATTTGCAGGGCAGGGCGGTTGATGTCATCGGCGCGCACAAGGCAGTGGTCATAATTCTTGCCGGCATTGAGCACTTCCAGCTCAAACCGCTCGACCACTTTGGTCAGTTTGATGGACGACTGATATGCCATGGTTCCTCCTCTTCCACGGTGCCAGGCCGGGGCGGCCGGGCAGGGCCTTTGTTATAATATGGGGTATTATACCATAGCCAGGGGAGCCTTGGCAAGAGAGGGCTTGCCCCGCGCCGGCCCCCGGGACCCCAACCATGCAAAAAGCACAGGCCATTTCCTAGCCTGTGCTTTTTAAGAAGCGTACGTTTTCAATTACACAGCGCGGGTAACTTTGCCCGAACGGAGGCAGTGGGTGCACACGTAGACGTGCTTCGGGGTGCCGTTGACGATCGCCTTCACGCGCTTTACGTTGGGCTTCCAGGGACGGTTGGAGCGGCGGTGAGAGTGGGAAACCTGAATGCCGAACACAACGCCCTTGTTACAAAATTCACATTTAGCCATTCGCTTGAACCTCCTCGCTGTTTTATGACTCCACAGGCGGCAGAGCGCCCATGTGTATATTACTAAAAAAGCATCGGTTAGTATGATACCAGAATCCGCCGAAAAAAGCAAGCCTTATTTTTCAGATTTCCAAAAAAAGCCGCACAGAATTTCGCTCCTTTCCAGGGGCAACGGGCCTGGATTCGGGGCCCATTCCTCTGCCCTGGTGGTTTTGGGCCCGGTTATCCCCAGGTCTCCTCGATCTCGTGCCGCTTTTCCCGCCGCATGAGGGTGAGGATGGCCTCCTTGGGGTCCCGGCCCTGGTAGAGCACCTCGTAGGCCGCCTCGGTGATGGGCATCTCCACCCCCACCTTCTGGGCCAGGGCGCGGGCGGCGTCCACGGCGTAGTACCCCTCCACCACGGCACCGATCTTTGCAATGGCTTCCGGAACGGGGACCCCTTGGCCGATGAGAATGCCTGCCCGGTAGTTCCGAGAGTTCATGGAGGTGCAGGTGACGATGAGGTCCCCCATCCCGGCCAGGCCGGCGAAGGTCTCCCGCCGGCCCCCCAGGGCCACCCCCAGGCGGGCCATCTCCGCCAGGCCCCGGGTCATGAGCATGGCCTTGGTATTGTCCCCATACCCCATGCCGGTGCAGCAGCCGGTGCACAGGGCCATGACGTTTTTCAGGGCAGCCCCCAGCTCTACCCCCACCACGTCGCTGCTGCTGTAGACGCGGAAGTGGTCGTTGAGGAAGAGGTCCTGCACCTGTTCTGCCGCAGCCCGGTCCGGGCTGGCGGAGACCACCGCAGTGGGGACCTTCCGGGCCACCTCCTCGGCGTGGGAGGGGCCGGACAGGGTCACCACCGGGAAGCGGTCCCCGGTGGCCTCCCGGATGATCTGGCTCATCCGCAGGAACGTGCCCTTTTCAATCCCCTTTGACACCGAGACCAGAATGGTCCCCGGGGAGAGCCGGCCGGCAATCTGCTCTGCGGTGGACCGCACCCCGAAGGAGGGGGTGGCCATCACCACCACGTCGCTGCCCGCTACGCAGTCCAAGTCCCAGGTGTAGGACAGACCCGCCGGCAGCTTCACCCCAGGCAGCAGGGGGTTTTCCCCCGTGGCTTGGAGCTGCTTGGACTCCTGCTCCAGATAGGACCACAGGGTAACCTGGTGGCCGTTTTCTTCCAGCAGCATGGCCAGGGCTGTCCCCCATCCGCCGCTGCCCAACACAGCAATCTTCATCACTGGCACCTCATTTCTATGGTTTCCCGCCCAGGCCCTGGGAGGGCACTGGCATTAACTTCGATGGAAATGGAACTTGGACTCGGTCCCCGCTGCCAGGCGCTGCAGGTTGCCCCGGTGCTTCCAGACGATGAGCCCGCCGATCACCAGGGACAGCAGCAGCAGGAGCCCGTCCTGATACACCACCCAGGTGACAATGGGCAAGGCCACCCCGGTGGAGCTGGACCCCAGGGACACATACCGGGTGAGCACTGCCAGCACCAGGAAGCAGCCCCACACCACCAGGGCCACCCGCCAGTCAATCATGATGGCGATGGTGCCGCCGGAGAGGATCCCCTTCCCCCCTTTAAACTGGAACATGCAGGGGAACATGTGCCCCAGCAGGCAGAACAGCCCCGACCAGTACTCCGCCAGGGCGGTGGCGGTGGTTTGGGCCGCCCCGCTGCCAATGGGCAGCAGCTGGCCGGTGAGCCACACCCCCACCAGCACCGCCACCACCGCTTTGAGCACGTCGGTGAGGATCACCACGAAGGTGAGGGGGCCGCCGAAGGTGCGGTAAAAGTTGGTCAGCCCCGCGTTGCCGCTGCCGTGGCCCCGGACATCATCCCGGAGAATGTACTTGGAGACGATCACCGCCCCGTTGAAGCAGCCGCAGAAGTAGGCGATCACTGCCGTCACCACGGCAGGCAGAATGGCGCTGGCGCCCCAGGACGCCAGCAGGGAAACGGTATGTTCTGTGAGACCCATGGCGCTTACTCCTCCTTGTCGCCCCGCTGGCGGACGGTCAGCCGGATGGGGGTGCCCTCCAAGCCGAAGGTGGCCCGGACCTGGTTTTCCAGATACCGCTGGTAGGAGAAGTGGAAGAGCTTGGCGTCGTTGCAGAAGAACACGAAATGGGGCGGGCGGATGCCGGCCTGGGTCATGTAGTAGATTTTCAGCCGCCGCCCCTTGTCCGTGGGGGGCTGCACCCGGGCCGTGGCATCGGCCAGGAAGCTGTTGAGCATCCCGGTGGTGATGCGCATGGCCGCCTGGTCATCCACGTATTTGATGAGCTGGAAGAGCCGGTCCACCCGCTGGCCGGTGAGGGCGGAGATGAACACGATGGGGGCGTAGGTCATGTAGGCCAGGTCCCGGCGGATGTCCTGGCGCATTTTGTCCATGGTCTTGTCGTCCTTTTCCACCGCGTCCCACTTGTTGACCACGATGATGCAGGCCTTCCCCGCCTCGTGGGCCATGCCGGCCACCTTGGTGTCCTGCTCTGTGACCCCTTCGTTGGCGTCGATCATAATGAGGCACACGTTGGACCGCTCAATGGCCATAGCCGCCCGGAGGACGGAGAACTTCTCGATCTGGTCGGTGACCTTGGCCTTCTTTCGCATGCCGGCGGTGTCGATGAACAGGAACTTTCCGGTTTCGTTCTCGAAATAGCTGTCCACCGCATCCCGGGTGGTGCCTGCCATGTCGGAGACGATGACCCGCTCCTCCCCCAGAATCCGGTTGATGAGGGAGGACTTGCCCACGTTGGGCTTGCCGATGACCGCCACTTTGATGAGGTCGGTGTCCTCCTCTTCCTCCTCCTCGGGGGGGAAGTGTTCAAAGCAGGCGTCCAGCAGGTCCCCGGTGCCGTGGCCGTGGACGGCGGAGACGGCGATGGGGTCCCCCAGGCCCAGGTTATAGAACTCATAGATGTCCGGGTTGGTCATGCCCACCTGGTCCATCTTGTTCACCGCCAGCACCACCGGCTTCCGGGCCCGAAGGAGCATGTTGGCCACGTCCTGGTCGGCGGCGGTGAGCCCGGTCTTGATGTCACAGAGGAAGACGATCACCGTGGCGTTCTGGATGGCGATCTCCGCCTGCTTGCGCATGAAGGAGAGGATCTGGGTGGTGGTACCCGGCTCAATGCCGCCGGTATCCACAATGTCAAAGGCCCGCCCCCGCCACTCGCACTCGGCATACAGCCGGTCCCGGGTGACGCCAGGGGTGTCCTCCACAATGGAGAGCCGGCGGCCCACCAACTTATTAAACAGCATGGACTTGCCCACATTGGGTCGGCCCACGATGGCTACCAGAGGTTTTGCCATTCAAATAACCTCCTTTTGGGTTGGAATGACGGATGGTTCCGGGGCGCTCACACCCCAAAAATGGTTTCAAACAGGGCAAAGCCGTCCTGCTCCACAGGGATCACCGGCACCCCCAGGCCCTGGGAGAGTTCCTCCACGGTCATATCATCCAGGAAGACCGTCTCCCCGTGGCGGAGGGTGTTTTGGGGCAGAAGGACCCGGGTGCCCAAGTGCTTCCCCTTGAGCTGGGCCAGCAAGTCCTGCCCGGTGAGCAGGCCCGCCACCGTGATGGTCTCTCCAAAAAAGTGGTTTACCACGGGGTAGACGGAATAGTCTAACTTAGTATGGCATTTTGCCGCCGCTCTGTCAATGATTTCTCCCAGGAAAGGGGCCGCTGCCACCCCGGTGGCGATGGAAAAGGGGGCCACGGGTGGAATCTCCTCCGGCGCCGTCATCACGGCACCCTTCAGCTCGGTTTCCAGCAGGCGGAGCATCCCCACGCCGTTTTCCAGCTGGGTGTACTCCTCGTAGAAGTCATCCTCCGGCAGGGCCCGTCCCGCCTGGAGGTAGAACTCGTCGGAGCACCAGAAGATCCGGCTCCCTTTCTCCGCCAGGCACTGGGCCGCGAAGGCCTCCACCTGGTCCACCACCCCTTGGGCCTCCCCTTCCGTGTAGGGCCGCAGGGGGTAGAGCCCTTGGCGGTGGCGGGTCAGGCCCACCGGAACCACCGACACACTCTTCACCTGGGGATAGAGGGCCGCCAACTCCTCCATGCTTTGCTGCAGAACCGCCCCGTCGTTGAGGCCCGGGCAGGCCACAATCTGGCAGTTCATCACGATCCCCGCCTGGGCAAAGGTGCGCATGTGTTCCAGGCACTCTCCCCCCCGCCGCTGGTTGCCCAGCAGCAGGCGGCGGACCTCCGGGTCCGTGGCATGGACGGAGATGTTGATGGGGGAGATGTGCAGATCACAGATCCGCTGCAGTTCCCGCCGGCTGAGGTTGGTGAGGGTAATGTAGTTGCCCATGAGGAAGGACAGGCGGGCGTCGTCGTCCTTAAAGTATAAGGTGTCCCGCATGCCTTTCGGCATCTGGTCCACAAAGCAGAACACGCAGTGGTTGGCGCAGGACCGGGCCCGGTCCATGAGGTAGGTGGCAAACTCCAGGCCCAGATCCTCCCCCACGTCTTTGGACAGCTCCACCGTCCGCTCCCCCGCTTCGGTGCGCAGGGTGAGGGCGAGGTCGGGGTCATAGGAATAGTATTTGTAGTCCAGCACGTCCACAATGGGGTGGCCGTTGATGGCGACCAGCGTCTCCCCCGGGCGGACCCCCGCCTGATGGGCAGGTCCGCCCGGGGTGACGGATTGGATTTGGGTGCGGGCCACGGGGGTCCCTCCTTCCGAGATGTGGATGGCCGGGGCAGGCCGCTGCCCCGGAAAAGGGGAAAAAAAGAAGAGGGGCGGCACCCCTCTTTCTTTTTCTCGATTAGTTCTCCTGCTGGGCCTGAGCCTGGACCTGACCAAACACCTTGCCGTCATAGGTCATGCAGGCCTTGCACAGCCGGTGGGGCAGCCGGAACGCGCCGCACTTGGGGCAGGTCGTGACTGCGGGAGCTGCCAGCTTCCAGTTGGCACGCCGCTTATCCCGTCTCTGCTTCGAGACTTTACTCTTCGGAACCGCCATTTCGAGACACCTCCTTGGTGATGCCCTGTCGGGCAAAGTGGATTGGGTACTACTCAGTTTTTATTAAGTAGCTGCTCGAGAGCGGCCCATCTGGGATCGGCCTGCTTCTTACACCGGCAGGGCTCCACATTGAGGTTGACGCCACAGCCGGGGCAAAGTCCCTTGCAGTCTTCTGAGCACAAGTGTTTCGTGTCCATGTTTAGGATGAAGGCGGTGTAAGCCAGCTGGCCCACGTCCACCTCGCCGTTATCCAGGAGAACAATGTCGTCCTCCTCCTCGTTCTCCAGCGTTTCCGCCAGCAAGAACTGGAGGGGAACCACTTTCTCCCGGCTGAATCGGGTCATGCACCGGTCACAGGTTTCGTCCAGCACAGACCGGGCTTCCCCTTCCAGGACCAGCACATCCGCCACGTTTTTTACGTGTCCTGTCACCGTCACCGGCCGGGGGATGGGATGCTCCCCGAAAAAATCCTCCCCGCTCAAATCCAGTTGGAACTGGAAGGGGAGGCTGGCGCCGGGCACATGGATAATCTCCCGCAGATTCAGTCGCATAGCATACTCCTCACATGGTACAGGGGGTATTCTAACAAAAAAAAGCAGGCTTGTCAAATACTTTTCTTCAAATTCTCCCCCAAAGATGGTATAATGGCGATAATTTGGGAAAGATGTCCTTCCCGCCCTCTCAGATCGCCGCTAAAGTAGTAGAATACACCCATTGGGGCGCATCGTCAAGAGAAAAATTCCCAGAAAGGTTGTGGTTCCATGCGGGAATTCACCGTGGGCCCCAATGACGCCGGCCAGCGGCTGGACCGGTGGCTGGCCAAAACCCTCCCCCTTCTCCCGGCCCCTTTGGCCCAGAAATACATCCGCATCAAGCGGGTCAAGCTCAACGGCAAGGGGGCCAAGCGGGACACCCGTTTGGCCAAGGGGGACCTGCTCCAGCTTTACATCAACGATGAGTTTTTCGACACCCCCACCCCGGAGAACGCCTTCCTGTCGGTGTTCAAGCCCCAGCTGGACATCCTCTATGAGGATGAGAACCTGCTCCTGGTCAACAAACGGCCGGGGCTGGTGGTCCACCCCGACGAGGGGGAGCGGGTCAACACCCTCATCACCCACATCCAGGCCTACCTCTATCAGAAAAAGGAGTGGAGCCCTTACCAGGAGCACGCCTTCGCCCCCGCCCTGTGCAACCGCATTGACCGGAACACCGGCGGCATCGTCATCGCCGCCAAGAACGCCGAGACCCTGCGGATCATGAACCAAAAGATCCGGGACCGGGAGGTGGAGAAGTCCTACCTCTGCCTGATCCTGGGCTCCATTTCCCCCGCCGAGGGGAAGCTGGAGGGGTACCTTCTAAAAGATGAGGTCAAAAAGCAGGTCTCCGTCCACAAAAAACCGGTGCCCGGGGGGCGCACCGCCGTCACCCTCTACCGCACCCTGGCCCGGCGAAACGGCCTGTCCCTGGTGGCCTGCCGCCTGGTCACCGGCCGCACCCACCAGATCCGGGCCCAGTTTGCCGCCGCCGGCCACCCCCTTTTGGGGGACGGAAAGTATGGCCGGGCCAAGGACAACAAGCGGTATGGCCGCACCGCCGGCCAGGCTTTGTGCTCCTACCAGCTCACCTTCCGCTTCACCACAGACGCCGGCTGCCTCGAACCCCTCAACGGCCGCACCTGGACGGTGGACCGGGTGGACTTTGTGGAGGAGTACTTCCCTGGCGTGGCCTTAGACTGACCCCCCTTCTCTCAACCGAAACCAGCCGGCCCCCGTGGGGGCCGGCTGATTTTGTTCGGAGGGATTCATCCCCAGGTAAAGGGGGCGGGGGCCGCCCCGAGTTCAAAGTGGTACTTGGCGATGCCCAGGTCGATTTTGGTGTAGAATCCCCGCCCGGGGGTGGCCCGCACCACGGAGCCCTCCAGCTGGAACCGGAACTTCTGCTGGTTCATGGCCGTGGGGGCCAGCAGGGCCGCCTGCACCCCGTGGAGGAACCAGTCCGGCACCGGCTCTGGGCTCTGCATCACGGCTTCCGGCGGTTTCCCCTGGTGGGGCTGCCCTGCCGTTTCCCCGTACCCGATGGCGATCACCAGGCAGAGTTTCTCCCCTGGGGCCACGGTAAAGGCGGTCTTCACCTTTCGGTAGGTGAGGGCCACCCAGCAGGTGTTCAACCCCAGCTGCTGGGCTTTCAGCACCACCTTTTCCCCGTAATAGCCGCAGGCCTCCTCCAGCCCGGGGCCTTTGGGGCCAACCACCGCAATGTAATTTCGCACCCCGGAAAACTTGCCGTACCGGGCCATCCCCCCGGAAAATGCCCGGGGCTCGTCCAGGATCAGCTGCATGTGCAGCCCGCCTTCCCGGTTGCATTGGGCGATCCATGCCTCCAATTCTTCCTTCACTTCCCCGGCAATGGGCCGGTCCTGATAGGCCCGGACCGAATGCCGCTGCTCCATGGCTTCCCACAGTTCCATCGTAGTTCTCCTCCCTTTCTGCAATGGGTTATGGTTCCCCTTCCCGGTCTGGCGCAGAGGCCATCGCCTGCTGAATGGACTGGAAGAGGCGCAGCACCCGCTGGATCTCTCCATCCTGGGGATTGAGGTAGTAATAAATGTAAGTCCCCTCCCGCCGGGCCCGGACAATGCCCGCCTCCTTGAGAATCTGCAGGTGGTGGGAGACCGCCAGGCGGGAGAGGTGGATTTTCTCCGCCAGTTCCACCCCACGGCTTCCCTGGCAGGGGCCTGCCAGCAAGGCACACAGCAGTTCCTGCCGGGTCTCGTCCCCCAAGGCGGTGAACAGTTTCCGGCAGGCCAAAAACTCCTCCTGCAACGCCTGAATATTCGGTGGTTTTTGGGCCATGGCCGGCGCCCCCTCTCTGTTGCAAGGTTTGAACAAAGGTATCCTATCATAAATGGGCAGACTCTGCCACATCGGGAAAGAAATTGGCGACGGATGCCCTCTCAGGCCGGAATTTCTTTTTTCTTGACAAGGGGGATTTTTTCTGATAGAATACCCCCATCTTAAATTGGAAACATCAGGTTTTTGAGTCTTTCCAAAGCAAGACGCGACCGCCGGACGGGCCAAGTTGCCCCAAGGCCAAGGCCACACGGACAGCCGGGTCGAATGCCGAGTTCCGCATGATGCGGCGGCAACTTCTGTTGCCTTATTGATTGGGTTCAAAGCCCAAGTTTTATAAGTTGGTAACTATAAACCAGTACCAGTACTCCCCTGGGGGGTACCACGCAGCGCCTCATCGGGCATGCAAACTTGTGAAATGGTCAATAAGAGTAGTAAAAGTAAGTTTCTTTGCTATATAGACTCTCCAACCTCAATGTTCCACCTTCCCTTTCCCTGCCCGGAATTGTGACGGTTTTGTGGAGCGCTTTCTCAAGTGACTGTATGCCTTCGGCGTACCGTCACTTTTTTTGTGTTTTGGGAAAGGGATGTGTATGAAAAAAATCATCGAGCTAAAAAACATCACCAAATCCTTTGATGGGGTCCCGGTGCTTCAGAATGTCAATCTGGACATCTATGACAATGAGTTTATCACTCTCTTAGGCCCCTCTGGCTGCGGCAAAACCACCATGCTCCGCCTCATCGGCGGCTTCGAAACCCCGGACGAGGGGGACATTGTCTTCCTGGGCAACAAAATCAACGACGTCCCCCCCTACAAGCGGAACGTGAACACGGTGTTCCAAAAGTACGCCCTCTTCCCCCACCTGAACGTCTTTGAAAACGTGGCCTTCCCCCTGCGGGAGAAGAAGGTCCCCAAGGAGGAGATTCAGGCTAAAGTCACCGAGATGCTCTCCCTGGTGGCCCTGAAGGGGTTTGAGAACCGCTCCGTCACCCGCCTGTCCGGCGGCCAGCAGCAGCGGGTGGCCATCGCCCGGGCCCTGGTGGCCCATCCCCAGGTGCTGCTGCTGGACGAGCCCCTGGGCGCCCTGGACCTGAAGCTGCGCAAGGACATGCAGGTGGAGCTGAAAAAAATCCAGAAGCAGACGGGCATCACCTTCGTCTTCGTCACCCACGACCAGGAGGAGGCCCTGTCCATGTCTGACACGGTGGTAGTCATGTCCGAGGGCAAGATCCAGCAGATCGGCACCCCCATTGACATCTACAACGAACCCCAAAACGCCTTCGTGGCCGACTTCATCGGGGAGAGCAACATCCTGGACGGCACCATGCTGGAGGACTACAAGGTCTCCTTCTCCGGCCAGACCTTCCAGTGCCTGGACAAGGATTTTGGCAAAAACGTCCCCGTGGACGTGGTGGTCCGCCCCGAGGACGTGGACATCGTCCCCGTGGAGCAAGGGCAGCTCACGGGCCTGGTCACCTCCGTCACCTTCATGGGGGTCCACTACGAGATCATCGTGGACGTGGGGGGCTTTAAGTGGATGATCCAGACCACCGACTTTGTGGACGTGGACGAGCGCATCGGCATCCAGCTGGAGCCCGACGCCATCCACATCATGCGAAAGTCGGAATACTCGGACCTCTACGGGGACTACTCCTCCTTCTCCAACGAGCTGGATGAGCTCTCCGAGGCCCCGGAGGAGGACGACGAATGAACAAAACCCTCACCCGGGACCGGCGGCGTATCCTGCGGGCGGAGCATCTCTCCCTGACCCCCTACACCATTTGGGCCGTTCTGTTCATTCTGGTCCCCCTGGTCTTTGTGGCCTACTACGCGTTTACCGACGACAACTTTGCCTTCACCTTGGAGAACATCCAACGGTTCTTCGTGTCCACTTCCAACATCATCCAGGAGGATGGCTCCACCCAAGAGGTGCGGACGTATCTGCTCATCTTCTGGCGGTCCCTGAAACTGGCCATCATCTCCACCGCCATCTGCCTGGTGCTGGCCTATCCCCTGGCCTACATCATGGCCCGGGCCAAGCCCCGCACCCAAAAGGTGTTCCTCACCATCATCATGATTCCCATGTGGATGAACTTCCTCATCCGCACCTACGCCTGGATGACCATTCTCCAGGACACGGGCATCTTCAACAACTTCCTCACCCTGCTCCACCTGCCCAACATCCACATCATCGGCACGGAGGCCGCCGTCATCATCGGCATGGTCTACGACTACATCCCCTACATGATTCTCCCCCTCTACTCCATCATGGCCAAGATGGACGAGCGCCTCATCGAGGCCGCCCGGGACTTGGGGTGCAACAGTTTCGGGGTGCTGCGGCGGGTGATCTGGCCCCTGAGCCTGCCCGGGGTGATCTCCGGCATCACCATGGTGCTGATCCCCTCGGTGAGCACCTTCTACATCTCCCAAAAGCTGGGCGATGGCAAGATCATGCTTATCGGCGACGTGATCGAGGGGCAGTATGTGGCCAACAACCTGCACTTTGCCGCTGCCATCGCCTTCGTCCTGATGATCCTGCTGCTCGTCTGCATGGCCGTCATGCGCAAGCTGGCCGGCCGCCGCGTGGAAGGGGGGCTGTAAGAGATGCGACCCATCGCCAAATTCTACACCGCCCTGCTCTTCCTCTTCCTCTTCGCCCCCATCCTCATCATGCTGGTGTTCTCCTTCAACGGGGGCAACAGCCTCTCGGTGCTGGACGGGTTCTCCCTGTACTGGTACAAGGAGCTCTTCCACGACGAGGACACCCTGGGGGCCCTGGGCAACACCCTGATCCTGGCCCTGTGCGCCGCCCTGCTGTCCACCCTCATGGGCACCGCCGCCGCCGTGGGTATCAACAAGCTGCGCAGCAAGTACATGAAGGCCGCTATGAACACGGTGACCAACCTGCCCATGGTGAACCCCGAGATCATCACCGGCATCTCCCTGATGCTTATGTTCGTCTTCTTCGGGCGGCTCATCGGCATGCGCACCAGCTTAAACTTTGGGACCATGCTCATCGCCCATGTCACCTTCTGCCTGCCCTATGTGATCCTACAGGTGCTGCCCAAGCTGCGGCAGATGGACCCCGCCCTCCCAGAGGCCGCCATGGACCTGGGCTGCACCCCTTTGCGGGCCTTCGCCAAGGTAGAGCTGCCGGAGATCTTCCCCGGCATCCTCACGGGGCTGATCATGTCCTTCACCCTTTCCCTGGATGACTTCGTCATCAGCTATTTCACCAGCGGCAACGGGTTTGAGACCCTGCCCATCCGCATCTACAACATGACCAAAAAGACGGTCACCCCCAAGATGTATGCCCTGGCCACCCTGATCTTCTTCGTCATCCTGGCCCTGCTGCTGGTCACCAACCTCTCCGACCGGAGCGGCGAGGACGTGGAGACCAGCCCCCGCAAAAAGCGCCGGCAGAAGAAGCACAGCCCATCCTAACCCCATGTTCCCTGCCGCGGAAGCGGCTTTATCACACCACATTCCCACACCATAGAGATTGAAAAGGAGGACAACCCATGAAAAAGAAACTCACTGCTCTTGCACTGGCCCTGGTCCTTGCCCTCAGCCTGTGTCTCACCGGCTGCGGCGGAGGCGGGGGCGACACCCTGACCCTCAACGTCTACAACTGGGGCGAATACATCTCCGATGGGTCCGACGGCTCGCTGGACACCATTGAGGCCTTCGAAACCTGGTACGAAGAGACCTACGGTCAGAAAGTCAACGTCAACTACACCACCTTTGCCAGCAACGAAGACATGTATGCCAAGCTCAAGAGTGGCGCAGTCAGCTATGACGTAATCATCCCCTCGGACTATATGATCGCCCGGCTGGTCGAGGAGGACATGCTCCTGCCCCTGAACTTTGACAACATCCCCAACTACCAGTACATCGCCGACGAATTCCGCGGGCTGTACTATGACCCCGACGACCAGTACTCCGTCCCCTACACCTACGGCGTGGTGGGCATCATCTATGACGCCAACCAGGTGGACGAGGCCGACGTGGGCAGCTGGGACCTGATGTGGAACGAGAAGTACAGCGGCAAAATCCTCCAGTTCAACAACTCCCGGGACGCCTTCGGCACCGCCATGTACCGCTTGGGCATCGACGTGAACACCACCGACACCGCCCAGTGGGACCAGGCCCTGGACTCCCTGCTGGAGCAGCGCCCCCTGGTCAACTCCTACGTGATGGATGAGATCTTCAACAAGCTGGAGTCCGGCGAAGCGGCCATCGGCGCCTACTACGCCGGGGACTACTTCACCATGGTGGACGCCCAGGCAGACAACGTGGACCTGCAGTTCTACTATCCCGAGCCCACCAACTACTTTGTGGACGCCATGTGCATCCCCACCGGCTGCCAGAACCAGGAGCTGGCGGAGATCTTCATCAACTACATGCTCAGCGAGGAGGCCGCTGTGGCCAACGCAGAGTACATCTACTACGCCTCCCCCAACTCCCTGGTCTATGACAACGAGACCTATCAGGAGGACATGGGGGAAGAGGCCATGGCCATCCTCTATCCCGAAGGGGAGGACTTCGCCACTGCCTACAACCAGCTGGCCTACCGCAACCTCTCCAACGACATGCTGGACTATGTGAACACCCTCTGGGAAAATCTGAAGATCAACTGACCGCTTCTTCTCTCCCGGGGCTCCCGCCGAAATGCGGAGCCCCGGGTTTTTCTTGCCTCTTTTCCCTGCCTGCCGCAGGTACGTTTTCTGAAGAAATGTTGTGAAAGCTGGGGAATTCCCCCCAATTAGCTGGACATTTTTCCAAAAATATGCCATACTAAGAAGACCATCCGTTCCATCCTCACGCACGAAGGAGGCATATTCCCGTGAAACGAAAACGCATCCTGGCCTGGGTTCTGACGTTGGTGTTGCTGTTGGGCATCTTCCCGCTTCCCATGGCCAGCGCTGCAGGAACCTCCACCTACCAGGGAAAAACCTACAGCACCGACTACACCACCTGGCGGCAGGCAGACCCCGCCTGGGGCAGCACTGCCCTGGGGGATCTCCACACCATGGCAGGCTCCGGCTGCCTGGTGACTTCCATCGCCATTTTGATGTGCCACGCCGGGGTCTATGACCCTGCCTCCCTCAACCCGGGCACCCTGCGGGATTGGCTGGATGCCCAAGGATACATCAGCCATAGCTCCGACCGGTCCCAGGACGCTTTGCTGTCCTTCGGGCTGATCACCCGCTATTCCTCCCCCCGGTTCTACTTCGTCAACCAGACCTTCTTCTCCACGTCCACGCCCTTCAGCGACGTGGTGTCCCAGGTCAACAACCTGATCAGCAGCGGCTACTATGTCATCGCCCGGGTCAACTACAGCGGCCACTTCGTCCCCATCGCGCGGGTGGTGGGCGAGGACGCCCAGCTCTACGACCCCGGCGCCACCTCCAAAAAGCTCTTGTCAGAGTATGACGGCACCATTGGCGGCCTCATCTACTTCCGGGCCAACCCCTCCGGCGAGGACACCATCCTCCCCGACACGCCCACCCCTGGCCCCGGCGCCCCCTCGGTGACCCCGCTGTCCGCTGACTACGGGGAGGGGGACCTCATCTCCGTCTCCTGGAGCGCGGCCAACCTGGCTACCCACTATAACATCTATGTAGACCGGCAGAACGCAGACGGTTCCTGGGAGTCCAACTACCGGGTCCATTTCTACGCCACCTCCCCCTTCCAGTTGGAGCGCTTCCCCGCAGGCACCTACCGCCTACGGGTCCAGGCGGCCAACGCCAACACGACGCCGTGGACCTACACCAACTCAGAGTGGCAGACCTTCACCGTCCACGACAACATGCTTACCATCACCTATAACGCCGACGGCGGTACCGTCTCCCCCGGGTCCCAGCTGGTGGACCAGGACAGCATCTATGACCTGCCCACCCCCACCCGGAGCAATGCCGCCTTCCTGGGTTGGCACACCAACCAGGGGCGGGAGATGGTCACCAACGGTACTGCCATGAAAAGCACCTACGGCCACACCCTGGTGGCCTATTGGGACACCACAGGCCACAGCATCACCAAGACGGACTCCTACCGGAACAACTTCCGGGATGTACCCTCCAGCGCCTGGTACTATGACAACGTGGCCGCAGTCTATGAGTACGGCCTGATGAACGGAACCGAGTCTGACGAGTTCAGCCCCAACGACCAGGTCTCCATGGCCCAGACGGTCACCTTGGCCGCCCGGCTGCGAAAGCTCTACCTCACCGGAGACGGCACCTTCGCCAGCAGCTCCCCGTGGTACCAGTCCTACCTGGACTATGCCCTGAGCCAGGGAATCCTGGACGCCGCCCCTGCCGACATGAACGCCAAGCTCACCCGGCAGGAGTTCGCCTCCATCCTGGCCAACGCCCTGCCAGACTCCGCCCTGCTGGAGATCAACAATGTCCCCGACGGCTCCATCCCCGATGTGTACCGGTCGGACACGGGCATCTACCGGCTCTACCGGGCGGGCATCCTGTCCGGTTATGATGATCAGGGGACCTTCCGCCCCAACTCCCCCATCACCCGGGCGGAGGTGGCCGCCATCCTGGTCCGTATGGCTGACCCCAACAGCCGGATTTTGTTCGACCTGGGAT